>ERZ1463034.28-NODE-28-length-50745-cov-39.052890_pt1 | contig 50745 bp, 45 predicted proteins | sample MGYA00564480_ERZ1463034 | MGnify/ENA primary metagenome ERZ1463034 (study PRJEB39244, sample SAMEA3635122) | Helicobacter pylori | study: EMG produced TPA metagenomics assembly of PRJEB11511 data set (Assembly of a 5300-year-old Helicobacter pylori...
TTCCTGCAGAACGCGATCATTCCCGGTGCAACTGAAAACGGTCAGCGCCTGGCCGAGTACCTGGCGCAGAATCAGGACATCCGTTCCGGCTTTTCCGAGCTTATCAACGACCGTATCGGACGCATGCCTAACGCAAGACCAGCCTTGACGAGCCGCCACAACTGCTCAACGTCTTCGCCGACAGTATGTCCGGTCGTGCCGCACGCGCCTTACGCCACGGCAACCAAAGCTGCGGACATTCTTTTTGAAGAAGCGGTCAAAGAATACACGGCTCGCCATCGGGTCAAACCAGGCATTACTGGCTTGGCGCAAATCAACGGCTATCGTGGTGAAACGGACACGTTGGAAAAAATCGAAAAGCGCGTCGAATTCGACCTTGAACACATAGAAAACTGGTCGGTCTGGTTCGATTTGTACATCCTTTTCCGCACTGCTCCTGCAGTGCTGTTCACTCGTGAGGCCTATTGATGAGCACTCTCATCCCTTGCATTATCGCTGGCGGCGCTGGCACCCGACTGTGGCCGGTTTCCCGCGAAGCCATGCCCAAGCCCTTCATGCGTCTTCCCGATGGAGAAAGCCTGCTGCAAAAAACCTTCGTTCGGGCCGTCGGGTTGGCCGACGTCGACCGAATCTTGACCGTGACCAACCGTGACGTGTATTTCCGGACGGTGGACGACTACCGCCAACTCAATAAGAACCACGTAAGCCTGGACTTTATCCTCGAACCGTTCGGGCGCAATACTGCCCCGGCCATCGCGGCTGCGGCGCTGCATGTCGCTCGTTTGTATGGCGACGATGCTCACCTATTGATTCTTCCAGCCGATCATTTGATCAAGGATGTGGAGGCGTTCGCTCAAGCCGTGAGCACCGCTCGAGAACTGGCCGACCAAGGCTGGATGGTGACATTCGGCATCGTGCCGACCAAGGCTGAAACCGGGTTTGGTTATATCGAAAAAGGTCAGTCCTTGAATTCGACAGCCACAGCCTATCAAGTGGCCCGTTTTGTCGAAAAACCAGACGCTGATACTGCTCAGGGTTACCTCGACGGTGGATTGCACCTGTGGAACGGCGGCATGTTCTGCATGCGCGCCGACACGATCTTGCGCGAGCTGCAAGAGCACGCGCCGCAGGTATTGGCCTCGGTCAAAGCTTGCCTGGAGCGAAGCCCGAGTAAGGAAGGCAATCACGAATTGCAGCTGGAACTGGACAGTGAACTGTTTGCGCTGGCCCCGGACATTTCCATCGACTACGCCGTGATGGAACCCTCGCAAAAAGTCGCGGTGGTGCCATGCCAGCTGGGCTGGAGCGACATCGGCTCATGGCAGGCCATGCGCGAACTGAGCCCGGCCGACACCGATGGCAACCAATGCAACGGCCAGACCGTCTTGCATGAGGTGACCAATTGCTACATCGACTCGCCACGACGCCTGGTGGGCGGCGTCGGCCTGGATAACCTGATCATCATCGATACCCCCGACGCGCTGCTGATTGCCGACGCCAATCGTAGCCAGGACGTCAGAATCATTGCCAAGGAGCTCAAGCGCCAGGGACATGATGCTTATCGCCTGCACCGTACCGTCACCCGCCCGTGGGGGACCTACACCGTGCTCGAAGAAGGCAAGCGCTTCAAGATCAAACGCATCATGGTCCGCCCTCAGGCATCGTTGTCACTGCAAATGCACCATCACCGCAGCGAACACTGGATTGTGGTCAGCGGCATGGCGCGGGTGACCAACGGCGACAGTGAGTTTCTACTCGATACCAATGAGTCGACGTTTATCAAACCTGGCCGCACTCATCGTCTGATCAACCCCGGCGTGGTCGATTTGGTCATGATCGAAGTACAGAGCGGCGAATACCTGGGTGAAGACGACATTGTTCGTTTCACCGACGTTTATGGTCGCGTGCCCGTGGAAACGCTCAATACCTAGAAAGTCGACATCACCCTCGAGAGAACAGCAGGCCTGTAGCGACGGCTGTACCCGCTCAGGTCTGTTCGGAAATCTCGATCAAGTTCAGGTCCGGGTCACGCACGTATACCGAGCGAATCGGCCCGGTGGCGCCCGTGCGCATGATCGGGCCTTCGACAATTGGCCAGCGGGCCTCAGCCAGGCGCTCAATCACCTGTTCCAGCGGGATCGACGCAATAAAGCACAAGTCCAGCGCGCCCGGAACTGGCAGATGCGCCTTGGGCTCGAATTCGTGCCCGCGAATGTGCAGGTTGATTTTCTGGTTGCCAAACGTGAACGCCATACGTCCGGCACCAAAGGTCTCCAGTTGCATGCCGAGCACGCGGGTGTAGAAATCCCGGGTGGCATCGGCATCGCTGGCGGTCAGGACCAAATGGTCAAGATGATCGATCATGGGGTGAGCTCCTTGAATAGGGTCGAAGGCACTTGCTGGTGCATGCCAGTGACGCGGGCGGGAATCGAGTGCCCGAGCACAATATCCCGAATGCCTTGCAGAGGCTGACGAAGTCGACTGACGACTTTAGGGATGTTTAAGCATTGAATGGCCACGCTCAGTCAACCGATACATCTGCACAGGGCTGCGGGGCGAGTCGGGATCGGTCATTTCTACCAGCCCTGCCGCCAATGCCGGGTTGAGGTACGTGCGACGAAATGATTGCCGATGCGCGAGGCCCAATTGATCCATCAGCTCGCCGGACTTGAACGAAGGATGGCTTGCGAGAACCTTGAGTAGTTTTTTTACCGGGTCGGTTTGTCGTTTCCCGCAACGACGACAAGCGACCGACCTCTTCGCTGATATCTGCGACGAGGGCGAGCATCCGTGAAGTCAGTGTCAACGGTGGCTGGTATTTCTTCATTTACTAAAGTCCATGATCAATCTTCATGTTACAGAGTGGGTTTCTCGCTGAAATCCTTTACGTGTTCGATGAAGCGCGCCACCGCCGGAGCCTTTTCAAAACGGCGATAAACCAGCGACAAGAATGACGAAGGTTGGCAGTCTTGAATACGCCGGTACACCACATTGGGCAACTTGATGTGGTCCACCATTGACTCCGGCACCACGGCCACACCCTGGCCGAGAGACACCAGCGCCACAACAGCAACTAACCCACCCGGTTGAGGCCCAAGCGTTGGCGCATAGCCGCCTTGCGCGGCGACCTGCAAGGTGCCAGAGATCTGTTCGGGGAGAATGAAGATTTCATTCTGCAAATGCGCCGCATTGATTTCTTTCAGACGACACAGCCATGAGCTGCTTGGCAGCGCCAGCGCAAAGCCTTCTACCAACAGACTGACGGTGCTCAGGGCTTCGGGTAAATGCATGGGCGAGCGAACATAACCGACATCCAGCCGCCCCTCCTCGATCATTTCTGGCAAGGCCGACATCAGGTTCTCGCTGATGGTGAAGCCAATGTCCGGATAACGCAGGCGAAAGCTGCTGACCTGTTTTTGCAGCACCCCGGAAAACACCGACGAAGCCACATAACCCAGCTCGATGTGACCCGTCTCACCGCGCCCCGCACGTTGCGCATTGAGCTGCGCGGCTTCGAACTGACGCACGGTCGGCTCCGCCTCTGCCTGCAAGGCCCTGCCCGCATCCGTCAGGCTGACCTCGCGTTGCAGGCGCAGGAACAAGCGCGTGCCCAAGGCGCTTTCCATGTCCTGAATCTGTCGGGTAAGCGTCGGCGGAGCAATGCCCAGTTGTGCTGCGGCACGGCTGAAATTCCTGTGCTTGGCGACGGCCAGAAAGTAACGAAAGTGGCGTATTTCCATGACTGCATTAGCTCAAAGGTAATGAAGTGCTCAAGCCCAAGTAACAAAGCGCCTAAGGCATTGCAATAAGCTTGCTAGCACGTTACCCATAAAGCAATCGTGTATCTGCGAGGAATGACATGAAAACGCCCAGCCCGCGCATGACTCTGTTGGCCGCCTCGGCGGTCTGCTCGCTTATCGTTCTTGACACCAATATTGTCGCCGTGACCTTGCCCAGTATTGCCCGTGACCTGGGGGCCAATTTCGCCGACATCGAATGGGTGGTCAGCGCCTACATGCTGGCCTTCGCCGCACTGCTATTGCCCGCAGGCAGCATTGCTGATCGTTTTGGCAGGAAGAAGACCCTACTCTGCGGCCTGGCGCTGTTCATTCTGGCCTCACTGGGCTGTGGCGCGGCGCCAAACATCCTCTTCCTCGACATTGCTCGAGCGATCAAAGGTGTAGGGGCCGCGCTGTTATTGACCTCGGCACTGGCGACTATCGGCCATGCGTTCCATGACGAGACCGAACGGGCCAAAGCCTGGGCGTTCTGGGGGGCCTGCATGGGCGTAGCCATGACCGCCGCGCCCACCGTGGGTGGTCTGATTGCCTCATTCGTGGGCTGGCGCTGGATTTTCTACCTGAACCTGCCGCTGGGCTTGCTGCTGGTGAGCATGGTATGGCGCAACATCGACGAGTCGCGCAACGAACAATCAGCGCGGCTCGACCCTTGGGGCAGTCTGGCGTTTAGCGGCAGTCTGCTGTGTCTTATCTGGGGCCTGATCGAGGCCAATCGCATTGGCTGGGACACTTCATTGACCACACTGCGCTTGCTGGCCGGCGTACTGTTGATGGTCCTGTTCGTGGTGGTTGAGCGGCTACAGCTTCGGCCTATGGTCGATCTGCAATTGTTCAAACACCCGCGGTTCGTTGGTGCGCTCCTGGGCATGTTCGCTTACGCAGGTTGTGCCCAAGTGATGATGACGCTATTACCGTTCTACTTGCAGAATGGCCTAGGGTTCACTGCCATCGCCTCCGGGCTGGGCATGTTGCCGTTCGCGCTGACCATGCTCACCTTCCCGAAGATCGGCACGCGGTTATCTCGCCTGTTATCGCCAGCCAGCATGATGGCCCTCGGGCTGACTCTGGTCGGTTGCGGCAACCTGCTAAGCGCCTGGGCGGTGTCGATGGGCGGCTACCTGAGCTTTGCCTGCGCCATCGCCGTCACCGGGGCTGGCGCAGGACTACTCAATGGCGATACCCAGAAGAACATCATGGCGTGCGTACCGCGTGACCGCGCAGGCATGGCGTCAGGAATGAGCACCACGATGCGTTTCAGCGCGATCATGCTCGCCATCGGTGTGTTCGGCGCCTTGTTGGCCAGCCACTCACAACAGGCCTTGACCCGTAGCCTGCAACTCAATGCTCCCGGTTGGCTGGCTCAGACTGATCACATCGTGTCCCGCGTGGTAGCCGGTGACATGGTCGCGGCGATGCAGCCGCTGACGGAGAATGCGCGGCTGATCGTCCAGCCGCTGGCGCAACAGGCATTTGTTTCAGGCTTCAGCACGGTCCTGTGGGTGGCCGGATTGATGGCGCTGCTTGGCGCCCTGCTGGTGGGCACCCTTATGCGCAACCCGATACCCGCGGTTCAGTTGAGTGCTGCATAAACCCTCATGACACCACTCTGTCGCGCAGCGAACTCGGTCGGGGAAGGAACACGCATCAGCGCGACACAGCCAGCCGCCAGACCCGCGCCAGATCACGAGCTCGATCATGCAACAAGCTCGCGGCGTTGCGACAGGCATAACCGAGCGTCATTGGGCCACTGGTCAACGCAAACGCCGCACTGATGCCATGCGCGTACAGATCGGCATAGCCCTCACCCAACGTCCCGGCCAACACGATCACCGGCACCCCCTTGCGCCGGGCAATGCGGGCGACACCGAACGGCGTTTTGCCACGCAGCGTCTGAGCATCAAAACAGCCTTCGCCGGTGATCACCAAATCGGCACCGTCCAGTGCATAGGCCAGGCCCACAAGGTCGGCCACCACCTCTACGCCAGGGCGAAAAGTCGCGTTCAGGTAAGCCTTGGCAGCGAAGCCCATGCCCCCTGCCGCCCCGCAACCGGGTTGGTCGCGCACGTCATGACCCAGAACCTGAGCCGAATGGTCGGCGAAATGCCCCAACGCGGCGTCCAGCTCCAGAACTTGCTGCGGGGATGCCCCCTTTTGTGGGCCAAAAATATGAGAGGCACCCTGCAGACCGCACAATGGGTTGTCGACATCCGCCGCAACCTCAAAGCGCACGTCACGCAAACGTGCATCAAGACCGCCCAGTTCGATCCGTTGTACCTGCGCCAAAGCCTGACCACTTGGAATCAGAGGCTGATCATTACCGTCGAGAAAACGCGCACCCAACGCCGACAGCATGCCACTGCCCGCATCATTGGTCGCGCTGCCGCCAATCGCCAGGATGATACGTTGCGCGCCAGCGTCCAGCGCCGCACGAATCAACTCGCCCGTGCCATGCGTGCTACTCAGGCAAGCGTCCCTTTGCTCAAGGGTCAGTAACTGCAAGCCGCTGGCCATGGCCATTTCAATGATTGCGGTCCGGGTCTGTTCCAGCCAGCCCCACTGAGCCTCGACCGCAACGCCCAACGGTCCGCTGACAGTGGTGCTCATCCACTGCCCATCACAGGCGGCCAGAACCGCTTCGATGGTGCCCTCACCGCCATCGGCCATCGGGCATTGAACCAACTCGGCGTCAGGCCAGACTTCGGCCAGGCCCCCGGCAATAGCATTGGCGACAGCCTGGGCACTCAGGCTGTCCTTGAAAGAGTCGGGTGCGATGACGATTTTCATGGGGGCTCCTATCCGTAATGAGTAGATGTTCTCACCCTAACCGACGTTTTCCGCCTGACCTTCGCCCAAGAAACGTAGGCAGTTATTGGTCATTGGACCAAAACAACATACTGGATTTTAGTCCGCAGTGATTCGAGGCGTCATTTGTACGCCCAGATACAGGCGCAACAAGTCGTCAGTTTTGTAGGGGTCGCAACCGCTGAGCTCCGCGACCTTTTCCAGTCGATAACGCAGGCTGTTGCGGTGAATGCCCAGCGCGTCTGCACAGGCCTGACTTTCGCCGCTGTAGTCGAACCAGCTGCGCAGGGTTTCCAGCAACTGCCCGCTGTTGCTTTCTTGCAGCCGGATGATCGGGGCGGCCACGCCTTGGGCGAGCCAATCGTTGCGATAACGCCAGAACAGCACGGCCGGACGATGAACGGCCAGACGCAACAGCCGCCGCTGCGGATGGACATGGCGGGCGTAATCGAGCAAATCACGCCCCGCAGCACAGGCCTGTTGCAACGTCGCCAGATCGGCCGATTGCTCGACCGTGACCATCCGCACCACGGGCCAGCCCTGCTCGTCGAACTGCTCCAGCAGCAGCGTATCGTCGCGTTCCTTGCCTGCGGCGCGGCACCAGTGCAACAACGTCGGCTCGCGCACCACACACCAACTATGGGCATAACGGGCGTTCAACCAAGTGGCAATCTGGCTGGCCGCAGGCGTTTGCGCAGGCAGCTCGATCAATACCGACTGACGCGGCAATTGCGGTTGCAGCCCCAAATGCTCGGCTTCGTCGACCTGGCTGTCGGGGCAGTCGACCAGCAACAACCGCGAAAGCAGGTCCTCGCTGCGCTGATGCCTCCACTGTTGATCCGCCTGCTGGCGCCGGTGCTCCATGAGCATCTCGGCGGTCATCTTCACCAGCTCGCCATAGACCCGGACCTCGTCCGGCTCACCGGTAATCCCCAGTACGCCCATCAATTTCTGGTCAAGCATCAGCGGCAGATTGACCCCCGGACGCACACCATTCAGATGCTTGGCCGTCTGCGAATCAATCTCCACCACCCGGCTGTTGGCCAACACCAACTGAGCACCTTCATGCCGGGTATACAACCGATCAGCCTCGCCACTACCAATAATGATGCCCAGACAGTCCATCACATTGACGTTGCACGGCAGGATCGCCATGGCACGGTCGACGATGTCCTGCGCAAGGTCGTGATCAAGAGCAAACATGGTGGACTCCGGAGAAGGTGGGTTGCGGTGAAGGTGTTTATAGAAACACTTTTAAATTAGATGGTGAGGAGTCTGCCTGGTTCGGTAAGTTGCAGAGCCTATAAGTTGCAAGTGCGGTAAGGCTATTCCCAACGTGGCGCGCGGCGCGGAATCACTTCCGCGCCGTTTTTTCTTCTGGCGCAGAGGCCGTGCTAAGGTTCGCCAAGACTCTGACCACGATGCCCTCAAATGCCCCATCTCGCCCACACCCACCCTCGCCTGACCGCTGCGGCACTGCTCGGTTGTGTCGGTGGTTTTCTTTCCAGCTACGTTGTTCCCGATCTCGCGCCCACCACCCAAATATTGATTGGCTGGAACGTTGGGGTGTGGACCTACCTGATCCTGATGATCTGGCTGACGTTTCGCGCACAAGCCGAGGACGTCAAACGCTTCGCTATGATCGAGGACGAAAATGCCGGACTGGTGTTGGCGACAGTATGCGTGGCGGCGATTGCCAGCCTTGCAGCGATTACCCTGGAACTGGCTGGCAGTAAAGACCTGAGCGTCCACATCAGGTTGCTGCATTACGGTTTTACCGGCCTGACCATTGTCGGTTCCTGGCTGCTCACCGGTGTAATATTCAGCCTGCATTACGCTCGCCTGTTCTACACCGCCACTACCAGTAAACCCCCTCTGCGCTTCGCCGATGGCGAGAAGAACCCGAACTATTGGGACTTTCTTTACTTCTCATTCACCATCAGTGTCGCGGTACAGACAGCAGACGTAGGGGTCGCAAGCCGAGACCTGCGCAAAACCGTACTGGCCCAATCACTGATTGGTTTTGTGTTCAACACCGCGATCCTGGGGTTCTCGATCAACATCGCTGCGGGGCTGTTTGGTTGAGCGGGACCCTGCTTCAATCGCAATCTACCTGGCGGCACTGTTAGTCTCACGAATAATTTCACTGTGTTTTTGGCGAGGAAAACCACAATGGCTGAACATTCCCTCTTACAGATCGCCGTGCTCGATGACTGGCAGTCGGTGGCGAGTAACGTGGTGGACTGGACCGTTCTCGACCTGATCGGCGAAGTCAGTTTTCTGCACGAGTTCCCGGCAGATACCGCCAGCATGGTGGCGCGCCTGGAGTCGTTTGACGTGGTGTGTGTCATGCGTGAGCGCACCCTGTTCAACGAAGCCTTATTGAGCCAGTTGCCGCGCCTGAAATTGTTGGTCACCGGTGGCATGCGCAATGCCGCAATCGACCTTCCGGCGGCTGCACGACTAGGCATTCAGGTGTGCGGCACTGACAGCTACAAGCATGCCGCCCCGGAAATGACCTGGGCCTTGATCATGGGAATTACCCGCAATCTGGTGGGCGAAGCCAACTCATTGCGCGACGGCGGCTGGCAGATCGGCCTGGGCGGCGATTTATACGGCAAGACCTTGGGGATTCTCGGTCTGGGCAGCATTGGTAATTGGATTGCACGCTATGGCCAGGCCTTTGGCATGCGGGTGATCGCCTGGAGCGAAAACCTCACGCCCGAGCGTGCCGCGGAATCGGGCGTGACGTACGTCAGCAAGCAAGCGCTGTTTGAACAGGCGGATGTATTGTCGGTGCACCTGGTGCTCAGCGACCGCAGTCGCGGGATGGTCGATGCACAGGCACTGAGCTGGATGAAGCCCTCCGCGTACCTGATCAACACCGCACGCGGCCCGATCATCGACGAAGCGGCATTGATCAATGCACTGCAACAACGCCGAATCGCCGGAGCGGCTCTGGATGTCTACGAACCTGAACCCCTGCCCGCTGACCATCCATTCCGGCACATGGACAACGTGCTGGCGACACCACACATCGGTTATGTCACCGAGAACAACTACCGGACATTCTTCAGCCAAATGATCGAAGACATCCAGGCATGGCACGGTGGCACACCGATTCGGGTGCTTGGCTGATCATGACCGGCGGGGCAAGCGTGCGCAGCACCTACTCGCCTAACGCAAAGCTCTTCAGGGTTTCGCCGTCCAGCCGGTAGCGCACCCACTCATCCTGCGGCGCGGCGCCGATGGCTTTATAAAAATCGATAGCCGGTGTGTTCCAGTCCAGCACGCTCCATTCGAAACGACCACAACCGCTGTCGTATGCCAGCTTCGCCAGATGCCGGAGCATTTTCTTGCCCGCCCCGCCGCCGCGATGGCTGGCCGAGATGAACAGGTCTTCCAGGTACAAACCCTTGCGCCCCTGCCAAGTGGAATAGCTCAAGAAGTACACGGCGAAACCAATCGGTTCATCATTCTGCAGGCAGATCAGCGCCCGTGCTGGCGACGGCTCGTCAAACAGGCTGCGCTCGATGTCCGCCACACTGGCCAACACTTCATGCTCGGCCTTTTCGTAGATCGCCAGTTCGGTGATAAAACCCAGAATAACCCTGGCATCGGCCCTGGTCGCTTCGCGGATATGGATGCTCACGGTCACGCTCCTGAATTTGAACGGTTTTACTTAACGAAATGCTCTCACCCCGGAGGGCGAACGCTCAGCAGCGAATTGTGTCTCAACCATCAGTGCCGTGCAGCATTCGATGCACGACTTAGCGACATTACTAAATTCGACCCGAGGCGCTTATGGACAGTGAAAAAGATGGCAAGACCCCTGGTCTGTCCGCTGAAGAAGAAAGAGAGGTCGACAAAAACCAGCCCCCACGTGCCGCCGTGCTGCACGAAACCATTCGCCTCCAGGGTGATCAGGAGCTTGAGCGCAGCATCGCCGCTCTTTGGTGGTCGGCCCTCGCTGCTGGTCTGACCATGGGCTTATCGCTGATGGCCATGGGCCTGCTCGATGCTCGACTGCCCGAAGGCGATACCAGCAAAGTAATCGCCAGCCTGGGTTATTCGGCGGGGTTTCTTGCGGTAATTCTGGCACGTCAGCAGTTGTTCACCGAAAACACCCTGACCGCCGTGCTGCCGGTGATGACCAAACCAACGCTGGGCAACTTCGGCCGGCTCTTGCGTTTGTGGGGCGTGGTATTGATCGGCAACCTGACCGGCACCCTGTTGGTGGCCTACGTCATGCTGCACTTGCCGATTTTCGATGCAAAAACCGATGCAGCGTTTCTCGATATTGGCCGTAAGGTCATGGAAAACAACGTCAGCCAGATGTTCTCCAAGGGCATCATTTCCGGCTGGATGATCGCCACCATGGTCTGGATGATCCCGTCCATGGAGAGCGCAAAAATCTGGATCATCCTCCTCATCACCTACCTGATGGCGCTGGGCGATTTCACCCACATCGTCGTCGGTTCGGCCGAGGTTTCATACCTGGTGTTCGCCGGCCAACTGCCGTGGAAAGACTTCTGGCTGACCTTTGCCGGGCCGACCCTGGCTGGCAACATTATCGGCGGCAGTTTTATTTTCGCCCTGATCAGCCATGCCCAAATCCGCAGCGAAAGCGGTCCACCCAAGCAACGAGGAAGCAAGGACCTGGGTCAGCCTGACAAACACAAGAATGAAGAGATAAAGCGCGGATAAGAGCGCGCGCCTATCTGGAAACGGAGCGTCGCGCCTCAACGCCGCCAACGGAAAACTGTTCGGCAAAGGCGGCGCGGCGGAGCTGTTGGGGCTTAAACCTACAACCCTGGCTTCAAGGTTGAAGCGGTTGGACATTGAGTTGGAAGGCGGAAATAAAGGGTAAGCACCCCATCATTATTTTCAGGAATAGTCGCTATCACCCTCACCCCCCTTCTCACCTCGCGGCAGAACAATTAGCCTGCGCGCAATCTATTACCAGACAGCCTTTCGCGCGCATGTTGCAGGCGTGTTTGGTTCACTTGTCCGCCCGAGAACGCTTTTCTTATGAGTACCACGACCCAAACCCGCCACGCCGAGGCCCCCACTATGACGCGAGGCATGGTAATGCTGTTCGCGTTTTGCTGTGGCGCTATTGTCGGCAATATCTATTACGCCCAACCAATCATCGAGCTGATTGCGCCCGACATCGGCCTGTCCAGCACCATGGCCAGCGTGATCGTGTCGCTGACTCAGATCGGCTACGCGCTTGGGCTGTTCTTCCTGGTGCCGTTGGGCGACCTGCTGGAGAACCGACGGTTGATGATCATGACCTCCCTGTTGGCCATCATCAGCTTGTTGGGCGCAGCGTTCAGTCAACAACCGAATGTGTTTTTGCTCGCGTCGTTGTTGGTGGGGTTCAGTTCAGTGTCGGTGCAAATCCTGATTCCGCTGGCGGCGCATCTAGCACCTGAGGAATCTCGGGGGCGGGTCGTTGGCGGGATCATGGGCGGGTTACTGCTGGGGATTCTGCTGGCGCGGCCACTGTCCAGCGTAATCGCCGACCACTTCGGCTGGCGCGCGGTGTTTGTCTCGGCATCGGTACTAATGATGATCATCAGTGTGGTGCTCGCCACCACCATGCCCAAACGCCAACCTGACCATAGCGCCTCGTACGGGCAACTGCTGTTTTCACTGTGGACCTTGCTGCGTACGCAACCAGTTTTACGTCAGCGGGCGTTCTACCAAGGGCTGATGTTTGCTGCGTTCAGCTTGTTCTGGACCGCCGTACCGCTGGAGCTGGCACGCAACCATGGCCTGTCGCAGACACAGATCGCCTTGTTCGCGCTGGTCGGTGCCATCGGCGCGATCGCAGCGCCCATCAGTGGGCGTCTGGCCGATGCCGGACACACCCGCATTGCCAGCCTCGGGGCATTGGTTCTGGCTGCGTTGAGTTTCTTGCCGGCGCTGATTCACCCGATTTACAGCGTGATCGGACTGGCCGTGACCGGTGTGGTCCTGGACTTCTGCGTGCAGATGAACATGGTGTTGGGGCAGCGTGCGGTCTACGCCCTGGATGCCGCCAGCCGCAGCCGCCTGAATGCGCTGTACATGACCAGTATTTTCATCGGAGGGGCCTTCGGTTCGGCGATTGCCAGCGTGCTGTACGACCGCGGCGGCTGGCTATGGATCGTCGTTGCCGGCAGCGCGTTCCCGGTGGTTGCGTTGCTCAGTTTTCTGAAAGACGCTGCAGGCGAACGGCACGACGCTGTCATCGCTGACTGATCAGCGCATTGACCCGTCCGGAACATGAGGGCCGCCCGGCTCGAATGCCTTCGCGCACTACACTGCGCGTGCCGGGGTGCCCCACAGGTTCAGATCGTCAGAGATGCAACGCATGCCCCAGCGCACGTAGCGCCGCTTCCTGAACCGCTTCGCCGAGTGTCGGGTGGGCGTGGATGGTGCCTGCGATGTCTTCCAGGCGAGCGCCCATTTCCAGGGATTGGGCAAAGGCCGTAGACAGTTCCGACACGCCGACCCCGACGGCTTGCCAGCCGAGAATCAGGTGATTGTCACTTCGCGCGACCACCCGCACGAAACCGCTTTTCGATTCCAGGGTCATCGCCCGGCCGTTGGCAGCGAACGGGAAGTTGGCGACCAGCACGTCCAGTCCTTCGGCCTTGGCCTCCTGAGGCGTCTTGCCGACCACCACCAGCTCCGGGTCGGTAAAGCACACGGCGGCAATCGCCAGCGGATTGAACTCTCGGTGTTTGCCCGCGACCAGCTCCGCGACCATTTCGCCTTGAGCCATGGCGCGGTGAGCGAGCATCGGCTCCCCCGCCAAGTCGCCAATGGCCCAGACATTACGCATGCTGGTCTGGCAACGCTCGTCGATCTTGATCGCCGCGCCGTTCATGTCCAACGCCAGGGCTTCAAGGTTCCAGCCTTGGGTGTGCGGACGACGACCGACAGCGACCAACACCTGATCAGCTTCCAGCTCGAGGGTCTCGCCCTCTGGATTACGCACCTGCAAGGTCTGCGTGACGGGGTCGAAACCTTCGACGCTGTGTTGCAGGTACAGCTTCACACCCAGGGTTTTCAGGGTCTCGGCAATCGGCTGGGTCAGTTCCTGATCGTAAGCCGGCAAGATCCGGTCGCGAGCCTCGACCACGCTGACGTCCGCGCCCAGCTTGCTGTAGGCAATGCCCAACTCCAGGCCAATATAACCGGCACCGACCACGATCAAACGCTTGGGGATGGCGCTGGGTGTCAGCGCTTCAGTGGACGAAATGATCGGCCCACCGAGGGGCAGCATCGGCAGATTGACCGAGGTCGATCCGGTGGCCAGCAGCAGGTGCTCGCACTGAATACGCATGCCAGCGCCTTCAACCTCGACGGTCTTGCCGTCAATGATCCGCGCCCAGCCGTGAATGACCTGAACCTTGTTTTTCTTCAGCAACGCCGCGACGCCCGAGGTCAAGCGGTCAACGATGCCGTTCTTCCAGTTCACGCTTTGGCCAATGTCCAGGGTGGGCGGCTGGACACTGATACCCAGCGCCGAGCCTTGACTGAAGCGCGTGGTCTGATGGAACTGTTCCGCGACGTGGATCAGCGCCTTGGACGGTATGCAGCCGACGTTCAGGCAGGTGCCACCCAGTGTCTGGCCTTCGATCAAAATAGTCGGTATGCCCAACTGCCCGGCACGGATCGCCGCGACATAACCGCCGGGGCCGCCGCCGATGATCAGCAAGGTGGTGCTCAGAGTCTGCTGCATGATTACTCCACAAACAGGGTGGCGGGTTGTTCGAGCAAGCCGCGAATGGCCTGGATGAATTGCGCCGCGTCCATGCCATCGACCACGCGATGGTCGAAGGAGCTGGAGAGGTTCATCATTTTTCGAATCACGATCTGGCCTTTAATCACCATTGGCCGCTCGACGATGCGATTGACCCCGACGATGGCCACTTCCGGCAGATTAAGTACCGGCGTACTGACAATGCCGCCCAATGCGCCGAGGCTGGTCAAGGTAATCGTGGAGCCGGACATCTCGTCGCGACTGGCTTTGCCTGTACGTGCAGCGCTGGCGAGCCGGGAGATCTCCTCAGCGTTGGCCCACAGACTGCGGGCTTCGGCGTGACGGATTACCGGCACCATCAGACCGTTATCGCTTTGGGTCGCAACACCGACATGCACCGCGCCGTGACGAGTGATGATTTGCGCTTCATCGTCGTAGCGAGCGTTGATCTGCGGGAAGTCGCGCAGGGCCACCACCATGGCGCGTACAAGAAATGGCAACAACGTCAGTTTGCCGCGACTGGCGCCCCATTTTTCGTTGAGGTGGACACGCAGTTCTTCGAGCGCGGTGACGTCCACTTCTTCGACATAACTGAAGTGCGCCGCACGGCGGGTGGCGTCTTGCATACGTTGGGCGATTTTTCGCCGCAGGCCGATCACCGGGATCTGCTGTTCGTCATTGCGCTCGGCGTAAGCGGCTGCGGGGGCTGCACTGGCCTGCTGGCTCTGCTCGATATACGCGTCCAGATCTTCATGCCGAATAATGCCGGCCGGACCACTGCCCTGCACAAAACGCAATTCAATACCGGCATCCAGGGCACGCTTGCGCACGGCTGGCGAGGCTAACGGACGATCATTGGCCTGCCGAGTAGACCGGGCTTCCAGCGAGCGTTTTACACCGGGGACAGGCGCGGCTTGAGGTTTGGCTTCAGCCACGACGCTGACATCGACCTTGGGCGGGGCGACAAGCACGGGCTCACGGGCGGATTCGGCCACGGCACCCGAGGCGGTCTCCTTGAGGTTACCGGCGCCTTCGACTTCGATCCGAATCAGCTCACTGCCTACGGCCATGACTTCACCGGGCTGCCCGCCGAGGGCGATCACCTTGCCATGTACCGGGGACGGGATATCGACCATCGCCTTGTCGGTCATGACATCGGCCAGCACCTGGTCTTCAACGACCATATCGCCGACCTTGACGTGCCACTGAGACAATTCAACTTCTGCAATGCCTTCACCAATGTCCGGCATTTTAATAACGTGCGTGCCCATTCAGACCTCCATGACCCGTTTCAAAGCCGCACCCACTCGGGATGGACCGGGGAAATACGCCCACTCTTGAGCATGAGGATAAGGGGTATCCCATCCGGTGACGCGCTCGATAGGTGCATCCAGATAGTGGAAGCAGTGTTCTTGCACCAACGCCACCAGTTCAGCGCCAAAGCCGCAGGTGCGCGTGGCTTCGTGAACCACCACACAGCGACCGGTTTTCTTCACCGAATTGACAATGGTTTCCAGGTCCAGCGGCCAGAGGCTGCGCAGATCGATGACTTCAGCGTCAATGCCGGTTTCCTCGGCCGCCACTTGAGACACATACACAGTGGTGCCATAGGTCAGCACGGTGACGTCGTTGCCGGGGCGGGCAATCGCCGCCACGTCCAGCGGCACTTTGTAATAACCGTCAGGCACGGCACTCGCCGGGTGTTTCGACCACGGCGTTACCGGGCGGTCGTGGTGACCATCGAACGGGCCGTTATACAGGCGTTTGGGTTCAAGAAAAATCACCGGATCATCATTCTCGATGGAGGCGATCAACAGGCCCTTGGCGTCATAGGGGTTGGACGGCATGACCGTGCGCAAACCGCAGACTTGGGTGAACATCGCCTCAATGCTTTGGCTGTGAGTCTGACCGCCATAAATGCCGCCACCGCAGGGCATGCGCAGGGTCAATGGGGCGGTGAACTCGCCGGCCGAGCGATAGCGCAAACGTGCGGCTTCAGAAATGATCTGATCCGACGCCGGGTAAACGTAATCGGCGAACTGAATCTCGACCACTGGCCGCAATCCGTAAGCCCCCATGCCCACCGCGACGCCGACGATCCCGCTTTCGGAGATCGGCGCATCGAACACTCGCGAGGTGCCATATTTGCCTTGCAGGCCTTCGGTGCAGCGAAAAACGCCGCCGAAATAGCCCACGTCCTGGCCGAACACAACCACGTTATTGTCACGCTCAAGCATGATGTCCATGGCCGAGCGCAAGGCCTGGATCATGGTCATGGTGGTTGTGGTCATGGCGGTTTCCAACTGAATATTATTGTTGTGATCGTTCATGTCAGATCCCCAGTTGCTGGCGCTGCAGGCGTAGGTGCTCCGGCATCTCTTTATAGACGTCTTCGAAGATGGTCGCGGCGCTGGGCATTTGCCCGCCCGCCAAGGTGCCGTAGCGTTCGGCTTCTTTCTGCGCAGCGATGATTTCGGCTTCGAGCTCGGCGCTGGTGGCCGCGTGCTCCTCTTCGGACCATTGGCCGATGCGGATCAGGTGTTGCTTGAGGCGCATGATCGGGTCGCCCAACGGGAAGTGACTCCAGTCATCGGCCGGACGGTATTTGGACGGATCATCCGACGTCGAGTGCGGGCCGGCACGGTAGGTCACCCACTCGATCAGAGTCGGGCCCAGGTTGCGTCGTGCGCGTTCAGCCGCCCAGGCCGAGGCCGCGTAGACCGCCACGAAATCGTTGCCATCCACCCGCAACGAGGCAATACCGCAGCCCACACCGCGACCGGCAAAAGTCGTTGCTTCGCCGCCGGCAATGGCCTGGAAGGTAGAGATGGCCCATTGATTGTTGACCACGTTGAGGATTACTGGCGCACGGTAGACGTGGGCGAACGTGAGGGCGGTGTGGAAATCCGATTCGGCGGTGGCGCCATCGCCGATCCAGGCCGACGCGATTTTAGTATCGCCCTTGATCGCCGACGCCATGCCCCAGCCAACCGCCTGGACGAATTGGGTGGCCAGATTGCCGGAGATGGAGAAAAATCCGAAGTCACGTACTGAGTACATGATCGGCAGCTGCCGTCCTTTGAGGGGGTCGCGTTCGTTGGACAGCAGTTGGCAAATCAGATCCACCAACGGCACTTCGCGGGCCATCAGGATGCTTTGCTGACGATAGGTTGGAAAACACATGTCGGTTACGTTCAATGCCAAAGCCTGGGCGCTGCCAATGGCCTCTTCGCCAAGACTCTGCATGTAGAACGACATTTTCTTCTGGCGCTGGGCAACGACCATGCGGTTGTCGAAAATCCGCGTCTTGAGCATGGCACGCATGCCTTTACGCAGGATTTCGACAGAAACGCCTTCAGCCCATGGGCCGAGTGCCTGACCTTGATCGTCGAGCACCCGAATCAGGCCTTTGGCGAGGTCAGCGGTATCGGACGGTTCGACATCAATCGGGGGCTTGCGGACGAGACCGGCATCGTTCAGATGCAGGTACGAAAAATCGGTTTTACAGCCTGGACGGCCAGAAGGTTCAGGAACGTGCAGGCGCAGGGGTTCGTATTCGTTCATGGGCTTTCTCTACGCTCGCTTTTGTCATGTGTTTTTGTTGGGCGCTGGAGCTTGTTCAATCATTGGACGCCGATATCCCCTTTGGAAAATCTTGTCCTACACAAATCATAGGCCTGAGCGTGGAGAATATTTTTCTCAACTTCGTTGCGTGCGGAGCCATTTAAAGATATTTATTCTGAATAAATAGAATAAACAGGCGTATTTGTCTCATGAGAAAGCTTGATCGTACTGACATAGGGATTCTCAACAGTCTTCAAGAGAATGCCAGAATCACCAATGCCGACCTCGCACGCTCCGTCAATCTCTCCCCTACCCCCTGCTTCAATCGGGTCAAGGCGATGGAAGACCTGGGGCTCATCCGGCAACAAGTCACCCTGCTGGACCCGGAACTATTAGGACTGCACGTCAACGTGTTTATCCATGTCAGCCTGGAAAAGCAGGTTGAGGAAGCCTTGCACGAGTTCGAAGAGGCCATCGCCAATCGTCCCGAAGTGATGGAGTGCTATTTGATGGCGGGCGACCCAGATTATTTGATCCGGGTGCTGGTGCCGACCATTCAGGCACTGGAGCGTTTTTTGCTGGATTTCCTGACCAAAGTGCCAGGAGTGGCCAACATTCGCTCCAACTTCGCGCTCAAGCAGGTGCGCTACAAAACGGCGTTGCCATTGCCAGCCAATGGGCTGAGTCTGGAGCGTTAGTGAGCCTGGTACGGACGCTTGTCAGCGTCTGACCCGCTGCAAACGAACCGCCCGTCAGCCACGGCCGTGTTACTATCGCCCCTCATTCGCAGCCGTCTGGCATCGTCGTGAAATCTTCTCTTCTCTTCTTTTTTTGCCCATGACCTCGACGTCCGATACCCAACCCGACTTGCCGACAATTCTTGTTGTCGATGACGAGTTGCGCTCGCGGGAGTCGCTGTGTCGGGTGCTGAATCAAGAGTTTGAAGTGCTCCTGGCCGACTCGGCGATCGAGGCCCGCAAGCTGCTCGAAGAGCACCCGGTCTCGGTGATTATCTGCGACCAGCGCATGCCCGGCATGAGTGGCATCGAGTTCCTCCAGGAAGCTCGCGAGCGCTGGCCGGAAGTCGTGCGTATTGTTCTTTCCGGCTACACCGATTCGGAAGACATCATCAACGGCATCAACCTCGCCGGGATCTATCAGTATCTGCTCAAACCCTGGTTACCGGAGCACTTGCTGAGCACCGTACGCAACGCGGTGGAAAGCCAGGCCCTACAAAATCATATGCAACGACTGGATCTGGAGCTGCGCGCCGGCACGCCAGTGTTGCGACGGCGCAACCAGGAGACCCTTTCCAGGGTCCGTGAAACCTTCGACTTTTCACGCATTGTGCGCGCCGTTGGCGGACCGCTGGATGCGCTCTGTGAAATGGCCGCGCGCGTTGCCCGCTACGACCTTCCAGTGCTGCTGCTGGGTGAGTCGGGCACCGGCAAGGAACTGCTGGCTCGCGGCATTCACTATGCCAGCCCGCGAGCGGCCAACGCGTTTGTCATGGAGAACTGCGCGGCGCTGCCCGACACCCTGCTTGAGTCCGAGCTTTTCGGTCACAAGCGTGGCGCCTTCACCGGCGCCCACCAGGATCACATCGGCCTGTTCCAGAGGGCAAACGGCGGCACCCTGCTGCTCGACGAGATCGGTGATACCTCACCGGCGTTTCAGGTCAAGTTATTGCGGGTTCTGCAAGAAGGCGAGCTGCGTCCGGTCGGCGCGTCCAGCACAGTGCGAGTCGACGTTCGGGTCATTGCCGCGACCCACCGCGACCTTGAAGAGGACGTGCGCGCCGGACGTTTCCGTAGCGATCTTTATTACCGGCTGGCGGGCGTCAGCCTGGCGCTGCCGCCACTGCGCGAACGCAGCGCTGACGTATTACCGATTGCCAACAAGTTGCTGGATGACGCCCGCCAGGAACTCGATCTGCCCGAATTGAACTTCGCCAACGATGCCTTGGCCAGCCTGATCGGCTATTCCTGGCCCGGTAATATCCGCGAACTGCGCAACGAGATTTACCGCGCCGCCGCCTTGTCCGATGGCGCGCAAATCAACGCGCGGGCCTTCTCCTGGCGCGTATTGCAAGGCCAGGCCAGACTTGCCCTGTCCACCAGTACACCGACCTCAAGCCCAAGCGGGACATTGCAAGAGCAACTCGACGCCATCGAGGCAACCCTGTTAAAAGAGTCGCTGTTGCGTCATCGCTGGAACAAGACCCACGCGGCCCGTGAGTTGGGCCTGTCCCGCGTAGGCTTGCGGCAGAAACTGCGCCGCTTCGGTTTGGAGGAGTCCTGATGAAAGACAACGCGTTCAACGTGCTTTGGCTGCAATCGGGTGGCTGTGGGGGCTGCACGATGTCGCTGCTGTGCGCCGACACTCAGGACTTCGCAGGCATGTGGCGCAGTGCCGGAATCGAACTGCTCTGGCACCCGTCGCTGTCGCTGGAAACCGGCGACGAAATGGTCAGTATCCTCAACGACTGCTTGCAGGGACGTACCCGTCTCGACGCGCTGTGTATCGAAGGCTCCATGCTTCGCGGCCCCAACGGCACCGGGCGCTTTCACATGCTGGCCGGCACGGGTCGGGCAATGATCGACTGGGTTCGGGACCTGGCCGAAGTAGCCGAATACACCTTGGGCATCGGTACCTGCGCCGCGTATGGCGGCATCACCGCTGCCGGTAATAACCCGACGGACGCCTGCGGCTTGCAATACGACGGCCATCGCCTGGGCGGCTTGCTGGGTGCCGATTACCGTTCACGTCGCGGCCTGCCGGTGATCAACGTTGCCGGATGCCCGACTCACCCTGGCTGGGTCACCGACACCCTCATGTCACTGGCCGCCGGCCTGTTCGCCGAGCCCGACCTGGACATCCTGGGGCGGCCGCGCTTCTACGCCGATCAGTTGGTTCACCACGGCTGCACGCGTAACGAGTTCTACGAATACAAGGCCAGCGCCGAGAAACCTTCGGACCTCGGCTGCATGATGGAAAACCTCGGCTGCAAGGGCACCCAGGCCCACGCTGATTGCAATACGCGCTTGTGGAACGGCGAAGGCTCCTGCACCCGTGGCGGCTATGCCTGCATCAACTGCACCGCCCCTGGTTTCGAAGAACCGGGGCATGCGTTCAACCTCACGCCCAAGGTGGCAGGCATTCCCATCGGCCTGCCAACCGACATGCCCAAAGCCTGGTTTGTCGCCCTGTCAGCGCTGTCCAAATCGGCAACGCCCAAGCGGGTCAAGCAGAACGCCACGTCCGACCATCAACTCATCGCGCCCGTTGTGCTTATCCCACGGCGTTAGGAAAGCCTTATGTCACGTCTGGTGGTGGGTCCTTTCAATCGTGTCGAAGGTGACCTCGAAGTGCAGCTTGAGGTGGAAGACGGCCGCGTGCGTTCGGCGCAGGTCAACGCCACCATGTTTCGCGGCTTCGAGCAAATACTGCTACAACACGCCCCGCTTGATGCGCTGGTCTATGCCCCACGTATCTGTGGGATTTGCTCGGTATCGCAGTCGATTGCCGCCGCCCGTGCACTGGCCTCACTGGCTGGCGTGCAACCGCCTGACAACGGTCTGCTGACGATTAATCTCATGGCGGCGACAGAGAACCTCGCTGACCACCTGACTCATTTCTATTTATTTTTCATGCCCGACTTCGTGCGCCCGGCGTATGCAGAACGACCGTGGTACGCGGCGGCTCAGGCGCGCTTTACGCCGGGCCAGGGCAGCCAGCAACGTCTGGCGGTGTCCGCCCGCAAACGCTGGCTGGATCTGATCGGCACCCTGGGCGGAAAGTGGCCGCACACTGGCTCCATCCAGCCCGGCGGCTCGACCCGTGCCATTGATGCGGCCGAACGCCTGCGTTTGCTGACACGGGTGCGCGAGTTCCGCCAATTTCTCGAAACCGAGCTGTTCGCCACCCCACTGGAGCGCATCGTCGGGCTTGGCAGCGAAAACGAACTTTGGGCCTGGCAGGCAGAAGCGCCAGGCCAAGGCGATCTGCGCCAGTTCCTCGATATCACGCTGGACAGCGGTCTGGAGCATCTCGGTCCGGGACCGGGGCTCTACCTGTCCTATGGCGCCTATCCGCAGCCCGACGGACATATGGTGTTCCCACAAGGCCTGTGGAACGCTGCTAAGCAGCGGGTAGAAAGCCTGGAGCTGGCGGATATCAGCGAGGACGCCGCCCACGCCTGGCTGGATGACAGCGGCGGCCCGCTGCATCCGGCCCAAGGCCAAACCGAGCCGCTGGCAGAAAAACTTGCCGCCTATACCTGGAACAAGGCCCCACGACTGGCAGGCGCCGTGCTCGAAACCGGCGCCTTGGCCCGTCAACTGATCGCGGGTCAACCGTTGCTGCGCGACGCTGTCGCCCGCTGCGGGGCAACCGTCTACACCCGTGTACTGGCTCGGCTGGTGGAACTGGCCCGTGTAGTGCCGCTGATGGAGCAGTGGCTGATGGCCCTGCGCCCCGGCGAACCCTATTATCGCGCCGCAGAACTGCCCGACAACGGCAGCGCCGTGGGCCTCACTGAAGCGGCGCGCGGCGCCCTCGGCCATTGGCTTCGGGTCGAGCACGGACGCATCGCCAGCTACCAGATCATCGCGCCGACCACCTGGAATTTTTCCCCGCGTGACGCTCAGGGTCGACCCGGTGCACTGGAGCAAGCCCTGGAGGGCGCACCCGTGCTGCCCGGCGAGAAAACGCCGGTTGCGGTGCAGCATATCGTTCGTTCTTTCGACCCGTGCATGGTTTGCACGGTGCATTGAACCTGGAGAACGTCATGGCGCGCAAAGCAGCGCCCGGCAACCTCGACGAGGACGCCTGGCTGGAAGTGATCGGCAAGATGGATGAAGTCTATTCACAGCTGGTGCAGGACGAAATCGCCCTGGAAGAAAAAAATGCCGAGCTGGAGCAGTCGCAGCAATTCATCGCCGGGCTGCTGTCGTCCATGTCCGACGTGCTACTGGCCTGCGACCCGGACGGACGCATCGAAGAATCCAACAATGCCCTGCGCACGCTGGTAGGACGCGACGAACAGACACTCCTCGGCAGCCCGGTCTACGCCTTGCTGGCCGACGCGCGAAGTGACGAACAGCTGCGCAAGACATTGGCCGGCCTGCGCAGACCCAATGCCAGCGCCAGCCTCGAACTGAATTTCAAAGACGGCCTCGGCGCGCCGGTGCCAGTGGATATCAGTTGCACCGTGCGCAGTACTGGCAACGGACGCTGCATCGGTCACGTGCTGGTGGGGCGCCCGCTGGGTGAGCTGAAACACGCCTACCGCCAGTTGCACGAAGCCCACGAAGCCCTTAAGCGCACCCAGCAACAACTGCTGCATGCGGAGAAAATGGCCTCCCTCGGTCGGTTGGTCGCCGGGGTCGCCCACGAACTGAACAACCCGATCAGCTTCGTACTCGCCAATGCCCATGTTCTGGGGGGTTACCGAGAGCGTCTTGAGCAGTATCTGGAGGCGGTCAACGCCGACGAACCACGGGAAATACGTGAAGCCCTGCGCCGACAGTTGCGCATTGACCCACTGCTGGCCGACCTGCCGTCGCTGATCGAAGGTACGCTGGAAGGCGCGCAACGGACCGCCGACATTGTCAGCGCGCTGAAGCGCTTTTCGGCGGTGGATCGCGAGACGCTGGGCGAGGTTGCGCTGAACGAAGTAATCGAGCGGGCCATTCACTGGATCACCCGCGGCATCGCACCAGATCTGCGCGTGCACTGGCACCCCGAAGGTGCACCTTGTGTGCACGGCAACAGCGGGCAGTTGCTGCAAGTGCTGATGAACCTGATGCAAAACGCCTACGACGCCGCCCAGGCTGCCGAGCGCGAAACACCGGAAGTGTGGATAAGCGTCGAACAGGAACCCGGCTGGGTCACCCTGCGCCTGCGCGACAACGGCAGCGGCATTGCCGCAGAACATCTGACCCAAGTGTTCGACCCCTTCTTCAGCACCAAACCGGTTGGCAAGGGCACAGGCCTGGGGCTGTCGATCAGCTACAGCATTGTCGAACGCTGCGGTGGCCGTCTGATCGCAGGCAATCATCCTAAAGGCGGGGCCGAGTTCACCCTGATCATCCCCAGCCAGTCCGCTGACTAAGCGCAGACGCGCCTAGCGCCACTGCAAAGCGAGTATCCGTTTACCCACGAACAGTGCAAGAACAGTGTCCAGCGCACGGCACACAAACACGGCTGCAGCGCGTTCGAACAGGGCTGGCACAGGGTTTGTATGACATTCTCTTTGATTTCCAGCCAGCCCCCCTTCCTTGCGGAGTACCCATGCCTGTATCCAACGCCGCCGGAACCGCCAAAAGCGCGGCACCTTTGATCTTCAAGCGCCACGTGGTGATGATTTTCGGTGGCCTGCTCGCCGTCAATCTTATGGCCTGGCTCTGGGCCTTCATTGCCTTCCGCGACTACCCGTTGCTGCTCGGCACCGCGTTCCTCGCCTACAGCTTCGGCCTGCGTCATGCCGTCGATGCGGACCATATCGCCGCCATCGATAATGTCACTCGCAAGCTGATTCAAGAGGGTCAACAGACCGCCACCGTGGGCCTGTTCTTTTCCTTGGGACACAGCACCATCGTGATCCTCGCGACCTTGGTCATCGCCTTGACCGCCTCGACGTTCAAGGCGGACATTGAGGCGTTCCACGGTATCGGTGGCCTGATTGGCACCTCGGTTTCCGCCGTCTTCCTTCTATTGGTGGCGCTGATAAACCTGATCATCCTGCGCTCGGTGTACCTGGCTTTTCGCCGGGTTCGGCGCGGCGAGCGGGTCGGCGAACAAGAGATGAATGCAATGCTGGCGGGCGGCGGCCTGATTGCGCGACTGGTACGCCCACTGTTCGGCCTGATCAGCCGCAGCTGGCACCTTTACCCACTAGGCTTTCTGTTTGGCCTGGGCTTCGATACCGCCACGGAAATAGGTTTGCTGGGCATTTCAGCGGCACAGGCTTCGCAGGACTTGCCCATCTGGTCGATCCTGGTCTTCCCCGCGCTGTTCACCGCTGGCATGGCGCTGGTCGATACCGCCGACAGCGTGATGATGACCGGCGCCTACCACTGGGCGCTGATCAAACCTGCGCGCAAGCTCTACTACAACCTGACCATCACCTCGGTCTCGGTGTTGGTGGCGCTGCTGGTGGGTGGCCTGGAAGTGCTGCACCTGATTGCCTCGCGCCTGGGTCTGGAAGGTGGCGCATGGGACGTTATCGCGTCCCTGAACGACGACTTCGGCTTGATCGGCTACCTGATCATCGGGCTCTTCATCCTCACGTGGACCCTCTCCCTGCTGTTCTACCGTCTTAAAGGCTACGACCGGCTGGACCTCGACTACCCTGCGGCTTAAAGCGGGTCCCCGCCTGACAAACAGGTCGGAGCCTTCGGGGCAGCGTTGGCTGAGCGACAGCGCTGCCCTCACCGATCAGCCCGTTACCAGTAAAGAAGACCAGTGGAAACCAAGTATCCACTACTGCGCGTTCGACCCTAAAGCGCAACGCTCGAATACGATTAAAAACTCCTTAAAAAACAACCGCATACATGAAATTAAGCGCTATCCGGCAAGACCGCGACGAAATGGCACAGGTCTTGTAGTTACCAGGCATTACTTTCAGTACGTGGCGTGCAACCCCACTCGAAGAATATTCCTGGGGAGGAGAAAACAGGTGACCGAAACATTTTATGAAGTGATGCGCAGACAGGGCATCTCACGTCGGAGCTTTCTCAAGTTCTGCTCCCTAACCGCGACGTCACTGGGGCTCGGCCCGGCGTTCATGCCCAAAATCGCCTGGGCGATGGAGAACAAGCCGCGCACGCCGGTGCTCTGGCTGCATGGCCTGGAATGCACCTGTTGTTCCGAGTCGTTCATCCGCTCCGCGCACCCGCTGGCCAAGGACGTGGTGCTGTCGATGATCTCCCTGGATTACGACGACACCCTGATGGCTGCGGCCGGGCACCAGGCCGAAGCCATCCTCGACGAGGTCATGACCAAATACAAAGGCAACTACATCCTCGCCGTTGAGGGCAACCCGCCGCTGAATCAGGACGGCATGAGCTGCATCATCGGTGGCAAGCCGTTCATCGAACAATTGAAGCGCGTTTCCCGCGATGCCAAGGCGATCATTTCCTGGGGCTCCTGCGCCAGTTGGGGCTGCGTGCAAGCGGCCAAACCCAACCCGACCCAAGCGGTGCCGATCCACAAGGTCATCACCGACAAACCGATTATCAAAGTGCCGGGTTGCCCGCCGATCGCCGAAGTCATGACCGGGGTGATCACCTACATGCTGACCTTCGACCGTTTGCCTGAACTGGACCGTCAGGGTCGGCCGAAAATGTTTTACAGCCAGCGTATCCACGACAAGTGCTATCGCCGTCCGAACTTCGACGCCGGCCAGTTCGTCGAGGCCTGGGACGATGATGCCGCACGCAAGGGCTACTGCCTTTACAAAGTAGGCTGCAAGGGCCCGACCACCTACAACGCCTGCTCGACCGTGCGCTGGAATGGCGGCACCAGCTTCCCGATTCAATCCGGGCACGGCTGTATTGGCTGTTCCGAGGAAGGGTTCTGGGACAAAGGTTCGTTCTACCAACACCTGACTGACGTCAACGCCTTTGGTGTGGAGGCCAATGCCGATCAAATCGGTCTTGCCGCAGGTGTCACGGTCGGCGCTGCGGTCACTGCCCATGCCGCAGTGACCGCCCTCAAACGCGCCAGCAACGGCAAAACGCCCACTGCACCGCATGACGCCCCAGCGACAAGACAGGAATAACCATCGATGAGCAACTATTCGACCCAGGGTTTCGACCTGAACAACACTGGCCGACGCATCGTCGTTGACCCTGTCACTCGCATCGAAGGCCATATGCGCGTAGAGGTCAACCTCGACGCCAACAACATCATTCGCAACGCGGTCTCCACCGGCACCATGTGGCGCGGCCTCGAAGTCATTCTCAAGGGCCGCGACCCGCGTGACGCCTGGGCGTTCGTCGAGCGCATCTGCGGCGTGTGCACCGGCTGCCACGCGCTGGCCTCGGTACGTTCAGTCGAAGATGCACTGGGCATCCGCATTCCGCCGAACGCGCACCTGATACGCGAAATGATGGCCAAGACCCTGCAGATCCACGACCACGCAGTGCACTTCTATCACCTGCATGCGCTGGATTGGGTTGACGTGGTGTCCGCACTCAAGGCGGACCCCAAGCGTACTTCGGAATTGCAGCAACAGGTCTCGCCGTCTCACCCGTTGTCGTCGCCCGGCTATTTCCGCGACGTACAGAATCGGCTGAAGAAGTTTTTCGAAAGCGGCCAACTCGGGCCGTTCATGAATGGCTATTGGGGCAACCCTGCCTACCAATTGCCGCCGGAAGCCAACCTGATGGCGGTCACCCATTACCTCGAAGCCCTCGACCTGCAAAAAGAATGGGTGAAGATCCACACCATTTTCGGTGGCAAGAACCCGCACCCGAACTACCTGGTGGGCGGCGTGCCCTGCGCGATCAATATCGACGGCGATCTAGCCGCCGGTGCCCCGCTGAACATGGAACGGCTGAACTTCGTCCGCGCCCGCATCGATGAAGCGCTGACCTTCTGCCGCAACGTTTATGTACCGGACGTGCTGGCCATCGGCACCATCTACAAACAGAAAGGCTGGCTGCATGGCGGCGGTCTGGCCGCGACCAACGTGATGGACTATGGCACTTACGCCAAGGTCAATTACGACGACAGTACCAACCAGTTGCCGGGCGGCGCGATTCTCAATGGCAACTGGGACGAGATCCTTCCGGTTGATCCTCGCGATCCGGAGCAAGTGCAGGAGTTCGTCACCCACTCTTGGTACAACTACCCGGACAACGATAAAGGCCTGCACCCGTGGGACGGCATCACCGAGGCCAATTACGAGTTGGGTGCGAAGACCAAGGGCACTCGCACCGCCATCGAAGAAGTCGACGAAAGCGCGAAATACTCTTGGGTCAAATCGCCTCGCTGGCGTGGGCATGCCATGGAGGTCGGGCCACTGGCTCGCTACATCCTTGGGTATGCCCACGCACTCAAAGGCAACCCGCACTGTCAGCGAGTCAAAGAGCAACTTGAGGGCGCGTTGCAGGCGGTCAACCACAGCCTGCCCAAGACCCTCGGCATGCCTGAGACCGACTACAGCGCCAAGATATTGTTGCCGAGTACCATCGGCCGCACCCTGACCCGCGCGCTGGAGGCCGAATACTGCGCGGAGATGATGGTCGACGACTGGAACGAGCTGATGACCAACATCCGCAACGGCGACCGTTCCACCGCCAACGTCGAGAAATGGGACCCTGCCACCTGGCCGTCCGAAGCCAAAGGTGTCGGCATCGTCGCCGCACCGCGTGGCGCGCTGGGCCACTGGATACGCATCAAGGACGGTCGCATCGAAAACTACCAGTGCGTCGTGCCGAGCACCTGGAACGGCAGCCCGCGTGACGCCAAGGGACAGATCGGGGCTTTCGAAGCCGCCTTGATGAACACCCCCGTGGCCATTCCCGATCAGCCAGTGGAAATCCTGCGCACCCTGCACTCCTTCGACCCTTGCATGGCCTGCGCGACCCACGTGATGAGCGAGGACGGCGCAGAGCTGAGCACCGTCAAGGTGAGCTGAGTAATCAAGGCATCCGGCAGGTGCGAAAAGGCACCTGCCCTTCCAAAGGTGAAGATATGACCCTCCAGACCGAAACACCCATGGGCCTGCCGGAGTACGTTTACGAGGCACCTGTGCGCCTGTGGCATTGGATCAACGCCGCCTGCATTCTGGTACTGGCGGTAACCGGGTACTTGATCGGCTCCCCATTGGCCACCCAGCCAGGCGAGGCCAGCGCACACTTCCTGATGGGCTACATCCGTTTTGCGCACTTCAGCGCAGGGTATGTGTTTGCCATCGGTATCCTGGGCCGCGCCTATTGGGCGCTGGTGGGCAACCATCACGCCCGCGAGCTGTTCTCGGTTCCGGTGTTGAGCAAAGCCTACTGGACCGATTTCCTCAGTTGGCTGCGCTATTACCTGTTCATTGGCCCTACGCCGGAGCCCACATTCGGGCACAACCCACTGTCGCGCTTCGCGATGTTTTTCGTCTTCCTGCTGAGCTCGCTGTTCATGGTGCTGACCGGTTTCGCCCTCTACGGCGAAGGCTCGCAAATGGGCTCATGGCAGGAACGAATGTTCGGCTGGGTACTGCCACTGCTAGGGCAATCCCAACAAGTCCACACCCTGCATCACGTGGGCATGTGGGTCATCGTGGTGTTCATCATCCTGCATGTGTACGCCGCTGTGCGCGAAGAAATCAACGGTCGCCTCAGCCTGATCGGCGGGATGATCTCCGGCTACAAGACCTTCAAAAAATGAACACACCGACAGAGTCGCACATGAACACCTCAGAATCGCCCCGTCCGCGCATCACCGTATTGGGAATCGGCAACCTGCTGTGGGCCGACGAAGGCTTCGGCGTGCGCTGTGTCGAGGCATTGCAGCAACGCTATGAGTTCGCCGACAACGTCGCGCTGATCGATGGCGGCACCCAGGGTCTGTACCTTATCCAGCATGTACAGGAAGCCGATTACCTGCTGATTTTCGACGCCGTCGACTACAACCTCGCCCCCGGTGAATTGAAATTCATCGCCGATGACGAAGTGCCCAAGTTTCTCGGGATCAAAAAGCTCAGTCTGCACCAGACCGGCTTTCAGGAAGTGCTGATGCTGGCCCAACTGACTGCTCACTATCCTCAACGAGTCCTGCTGATTGGTTGCCAGCCAGAGCAGATGATGGACTATGGCGGCAGCTTACGACCCAGCGTCAAGGCAGCCATGGAAGGCGCGCTGGACGAAGCCGTTCGGGTGCTTGAAACCTGGGGTGCCGAGCCGCGCAAACGTGCTTCGCCGCTTAACGGGGACGACGCTGTGACCCTGCCGCACCTGGAATTGCAACGCTACGAAGGCGAGCGTCCATCCGCGCAGACCGCCTGCCGGATCGGTGACGAACGCATCCTCGCCAGGCGCGCCTGATATGTGCATCGGACTGCCCATGCAAGTGGTTGCCGTAAACCCTGGCTCAGCGCTGTGCCGTGACCGCCACGGCGAGGAACGGCTCATCGATACGGTGTTGGTCGATACCTGCACCGTCGGTGACTGGTTGCTGATCTTCCTCGACGCAGCGCGCGAACACCTCGATGCACGACGGGCAGCGGAGATCGACTCGACCCTCGCCATGCTCGAAGCCGCGCTGTACGGCACCCCGCCAACACCCGACAGCGCGCCCGGTTTCAGTCTGCCCTCCGCGATGAACACCGAACAGCTCGCCGCCCTGCTGGGCCAGATGCCACCCGTTGCTGCGCGTACGCGGCCTAACCTCAAGGAACCCATATGAGTGAATCCGCCGCCTTCATGGCGCCCATTCCCGCCACCCCTGCTATCCCGCCACTGATCACCCGTCTGGTAGAGCAATTCGATGCCACCTGGATTGGCAGCGACAACCTCGACGCCTGGCTCGCTGAAAGCGGTGACTGTCTGTTACTGCTGTGCGGTGACCCGGTGCGCCACCCTGAATCCCTGGATGTGGCGGTGGTGTTGCCCGAACTGCGCCAGGAAGTTGCCAGGCGCCATGGCTGCACCCTGCGGTTGGGCGTGGTTCATCGCGCCGAGGAAGAAGCCATCGCGGCACGCTTTGCCCTGCGTCGCTGGCCAACCCTAGTCTGGCTGCGCGACGGTGGCTACGTCACCACCATCGACGGCATGCATGACTGGGACGAATACCTCAGCCTGGCCGACAAGGCCTTGAACCTGAGCAACGCCCGCATCCCCTTGTTCGCCGAAACGCCCAGCGGCGCTACCGGCGGCTGCCAGTGAACAGAGGAACGCCCATGGCCCCGCAAATGTACATCCCGGTGGTCGATCTAGGCCCAGGCTCTCAAGTGGAAGACGAGGTCCTCGAATACATCAGCATGCCGCAAGGTATGTACACCCACAGCGCCCCGATACTGCCCGAACCGGAAGAATTGGACACGCTGCCAGGCGCCCGCCAAGCCTTGCAGGACCTGCTGCAAATGCTCCACACCTGCAATCGCGGTGAAGTGACCCGGAGCCTCGACCTCAGCGGACTTGAAGCCGGCGACCGCACGCTGCTCGATCAACTGCTCGGTGAGGGCGAAGTCAGCGTACGCGTTGTCGTGCAAACCCCGTTGCGCATCCAGGAATCGATCTTCGCCGGGGTCTGGCGAATTTACGGTGAGGGCCACGACTATGTCGAAGTCGGCGCCGCACCTGTGCAACTGCGCACTACCGCCCATGCCGCGGCCCGACCAGCCGCGTTTGACCTGCCGTCACAACTACCGCCTGGCGTGATGAACGCTCCGGCGATTCTCACCGAGGTGGAAGACCAGACCCGGCACTGGCAAACCGGTAGCCCCGCGCACGTGATCAACCTGACACTGCTGCCGCTGTCCGAACAAGACATTGCCTTCCTCGACGCTTATTTGCCGGTCGGCCCGGTGCGGGCACTGGCTCGCGGTTACGGCAATTGCCGGATCAGCAGCACACTGGTGCACAATTGCTGGCGCGTCACCTACTTCAATTCCCAGGACGCGCAAATCCTCGACACCATCGAGATCACCGACTTGCCAGAAGTGATTTGTGCTGCGCCGGAAGACCTCAGCGATTCGCTGGAACGCTTCGAGGATGTCATCCAATGGTTCGAAGGGCAGTAACATGACCGACAGACCCAGCTTCGAAGGCAGCTACAGGGGCGACTCCGCGCGCATCAGCGATACCACCCGTCTGGAGTGCAAAATCTGCTGGTGGGTGTACGACCCGAGCGAGGGCGACCCGGTCTGGCAAATCGAGCCCGGCACGCCGTTTTCAGCGCTGCCGGACCATTGGTGCTGCCCGAACTGCGATGGTGCCGCCGAGCAGTTCATGGTGATCAATGACACAGTCTGAATCGCCACCCTCCCCGACCCTGCGGGGTGAGGCGCTGGCTGCCCACTTCAGAGACATCGCCGACACCCGCATGCGCGGCCTGCCCTTTCTCAACCCAAGGCTGGACGTCGAGGCGGTAGGCTTCGCCGTGCAGATTGCGGGTGAAGATGCGACCTCTGGCGTACTCGGCATTCTGATCACGCCCTGGTTCATGAACCTGATGTGGCTCGCGCCCGCCTTGAGTGCACCGCTGGCCCAAGGTGCCTCCCGAGAGCATTTTTTCGGTGGCCAGCGTCTGACATTCATAGGCGCAGTCGACGAGGCGTTCGGCGTTTACCAAAGCTGTTCGTTGTTTTCCCCGATGTTCGAGTTCGCCGATCAAGCGGCGGCCCGCGCTACCGCCGAACAGGTGCTCAGCCTGTTGCGCGACACCCCCAAAGAGGAAGAGCCGCAATACCCGGCGCTCAGTCGTCGCGCCCTGCTGTTCGGGCGTCGGCCTGGTGCCTCGGAATGAATGCCTCAAGCAGTTTGTCGCCACTCGGTGGATCGCTGAGAGTGCGTCCCGGTCAGCAACCGGCGATCATTGGCGGTCGGCCATTACTGGCGGCTCGGCTATTGCGAGGCCAGCCACCCGAGGCCGCCGCGCAACGACTGCCCCTGCTCTACAGCCTGTGCGGTCAGGCCCATCGTTTGACTGCACAACTGGCCATCCGCGCAGCACTGCAGGGCCAGACGAACACCCTCGTGGCCGCCAGCCAGGCGTTGCTGGCCGAAACTCGCCGTGAACACTTGCGACGCGTCTTGCTGGACTGGCCGCCGCTACTCGACCCAGGCGCTCCGCGCCCCTCTCCAGGGGAAATGCGCGCGTGGGATCAGGCACCCGAAGCGGCCATGACTTTCTGGCTTGGCGGCCCGGTACGCGTCTGGCTACAGCAGTGGGAAGACGACCCTCATCACGCGTTGCTGGAATGGACCCAGCGCAACGAACACTGGCTGAGCCGCATACTTGCCAACTGCCGCAGAGACGCAGACGCCCTGCAATTGCCGGTGCATGCACTGCAACTGATCACCGATACCCCGGCGCTGCACGCCGTGGCAGATCACCTGCGCCGTTCCACCGACTTTGCCCTGCGCCCTGAGCTGAATGGACAGCCGTGCGAAACCGGCAGTTGGACCCGGTTCGGCGAAACACATCCGGAACGCTACACCAGCGCCTGGCTGAGGTTGGGGGCGCGGGTCGCCGAATTGGCACGACTGTCACTGCCCGATGCCCGCCCACCGGCGCTTGGGGTGATAGCGTTGGGTCAGAACGAAGCCCTGGCCTGGAGCGAAACCGCTCGCGGTCTGTTGCTGCATCGGGTATGTCTGGAACGCAGCGGCGGCACCGTGCAGATAGCCGACTATCAGATCGTCGCCCCCACCGAGTGGAACCTTCATCCGCAGGGTGCTCTGGCCCTGGCGCTGTCATCGCTGCCGAGCGCCGATCCACGCAGCCAGCGCCAGGCTGAACTGTTGATGGCAGCCTTCGATCCCTGCATCGCTTTTACGCTGGAAACAGACAAAGACAACCACCAAGGACAATCAAGCCATGCATGAACTGAGTCTGGCGGGCGGAATTCTCAGCGCCGTGGAAGCAGCGGCTGCCGCTGATCCGTTCGTGCGCGTCAGCCGTTTGCGCCTGGAAGCCGGAAAGTTGGCAGGGGTCGAGGTACACGCGCTGCGTTTCGCCTTGGAAGCGCTGGCACCGGGCACCTTGCTGGCCGGTGCGCAGATCGACATCGAAGAACCGCACGGACAGGCCTGGTGCCTGGACTGCGCCGCCACTGTGCCATTAGTCGAGCGCGGCGCACCGTGCCCGACCTGCGGCGGTTTCTGGCTGCAACCTACCGGCGGCACCGAATTACGCATCCTCGACCTGCAGGTCGAGGATCACTGATAGTTGATTTCTGATTTGAAATCTGGAGGAACGCCATGTGCGTCGTTTGCGGCTGCGGTACCGGCCATTCACACGAGCAACACCCAAGCAACGAGTCAACCACCGATAGCGAAGCGCGGGTCGACGCCACGGGCGATCTGCATTACGGCGCGGGCGAAGCGCGGGTCTCGGTGCCCGGCCTGAGCCAGGCAAGGACGATCCGCATCGAGCAAGATGTGCTCGGCGAGAACGACCGCCACGCCGCACGCAACCGAGAGAATTTCATCGCCCACGGCGTGCTGGCCCTCAATCTGGTGTCCAGCCCCGGCTCCGGCAAAACCACCCTGCTGTGTGCCACCCTCCTCGCCCTGCGCGAGCGCCGAGCCGGGTTGCCAATCGCGGTGATTGAAGGCGACCAGCAGACCCGCAACGACGCCGAGCGCATCCGCGCAACAGGGGTGCCGGCGATCCAGATAAACACCGGCAAGGGTTGCCACCTGGACGCACGGATGATCACCGAAGCTTACGCGCGCCTGCCGCTGCACGACGCATTGCATGCCGCAGGGCATGAGCATCACCACCCAAAGGCCCCGCTGCTCTCCAACCACCATCATCACCACGCCGCCCACGATCATCATGCACACGGCGCAGGCGAACCGGCGGGCATTCTGTTTATCGAGAACGTCGGCAACCTGGTGTGCCCGGCACTTTGGGACCTCGGCGAGGCCGGTAAAGTGGCGATCCTGTCAGTCACCGAGGGCGAGGACAAGCCGCTCAAATACCCGGACATGTTCGCCGCTGCAAAGCTGATGATCCTCAACAAGATCGACCTGCTGCCTCATCTGGACTTCGACGTGCAGCGCTGCCTGGACTATGCCCATCAGGTCAATCCGCAGTTGCAGATCATTCAGCTCAGTGCCCGTGACGGCACCGGCCTGGACGCCTGGCTCGACTGGCTACTGGCGGGTGCGCCGGAGAGTGACCGCAAGGCTGCACGCATCGCCGCACTCGAAGCCGAACTGGCAGCGCTGAAAGCGCCGGCCAAGGGGGCCTGACGTGCATAGCCAAAAACTCCCCAACGCGAACGTCTGGCCGCCCGTATTGGCCTGCGGTGCCTGGCTGAAAAACGCAGCCTGTCTGCTGCAACGCGATCAAGTGCTGTGGTCCCCAGTGCATGGCGATTTGGGCGATCCACAAAGTTGTCTGGACCTCGAAGCCTCGCTGGAGCGTTTGCTCGCGCATGCCGACGCTACCCCGCAGGCAATCGTCCATGACCTGCACCCGGACTTCTACAGTTCCCAACTGGCCGTGAGCCTGGCCGCTCGGCTGGACGTGCCCGCGCTGGCGGTCCAGCACCACCATGCGCATATCGGCGCACTCATGGCCGAACATGGGCTCGACGGCCCGGTGCTGGGTCTGGCGCTGGACGGCGTCGGCCTCGGCAGTGACGGCGCCGCCTGGGGGGGTGAGTTGCTATGGGTCGCGCCCCACGCCTGGCGCCGACTCGGGCATCTGCTGCCACTGCCACTGCCGGGCGGCGACATCGCCGCCCGTGAGCCTTGGCGTCTGGCCGCAGCCGCGCTGCATCTACTGGGCCGCAATGAAGAAATCATTACTCGCCTCGGCGCGCTGGTCGGCGAGCAAAGCGCTGGCACCGTTGCAGGCATGCTCCGCCGTAACCTCAACTGCCCACCCAGCAGTGGCGCGGGACGCTGGTTCGATGCCGCCGCCGGTATTCTCGGGATCAGTGTGCGCCAGCAAGCCGAGGCAGAAGCCGCCATCGCCCTGGAACGTCTGGCCAGCGACTATCTGGCAGCGAATGCCGAGCCAACGGTCGAAGGCCTATGGCGCATCCGCGCTGACGGCGTGCTTGATCTACGGCCGCTGCTCACACGTCTATTCGACTTGGCCGATCATGGCCGTAGCGCCGAAGGTGCCGCACTGTTCCACCTGACACTCGCGGCGGCCCTGACTGACTGGGTGCTGCAACAGCCTGCAAAACTGCCGGTACTGCTCGGCGGTGGCTGCTTCGCCAACCGTCTGCTCAGTACGCGCCTCAGCCATCTGCTCGGCACCCACGGCGTGCCGGTCTTCAGCGCACAGAGCGTGTCCTGCGGCGATGCCGGACTGGCCCTCGGCCAAGGCTGGATCGCCGCCCACTGGCCCGAACTTGAAAGCCAAGCGGCGTTGCCGCTGGAGGAACCTCTGTCATGTGCCTAGCTATTCCCGCCCGTGTGGTCGAACTGCGCAGTGGCGACACCGCACTGGTCGATCTCGGCGGCATCCGCAAAGAAATCTCTATAGCGCTGGTGCCCGAGGCACAGGTCGGCGATTACGTGATTATCCACGTCGGCTATGCCCTGGGCCTGATTGATCCAGAAGAAGCCCAGCGCACGCTGGACATGTTCGACGAGTTGAACCGCACGCAACGGGAAGCCTCATGAAGTACATCGACGAATACCGCGACGGCGAGCTGGCTCAACGCATCGCCGCACGCATCCGCGGAGAAGCCCATCCCGACCGATCCTATCGGTTTATGGAGTTCTGCGGCGGCCACACCCACGCGATTTCCCGCTACGGCGTCAGCGAGCTACTGCCCGACAACGTGCGCATGATCCACGGCCCCGGCTGCCCGGTCTGCGTGCTGCCGATTGGACGTATCGACCTGGCGGTGAAGCTGGCCCTGGAACACGGAGCAATCCTTTGCAGCTACGGCGACACCTTGCGTGTGCCCGCGTCTGAAGGGCTTTCCTTGCTCCGCGCCAAGGCCCACGGCGCCGATATCCGCATGATTTATTCGCCGCTGGATGCACTGAAAATCGCCGAAGCGAACCCGGAACGGCAGGTGGTGTTCTTCGCCATCGGTTTCGAAACCACCACACCGCCCACGGCACTGATCATTCGCGAAGCGGCGGCACGTGGCCTGGATAATTTCAGCGTGCTCTGCTGCCATGTCCTGACTCCGGCTGCGATTTCGCACATCCTCGCCGCGCCGGAAAAGGACGCCGCGTCGGCGGTGGAACTGGATGGTTTTGTCGGCCCGGCGCATGTCAGCATCGTCATCGGCTCGGCGCCTTACGAAGCCTTCGCCCGCCAATACCACAAGCCAGTGGTCATCGCCGGTTTCGAGCCGCTGGACGTGATGCAGGCGATCTTGATGCTGGTGCGCCAGGTCAATGAAGGTCGGGCTGAAGTCGAGAACGAGTTCATCCGCGCTGTCGGACGCTATGGCAATACGGGCGCCCAGGCGCTGATGGATGAGGTCTTCGAGTTGCGCCCCAGCTTCGAATGGCGCGGGCTCGGTGAAGTCCCCCTCAGCGCCCTGCGCATTCGTCCGGCCTTCGCCCGCTACGACGCCGAAGTGCGCTTCGACTTGGAGTACCAGGCGGTGCCGGATCACAAGGCCTGCGAATGTGGCGCCATCCTCCGCGGGCAGAAAAAACCCACGGATTGCCGCCTGTTCGGCACCGTGTGCACACCCGAAAATCCAATGGGCTCGTGCATGGTGTCCAACGAAGGCGCCTGCGCCGCGCATTACGCCTACGGGCGCTACAAAGACATTGAGGTAGTGGCTTTATGAACGCTGGTTCCCCCGTCAAGCGCGGCTATGTCCGCCCCCTGAACCTGCGAGAAGGACGCATCGACATGAGTCACGGCGCTGGCGGCCGTGCTTCGGCGCAATTGATCGAAGAACTGTTCGTCGCCGCCTTCGATAACACCTGGCTGCGTGAGGGCAACGACGGCGCGGTCTTCACACCCGAACTCGCCCCCGGCGAGCGCATGGTTATGGCGACGGACGCGCATGTGGTTTCGCCGCTATTCTTCCCCGGCGGCGACATCGGCAGCCTGTCCGTGCATGGCACCGTCAACGACGTCGCCATGACCGGTGCGCGACCGCTGTACCTCGCCGCCAGCTTCATCATTGAGGAAGGTTTCCCACTCGCAGACCTGAAACGCATTGTCGACTCCATGGCCCGTGCCTCCCGTCAGGCGGGCGTCCCCATCGTCACCGGCGACACCAAGGTGGTCGAGCGCGGCAAGGGCGACGGCGTATTCATCAGTACCACCGGGATTGGCGTGGTCGCCGCCGGGGTGAATACCAGCGGCCATCGTGCTCGCCCTGGCGATGCCATTTTGCTGTCCGGGAGCATTGGCGAACACGGCGTGGCAATCATGTCCAAGCGTGAGGCGCTGGAATTCGACACCGAGATCATCTCCGACAGCATCGCCCTGCACGAACTGGTTGCCCATATGCTCGCGACCGCCCCCGGTTTGCGCGTGCTCCGCGACCCGACACGTGGTGGCTTGGCGACAACGCTGAACGAGATTGCCGGTCAATCCGGAGTTGGCATGCTCCTCGACGAAGCCATGATCCCGGTGCTACCACAGGTCGAAGCCGCGTGCGAACTGCTCGGCCTCGACCCGCTGTACATCGCCAACGAAGGCAAGTTGATCGCCATCTGTTCCGAGGCCGACGCTGAACCGTTGCTGCACGCCATGCGCCAACACCCGCAGGGGAAAGACGCGGTGCGCATCGGCACCGTATTGGATGACTCGCACGGCTTCGTGCAAATGCAGACCCGTTTCGGTGGGCGCAGGATAGTAGACTGGCTGACCGGAGAGCAGTTGCCTAGAATCTGTTGATCATAGGGTTCGAGCTGCCGGACAGCCCGTGACTGAACGGCCTCGACCCACAGACCAAGAGTCTCATTGAACCGATGTATGACCTTCGATCATCGCGACTCCCCCCGCTTCTACGCAAATTCCTGCGACCGCTGCTGGATCCCTATCGACGCTACCGTAACGCCAGGCTTATCCACGCCGTGCGCGTATCGCTGGGGTTGCTCGCGTCGATCTTGTTGACCACCGGCATCAACCTGCCCCACGGGGAATGGGCCTCGGTCACCATGCTGGTGGTAATCGGCGGACTTCAGCACCATGGTAATATCGGCAAAAAAGCGGCCGAGCGGGCGTATGGAACGCTGATAGGCGCCGCCGTTGGCCTGTTGCTGGTCGCCCAGCAAGCGTACTTGGGCATACCGTTGCTCACGTACCTGGGCATGTCTGCGGTATGCGGCTTTTTTGCTTATCACGCGATCGGCAAAGGCGGCTACACGGCGCTGCTGTCGGCAATCACCGTGTTCATCGTCGCCGGTCATGGCGATAACCCGATATCCGATGGCCTTTGGCGCACTGTCGATATCCTCATTGGCATCGTCCTGGCCCTGGCGTTCTCTTTCGCGCTGCCCCTGTACGCGGTCTTTTCCTGGCGCTACAACCTGGCGAGCGCACTGCGTGACTGTGCCGCGATCCACAGCCGCATCATCAGTGGCCAATCGGTCAGCGACGACGAGTACCTCAAGCTGATGAACCGACTGACCGGCGCCATGGTGCAACTGCGTTCGTTGATGCCCTCCGTGTCCAAGGAGGTGCGGATATCACTCAATAAACTCGACGCCATCCAGCGCAATCTGCGGCTGTGCATCAGCACCCTGGAGATCCTCGCCAACACCCGGCCCACCGCCAACGACGAACAGGCCATGGCCGTGTTGCAGCTGTCCCTCAACGCCGAACACAAACAGATACGCGTACAGCTGATTGCAATGGCGCGCGCACTGCAAACCGGTGTCTCGGAGCGGATCGAGCGCCCTGTCGGCGGGGCAGACAATACGGCCGCGTTGAGTGCCCCGGTCTACTCGGCACTGGACGGCTACCGACTGTTGACCCTGCAACTTGCCGCCACCGTCGACGATCTGCGCCAGCAACTGGCGAACACTGCAAGGAAATGGAAGATCTGACTGTTACTCATTGGACCGCGAAAACGCCCTCCACGATGATTCAATACACCTGCGTCACAAAAAAGGTGCCCGCACTAATCCGACAGAATGAACCGTATTTTTCAGGGGCCCTCCTATACTCCACTGCGCACGCCGTCTAACAGCAACACCATGCATGCCTTGTTTTTCATCTATTGAATAACGAAGGGAGCAGACTGTGCGACCCACTCTCCTTGATCAGATCCGCGCAGGGGCCTTGCGCTGGTGGCAAGAGTCCTTTATTGATCGCTATCGCCTTTGGCGCGCCCGCGTTAACGGCATTGAAGTGACACAGTCGATCCAGTATTACCGAGCTGCCGAACACTTAACCGATAGCGCCGACCGTGGACCGGATAACTCGGTCCAGTTGGTGGCGTACAAAGCGGCCTGGGTTCGGGTTTATGTACGTTCCGGGTTATTAAGCTCCGTTGCCAATGTCACTGGTTCGCTGGACCTCGCGCGCCGTAACCACGCCTTGAACTATGACGCCGTCGCGACTTACGCCGCTCAAGGTGCGGCGACTGTTACGGCTGAGCAAACCGTTGATTACGCAACCGAGCGCAACAACATAAACCGTACCTTGAACTTTTTGATTCCTGCCCAGGAGTGTCATGGCACGTTACGGCTGACGGCGCGCCTGCAAGGCATTGAAAGTTCAGACAGCAGCATTATCATCAATACGAACCTGGTTCAGACCCTGCGCGTGCGTGCCATTCTCGTCGCATACAACGGTCCCAGTTCCGCCAATACACCCGCACCCGGTCAACCGGCCATTACCCAACTCACGCTTCCCGCGCCGACACTCGCGGATTTGCAAACCAATGCATCGATGGCGTTCGCTGCCATGCCCGTGCAGGCCACCGGATCGTTCGCCAGTTGCGGCACCTTGAACTGGGCAACCCCACTGGACGACGTACGCTCTGGACCAGGAGCCTGTTCAACCAATTGGGGCACCCTGCTCAACTGGCTTGCACTACTCCGGGACAACGACGGCAACCGCACGGACGTTGTGTATTACGGTTTGCTCCCCGCTGGCATCCCGCTCAACGTGCCAGGCTGTGGACAGGATGGCCTGGGCGCTGGAGCCGTGGGTAATCAACTGACGTTCCTGCATGAAATCGGCCATGGCTATGGCTTCCAGCACACCCCATGCGGTGCCGCAGGGGCGACCGATCCAAACTACCCGACTTACGAACCCTATGCCTCCGCGTCCATTGGTGAATTCGGGCTCGATATTCGCAACGGCGCGGTGTACGACCCGACGACGGCGCGGGACTACATGTCCTATTGCAATCCACGCTGGATGTCTCTGTATCAACACGACCGCTTGCTTCAGCACCCGCGACTTGAGCCCCGGTGGTTGAGAGAGCGTTCGATTTTCGATGATTACCCTCTGGAAAGGGCTTTTGACATCGAACACCTCTGGTGGCCCGATCCACCATGGCTACAGGACGAACTGCAGGGGCGAACGATGAATCCGGTCATTTCCATCGTGGGTCATGTCGAGGAAAACGGGGAGATTCAGGTTCAATCTGTCGCACGTGTCCCTGTGACAGCATTGCCCACGGGCGTGCAGACACACTGGGTTGCGCAACTCATGAACGAGCAGGGCCACGTGATTGCAAGTGGATCGCTGGTGCGCTCCGACTTCCAGGGTGGATGCGGCTGTTGCCAGGGCCACGGACACCCGAACCAAGACCCCGACCGCCCACCGTTCATGTTCAAAGTCTACCTGCCTGACAGAGCGCCCGGCTCATCGCTGCGCATCGCAGGTCCGGCAGAGCAAGTCTGGACACGCCAGGCGCCTGCACGTCCTGCGCAGTTCGTCAGCGCCACAGCCGACGTGACGTCGACACAACAACTGGCGCTGAGGTGGCAGGTCGACGCCGAGAGCGATGTCGACGTCTGGGTGCAATGGACTGTCGATAAAGGCGAGCGATGGCACGGCTTGGCCGTTGGCCTGCGGGGTGGCGAAGCGGAGTTGCCGCTGACCGGTTTACCCGCAGGACAGGTCCAGTTGCGCTTACTCGGACATGACGGATTTTTCACCGCCGAATCGCCAGCGTTGGTCGTCGACTTGCCCGAACGTGCGCCTGAGGTGGCGATTCTTTACCCGCAGAACGGGCAGACGCTGCGAGCCGATCAACCGATACAGGCGTCAGGCAATGCAACTGACTCCGCAGGGTATCCACTGTCAGCGGAGCGACTCACCTGGATGCTCGACGACAAGGTTGTAGGACGGGGGCGCGAAGTATGGCTCTCCCCTGCTGCCGGTCGCCATGAATTGGTACTCGACGTCGACTGGAGCCAAGGCCGAGTTCAAACGGTTGTGGTTTTTAATACGGCAAAAGATCAGGGCCGAACGGGTCCTCACGCCCGGTGAGAAAGGCACCTGCTCAGGGCTGGATTTCGACCGAAAAGCACCTACACACGTGAGCCGACTCATTAAGCGTGCCTGTGCCCACCTCTTACAGGCGATAATGCCCCGCAATAGTGTTATCCACTCAACAAAGGGGCGCTGCAGCAGTGATGTTTGAGATCAAGCAATTCAATCCTGAAACCTATCGACGGCAAACGCGACGCAGTACGCTGATCATTATCGTGATCTTCGCGCTGCTGGCCATGGTGCTGTCCAGCGTTGCCGTGAAGCTGTTTGGCGAACCCGGTGGCGATAATTTCCGCTTGAATGCGGCGGGCGTCATTGCCGCGTTGGCAGTGACCGTGACCGTGGTGCGGTTCCAGTTCTGGTCGCAGGCATGGATGGCACCGGCCGTCTACGGCTGGCAGCTGAAACGCAGCCTAATGAGCATTACCAACGTCATGCATTACGTCACCGAGGGCGTGCAGGCCAGTGACCCGACGGCCATGAAACTGCTGCGCTTTTATCACTTGGGGCTCACGCAGATGCACCAGTTGGATGGCAACTCCGGCGCAGCAAGCCAGACAGTGCGAGAGGCCGACCTGCACAAGGCGCGCATGGAAGCTCTCGGCATTGATACCGACCAGCATCGACTGGATCCCGCCTGGCTTGCGGCGGCGAAGAAAGCCAGTGCGGCGAAGGCGAAGTAACACCCTCGCGATACAGTATCGCCCCAACGACACGTTGATACCTGAGCGTTGGGGCCAGGCCCGGAACGATGACCGCCCGAGCCTTTCAGGCTGTTTTTGACGCCCAGACAATCACTACGGACAGGTCACATCCGGTTTTTACGTGACCACCTGATAACAAGGCACATAGGCCGCGCCGCCTGGCAGCTTCATGCGGTGCTGCTCGACGAACGATTTCAATAAGCGGTCCAGAGGCTGCATCACCGCCGCGTCGCCACGGATCTGGTAAGGGCCATGCTGCTCGATCAGGCGAATGCCCTTGTCTTTCACATTACCGGCAACGATGCCGGAAAAGGCACGCCGCAGATTGGCCGCCAATTCGTGAGGAGGCAGGTCCAGGCTCAGTTGGAGACTGGCCATGTTGGCGTGGGTGGGGTCGAACGGGCGCTGAAAGCCTTCCTCGATCCTTAGCATCCAGTTGAAATGGAAAGCGTCATTTCGGTCTCGACGGAACTGCTTGACCGCTTTTAGTCCCACGGTCATTTGCCTTGCTACTTGAACAGGATCATCGATGATAATTTCGTAACGAGTCTGTGCGGCCTCCCCCAGCGTAGCGCCGACGAACGCGTGCAACTGATGCAAGTAGGGCGCGGCACTCTTTGGCCCGGTCAGGATGACAGGGAGCGGCAGGTCCTTGTTGTCAGGGTGCATCAGGATCCCGAGCAGGTAGAGGAACTCCTCGGCTGTGCCCGCGCCGCCTGGAAAAATGATTACACCGTGGCCGACGCGCACGAAGGCCTCGAGGCGTTTTTCTATGTCAGGAAGGATCACCAGCTCATTGACGATCGGGTTAGGCGCCTCGGCAGCGATGATTCCCGGTTCGGTCAGGCCCAAGTAGCGGCCGCCGATGATTCGCTGCTTGGCGTGAGCAATGGTGGCACCCTTCATCGGCCCTTTCATTACGCCAGGCCCACAACCGGTGCAGATGTCCAGGCTGCGCAGGCCCAGTTCGTGGCCGACCTTTTTGGTGTACTTGTATTCCTCGGTGTTGATCGAATGGCCGCCCCAACACACCACCATCTTCGGCTCCAGACCGGGACGCAGGGTGCGGGCATTGCGCAGCAGGTGGAAGACGTAGTCAGTGATCCCCTGCGAGCTGCTCAGGTCGATGCGCTGGCTGTCCAGCTCACTCTCGGTATAGACGATGTCACGTAGCGCGCTGAACAGCATCTCGCGGGTACTGGCGATCATCTCACCGTCGACGAAGGCGTCCGCAGGCGCGTTGAGCAGTTCGAGGCGCACGCCACGATCCTGCTGGTGGATGCGAACCTCGAAGCTCTCGTAGGCCTCAAGAATAGTCTTGGCGTTATCTATGTGGGCGCCTGTGTTGAGGATTGCCAAGGCGCATTGGCGGAACAGCTTGTAGATGCTGCCAGCCCCGGCTTCGCTCAGTTGCTGAACTTCACGTTGGGACAGAGTCTCCAGGCTGCCCCTTGGGCTTACCGAAGCGTTAATTACATGTCTTGGGGCCATTCTAGGTTCCTGAGATCGATGCCACCGAGCCCGGTAGGGTCAGTTGCATCAGGAGGGTGAGTGCCAAATGCAGTCGCGCGTGACGGGTATTTTCTCCGGCGACCGGGCTGAAAAGCAAACGTTGCGGTGAGATCCTCCGGGGTCGAGCGCCTTCACCACAGCAGAGAAAGCGGCAGCTAAAGGCCAATGAGCAGTTTCGTCATCTTACCCGGCCACGCATGGAACGGCGCTAACTCATAAGATCGCTGGGTTTTCTTGCCCCCCCTTTCACCACCTATACTCAAAAGGCCATGACCCGAGACGCTGAACGCCCCTTCCAATGGGGAAGGCGCAAAGCGGCAAAAGCACTCCATGCCGGGTATCAGAAGGATAGCCGCGCACTGAGGCTTGCGAATCAAAAAAGGCGTGGAGTGTTTGTTTGAAGCTCATCCAATGCCGGATGGGTTAACGCGGTCGAGTCTATTTAGAGGACTGCGATCTTGAATCTGCGTTCCCTGATCCTCGCCCTTATCGTCGCCTTGATGATGGCGTTGGTAGGGTGCGCCTCCAAAAATCACGCCCCCGATCAGACTCCGCCGGTTCTGGTTTCGGAGGATACCTGGCGACAGGTCGACTGGGATATTGTCACCGCGTCGCTGACCGCGAAAGGATCGGCCAAGGACTATGCGCGCAGCTCCATGGCAAACTGGAGGGACCTCGCCTACCAGCGCACCGAGGCAGACTTCATTCCGTGGTTTACCGGCTACTGGACTCAGCAATGGCTGACGCTCAAGGTGGCCTGGTACAAGGTGAGCACAGGGAAAGAGACCGATCCGGCCAAACGAATGGCTAACTATCTGCAGGAGCAATACCACAATCGCGTGCTGGACCCTGTTGCCAAGCAGATTGATCCCGGCGCGGTCATGGAGCAGACGACGAAACTGTACATCCAGCTTCTCGGCACGCAACTTCAGGGCATTGCGCCACGCTACGGTGTGCCTCTAGACCAATTAGACCGACGATTCAAAGACATTCCAGCAATCGAGCTGGCGCCACCACCCAATCGTAACGCTTCGCTCTACCAGATCATCCACATCGATCCTGTCGTCAAGCTGCCGGCGTATGTGGCTCTGGTCAATCAGATCCGCAATACGCCAAGTGGTGCGGGCGCCGGTCCATCGGACGCAAGCATATCGTCAGTGGCACAACGGACCAGCGAAAAACTGGAGGCCACGCTCCCCACCCGAGGTGTCGCAGGCGCTGTCGCCGCGGCGGTTGGCCGAGTAGCAGGCACGATGATTTCCCTTGCTGTGTCGGGTTTCGGCGCCATTGCGCACGAGAAAGAACGGTCAGAAATGGTGGAGCAGCTTCGGGTAATCCTGAGCGCCGCCCTGGACGATGAGCGGCGTAACCTGATGGACAATCCCACCGCCGGGGTAATGGCAGGGGTCTATCACTTGTCAGGACACATCGAGGGAAGCCTCATCAAAACCTTTACCCCGTCGGTCGAATTAGAACCGATACCTCAAGACCTTCCTCCGCCCGGTGAGCAACCTCTCCAGGACAACAAAAGTGATGAGCAAGCGCCGAGCGACGACGGGAAGGCGACTGAATAACGCCACAAGGGTCGGGGCATTTTTATCGCGACGGCACTCAAGGAAGATAAATAATGAATTGACCGCCCCCCAACTTGCCGCCGTTGGCCAGTTCGATATGTCCATGCACGCCATTGCGCTCGTGCCGTTTGGCGATGTGCGCTGCGAAATAGAGGCCTAGACCGGTACTGCCGCTGCTTTGATTGATGCCCTGCACATAGTCTGACTGACGCTCGATCATCTGCGCTGGATACCCGGGTCCGTCGTCATTGATCGTCAACACAAGTTGGTCTCCCTCCTCATGGGCGCTGATCAACACAGCATGGCGCGCATAACGGATGGCATTGATAATAATGTTCGCCACCACCGAACCTATCAGTTCACGGTCAAAAAAGCCGAGCACATTAATGCCCTGGAGTTCGTAACTCGCGACGATCCCGTGACTGTTCAAGACATCCTGATGGCACGCCAGTTGTGCTTCGATGAAATCATCGAGCTCATGATAGTCAGGCCGCAGCGGCAACTGGTTGACGCCCAACTTATACAAACCGAGCAACTGCACCAACATCCCGTTGAGATGGGCGAATTCGTATTCGATGGCCCCATGCTCGGGGGTGCCTTGCTGCACGTCGGGCAGCCGCATCAGCCACTGGCTATGAGCGTGCATCAATGTCGCCAGGGAGTTCTTCATGTCATGCACGATGGAGGCGATCACCATCGAGAAGTCGAGGCCCTCATCGTTAGTATTCATGCGCCAAACGCCCGACTCTGCAACTTCTGATAACGCTCATAACGGGGATCCGTGTCAGGCATCATGCCGATCATGTTCAGGCACACCCGACATTCTTCAAGCCGTGCAGCATCTGGAGTCACGCCCTTCGCAGGCAACAACGATTGCACCATGTTCAGGGCGATACTGATGTTCTTCGATTGCAACGCCAACGCGCGGCGGAAAAAATCCTGCGCTTCGGCGAGATTGCCAGCCTTGTAACTGCGTACGCCTTGAAGGTTGAGGTCAGCGGCGGCCTTGCCCGCACCAAGGATCGCAGGATCATCGGTCAGGCGAGAGATGCCCTGCATGACTGCGGGGTCATCGCCGTAGATTTCTGCGCAGTTTTTCAATACCCCTGCTCCAGCTTCCTCTTGACCCAAGCGCTGAAGCTGGGCGGCAACCGCCAGTGCCGCGTCGGCGCCGAGAAAGCTCTCCATGCCCTGAAGAACTGCCAACGCCTGCGCGGTCAGCTTCGCGGCGGTCTCAGGGTCCGACTGTTGCAGACTGGTCGCCTTCATCAGACGAGTGCGCAATTGCAGCCCCTGATCGTTGCCGTACTCCTTAGCGACCTCGCCCAGCGTCTGGTTGATCTCCACCCGGGCCCGGGCATCCAGGCCCTTATCACCATTCTTGCTGATCAGTGCTTGTGCCAGGCCGAGGTTGCTCTCTGGATCCTTGAAGCGCGAGTACTGCCCTTGGGACACGGCATGACGATAAGCCTTGGAGGCGCTTTCAAAATCTTCGTTACCCATCGCCAGCTTGCCCAGCAACCTTTGCCGACGCACCGCCAATGGCGACAAACGTACCGCATCCTCGAGTACGCTTTGGGCGCGTCGCGCGTCACCACGGGCAACTAACACATCAGCCAGGCCATCGTAGAGCGTCGGGATCATCGGAAAGGCAATCATTGCCCGCTCGTAAATAGCCTGAGCCTCGCTGGCCTTGCCGCGCTTGAACAATAATTTGCCAAGCGCCGCGTAAGCCCAAGGCGTAGCGCGGTCGGCCAGGATCATCTTGAGAAAGCTTTCCAGCGCATCATGCTGATTCAGATCGCGCAGGGCATCAGCCTTGTAGCGCTGGCAGAGGGGGGCAAAGCGCTGGTCCTTCTCGGTGAGGCTGGTGCAGGCGGCCAACACATCGGCAGGCTTGCCGCGATCAAGCGCCTGGAGAATCGGTTTGAGCAACGTCTTGCGCTGGTCAAGCTTTTCAAGGCGCTGGGCCAGGCCCGCTCGGTTGAACGGCTTGGTCAGATAAGCATCCGGCTCCCATTCCAGGGCGCTCATCACCATGGCCTGGCTGTTCTCGGCGGTGACCATGACGAAAACACCTTCATGGCTTATCAGCTTATCGGTCATCAGGTCTTCAAGCACCTGCTGACCATTTTTCTTACCGTCACCGAAATTGAAATCATGCAGGATAAAGTCGTAGCGTTTCTGCGCGCACATGAGTAGCGCCTGCTCACCCGTATCGGCGGTGTCTACTTCCACAACGCCCAGTTCGCGCAACATGGACCTGACCGAACTGCGAAAATCGGAGAAATCATCGACGATAAGAAACTTTTTTTGGTTGTACGCCAGCATCGAGATTCCTGTCATGGGAAGTAAAGAGTAGGAGCCCAAAAGCAAATACCAATGCAAGGACGGATTGAGCTTCGCTGCCCATTTCGGCGCGCACATAATAGCTAAGCGTAATAGGTCATCAAGCGACTTTACATAGCAATGCTATCCTTCTTGCTTGCCGCATCGCAATGGCCTTGATCCAAGCGTTTCCAGACGCTCGGGCGAACGCTATAAGAGCTTCAGCGGCAACCGGATTTTTGGTCAATTCGGACAGCAGAAAGATAGTCTCCTATCGACCCAAAACAGGAAATCAATACTGGTAGAAATCGGCAAGAAGAAGACTATGAACACGATACCCATAACGCCATAAATTGCCCAAGAGCCATGTCGCTCTTTCTGTGCAAGACAGTCAAGCAGAACTCGGAGTCATGCGTGGACAAGGACCGTAATCAGACGACAAATAGGGCAGAAAAAATTATGCATGTTTGTCACCTGATTACAGTGAGTGACTTATAGGAATTTTTTGTCTTAATACACTAAACGCAACGAACACTCTTTACCGTGAGAAGTTTTCTCTGACCTGCCCCTCTGGAGAGTGCTTAAAGAGTTGGATTAAATAGTATCCACGGTCAATGGCCGAGGCATTTGTTTGATCGCCCAAGGACATTGATAATGGCAAAATTGTTCCTGCCGCAGTGATCAGCGATGCTTAATCAGGAGGGCGACTCGCAGCGGTTTTCCCCCGCGTCCGAGAGGTCGAATGAGTAGGTGTTGCGACCCGACTTCTTGGCTGCGTACATCGCATGGTCCGCGTGCTGGACCAAGGCTTCGATATCGTTGCCATCACGTGGGAACATGCTGACACCCATGCTTGCATTGATTCTCACTTCATGACCATCAATGAACAGGGGAAGCTGGAAGCGGTTATGCAGCTTCTCCAGGATGGTGACAATATGCTGGGTATCCTCAACCGCCTCGAAGAAGATGACGAATTCATCCCCCCCCAAACGTGCCACCGAATCGTTTTCGCAGGTGGCAGAACGTAGCAGGTTGGCCACCGCCTTGAGCACATGGTCACCGAGGCTGTGGCCGTACCGGTCGTTGATGCTCTTGAAGTGATCGAGATCGACAAACAGCACCGCCAAGTGCTTGCCGCTACTCTGTGAATTGATCAAGGCACACTCAAGGCGATCAAAGAACACCCGACGGTTCGGCAGACCGGTCAGCGGATCATGTCGAGACAGGTGTTCGAAGGCCGTGCGGCTGTGCGTGAGGTCGTCCAGTTGGCTGAGGATTTCTTCCTCCATTTCGCGAAAACTCTGGGCCAACTGGCCCAATTCGTCCTGACGCGAGGGCAGCTCGCTGATCTTGCGTTCACGGGAAAATAGCTGCACGGCTCGGGTCATGCTTTTCAGCGGCCGGATGACCGCACGCGAGGTGATGATCGCCGTGAGCAGGGCCAGCAGACTGAACAGCAGAACAATCTGGACGATCTTCTGGCCTACACGCGAGGCCTCGGCGAGTACGAGGCTTTGTGACTGGCCGAGGCCGAGGACGATGAAAGGTTCTGAGGTCTGCGCATTGTTTGAGATTCGTACAAACGCTGCAACCAGCCCATCTTGCTGCTCCTGCGCGACGCTACGACTGATTACGTGGTCCTTATGCCTCTCACCCAGCAGTCTGGCGACTTCCGGGAACTCGTCCTGGATGAACAGACGACGTCCCTGGTCAAATCCGAAAGTGCGTTGGTGGTCTGGGTGGACCAGCAGGTCGCCCCAGCGATTGCTCAGATACACTTGGTATTGCGCGGGCAAATCTCCCTGCAATTGGCTAAAGAGCTGGTCGAGGTCGACGTTGATCACCATCAGGGCGAATACTTTACCGCTGGCGTCAGCCACGGGTGTGGACACGTGCAGGGTCGGCTTGCCCAACCCGGAGTGAGCGCCCTGCTCATGATTGATCACTATCGGGGACAAGCGTGTTTCACCGGGCGCCAAGCGCAAGGTGTCGAACACGTAAGCGTAATGGGCCTTCTCCTGCAGATCGGCACCGCTGACGCGTAACAAGCGCTCACCGTCGCGATCCACCCGCACCAGTTCGAGGCCATGGTCGACAGCGCTGATCAGGCGAACCTGCATATAGTCTGGGTGCACTTGCAACATCGCGCGGAACAACTCGGCAAGGTTATCTTGCGCATGTAAACGCGTACTCTGGCTACCGGCGTCCGAAAGCTCGCGTACCTCGGGGCCGTTGGCCAGCAGTTGCGCATCGAGACCGATGTCGTCTAGGTTGCCGTGCAAGTTGCGTCCGAGCACCTGGGCGGAAGTGAGCAGGTCACGTTCTGCGGCCTTGAGCAGAATGTCGCGACTACTGATGTAGGAATAATATCCGGCCAGACCGGTGGGCAGGATGCCGAACAGAGCCATCAGGCACCCGAGTTTGAGGGCGATACTGAACCTCATCGCGCCTCCTGCAGGGGCGGCCGGTCGCCGGACATGATGCGCTGCCATAGCGCAGTACGATGTGCATCATCCTCGACAGGACGCAGCCAGATCAGTTGTGCCGACGGGTCCATACCAACCGGCTCCACCAAGGTATTGGACAAGCCCTGACGCTCGCTCAAGGCGCGACTGACATGGGGCTCGAGGGTG
>ERZ1463034.29-NODE-29-length-49937-cov-47.122529_pt1 | contig 49937 bp, 46 predicted proteins | sample MGYA00564480_ERZ1463034 | MGnify/ENA primary metagenome ERZ1463034 (study PRJEB39244, sample SAMEA3635122) | Helicobacter pylori | study: EMG produced TPA metagenomics assembly of PRJEB11511 data set (Assembly of a 5300-year-old Helicobacter pylori...
CAAAAATTGCTGCTCACCTCCGAGCGTCAGGCGAAAAAAACCAGCGATATAAAATGCCCCTAGAAGACGCTGTTCCTCTTGTGTCAGTCGAGGGACAGTCAGATCACCCCAAGCGAGAGCGTCATCCTCTCCCAATGGATAACCGGGCGACCATATTTCATTAAAATAGTTATGATTGGCGCCCATCAGCAATACGGAACTTCGCAATACATTGTCATTGAATGCGAGCCTGGAGAGATCTAAAGATTGTTGACCGTTTAAATTTTTGGAGTCACTGTCTAAAAACGGATGAATGAACGCTGTGTGGGTATCGGGGACGCTGATACCTTCATACGAAGTACCCCCTAATAATAAAGCCGCCGGTATACCATAACCTCTTTTCAGCAGACGATTCAGGGTGATAGTCCGCGCGACGCCTTCGCCGCCGCGCGAATGCCCCATCAACCCTATGTTGTTTAGGTCAAGCCTGCCTTTCAGGAGCGGAAGATCTGGGCAATTACCTTTGTTCGCTTCGGTGAGTAAGTCAAGGTGAGCTAAAATCAAATGAGCCCGCGATGTACTTTCCAGGTTAGGGAGTTGCTTTGATCCTATGCCGTAAATGGCGTTAGCCGACAGGGACACAACGACGTAACCATGACTAGCCAGTTCTGTTGCTGCCGTGCTGTAACCTTCATGACTGGGGATGGGTGCTTTATTGGGCGGACAGGGCCATGCTTGAATTTTAGGTTCGCGACCAAGTGTAGCCGAATAGCACACGTGATGACGACCATGTAAGAAAATAACAACGGGGTGAGCTTCTTCGGTGTCTTTCGGCAGATACACCGCCGCGCGAAATTCTGACTTAAAAGGAGGGTTAGCAGGCAGCTCCAAGACGTCATCGCCATAATCATAATCATAACGAATTACTTGGAAAGTACCTGACGGAACTGGGCCAGGCCCTGTTGCCTTTTGAGTTCGTGTTCGAGCTTTTTTTTGCCGAGGCGCGCCCTCATATCCTGCTTGAGTTTGAAGTGTTTTAACAAACTCTTCCGGAGCAATGACTTCTTTTATTTGGTTAATGCTCACGAAATTATTTTCAAGGTCCTTAGTCATGCGTATTGCTCCATTTCTATCGTGAGCGAGTGCCTATCCGCAAGAGGTCAGACAGATCACTGTACTGCGTATTTTTAGGCCACTAATAGCTTAGAACAGGAGCATGAAAACGCAAGTTTGAAGTACACCCTAACCGGATGTCAGGGAAGGCGATGCTGTTCCGTAAGAATAGAGTCGCCTTTCGCGAGCGACGGCGCGAGGGCATTGCCCCGACCAAGCAGCGCGGCGCTTACCGAGGCCGCAAAAAAACCTGCCCGACGAGCAGACCGTCGTACGTCGGCAACGAGCCTCTGCCGGCGAGCAGAAAGCCCAGTTGGCCCATGAGCTCGGTAATAAGTAGGGAAACCTTTGCCAGTACTTATGCAAGGATAACTGATACATGCCCGTCGCTCGATACTCTCGGTCACTGAGCGCGACGCTCTGCTTGCGCTGCCGGACAGCCAGGACGACTTGATCCCCTACGCCTTCCTTTGACTATCCATGTGAAACGGCAACAGGCCCTAGGTAAATACTTAGTAAACTAACTATCCCGACAACGTGCAGGAAGATATAAATACAGGCCAAGCGCCATCCGGTTATATTCGTTCGGATAGCGCTGCCTGAGCACCGTTCAAGAACGCAAAGCGGGGCTCAAGCGAAGCATGTCCAGAACGGTATCGACCAGTTGCTCGGCCTCTTTACAGAGCGCAAAGCTGTCCGGGATCAGCAACCACTGGCCAAGAATGCCGTCAATATAGCCATGCAGACAGATCGAGGCGCGTGTGGTGTTCAGATCGGCAGGCAATTGGTTTTTACGCACGGCATTGCTCAGGGCCAGCCCGATGCGGTCATTGCAGTCGACGGCTGCAGCTTGACGCTGTCGCCGCATGTCACACATTTCATCGGTGAATTCGCACTTATGAAACAGAATTTCATTGATGCGACGGGTTTTAGGGTCTAGTGCAACTTGATGAAACAAATGAATCAGCAATTTTCGCATGCAGCCCAGCGGGTCAACTTCGTCCTCACTTTCGCTGGCTTTGGCCATTTCATCGAGCGGCTCATGCAGGCTGTCGAGCATCGCCTGCACCAGATCAGCTTTATTGCTGAAGTGCCAATAAATGGCGCCACGAGTCACACCCGCAAGCTTGGCAATGTCCGCGAGCGTGGTGCGGGCCACCCCGCGCTCATAGAACGCCTTCTCGGCAGCTTCCAGAATCTGGCTTCGGGTTTCCTGAGCTTCCTCTTTGGTGCGACGGACCATGGCAGTAAAACCTCAATCAAAATGTCGCAAGCTGATGACGTCAATCGGCCTGCGACTGCACCGGGCAGCCTTTGTATTGCCTTGTCCCGGACCTACTTTCATGCCTTGCCGTGCTGGAGTGTCGCAGTGCAGGGTATTTACAAACAACCATGAACGTAAGTATATTCCTTAGCATGCTACTTATCTAGTCACCCCTTTTTTCACCTTTTTACTTTCTTGAGCAACTCAAGCTCCTGAGCCGAGGATCTTCATGCAATTCAAGCCAGCTGTTACCGTTCTGGTCACTGCCGTCGCCCTGGCAACACTGCTCAGCGGATGCAATAAAAAGCAAGAGGCTGCGCCAGCGCCGCCCCCTCCTCAGGTCGGTGTCGTTACCCTGCAAACGCAAGCTTATACCCTGACCACTGAGCTGCCGGGCCGTACCACGGCGTACCGCATTGCTGAAGTGCGTCCTCAGGTCAACGGCATCATTCTCAAGCGGTTGTTCACTGAAGGCGGTGACGTCAAGGCTGGCGAGCAGCTTTACCAGATCGACCCGGCGCTTTACGAAGCGACGGCCAACAGTGCCAAGGCGACCCTGCAGTCGGCAAAATCGCTGGCTGATCGTTATAAGCAGTTGGTGAACGAGCAGGCGGTGAGCCGCCAGGAATACGACACGGCACAAGCTTCCGCCCTGGAAGCACAGGCAGCCCTGCAGACCGCTCAGATCAACTTGCGCTACACCAAAGTGCTCGCCCCGATCTCCGGGCGTATCGGCCGCTCTGCCGTCACAGAAGGCGCGCTGGTCAATAACGCCCAGACCAACGCCATGGCAGTGATTCAGCAACTGGACCCGATCTACGTCGACGTTGTCCAGTCTTCGACCGACATGCTCAAGCTGCGGCATGAACTTGAAGGCGGCCAACTGCAAAAAGCCGGAGAAAACGCGGCCAAGGTCAAGTTGACCCTGGAAGACAACAGCCCCTATCCACTTGAAGGCAAACTGGAGTTCTCGGAAGTCTCGGTCGATCAGACCACAGGCTCCGTCACCTTGCGCGCCAAGTTCCCGAACCCGGCTCACACCTTACTGCCAGGCATGTTCGTGCATGCTCAACTGCAGTCTGGCGTGAACAAAGCCGCGATTCTGGTTCCGCAACAGGGCGTAACGCGTGACCTGAAAGGCACGCCGACCTCGCTGATCGTGAACAAGGACAACAAGGTCGAACTGCGCACCCTTGTGGCCTCGCGCACCGTTGGCAACGACTGGCTGGTCGAAAGCGGTCTGAACCCGGGTGACCGTGTCATTACCGAAGGTCTGCAGTACGTCAAACCTGGCGCTGAAGTGAAGGTCGCCGAAGCGACCAACGTCAAGGCAACAAACCCGGCACCTGCACCGGCCACTGAAAAAGCCGCGAGCAGTAAAGGGGAGTAATTCATGTCGAAATTTTTTATCGACCGTCCAATCTTTGCCTGGGTAATTGCCCTGATCATCATGTTGGTCGGGGCACTCTCGATCCTCAAACTGCCGATCAACCAATACCCGGCCATTGCACCGCCCGCCATCGCGATCCAGGTGACCTACCCAGGTGCGTCCGCACAGACCGTGCAGGACACCGTGGTTCAGGTCATCGAACAACAACTCAACGGTATCGACAACCTGCGGTATGTCGGTTCTGAAAGTAACTCCGATGGCAGCATGACCATCACTGCGACGTTCAACCAGGGCACCAACCCTGATATCGCGCAGGTTCAGGTCCAGAACAAACTGAACCTGGCAACACCCCTGCTGCCACAAGAAGTGCAGCAGCAAGGTATTCGTGTGACCAAGGCGGTGAAAAACTTCCTGATGGTCGTCGGTTTGGTGTCCGAAGACGGCAGCATGACCAAGGATGACTTGGCCAACTACATCGTGTCGAACATGCAGGACCCTATCTCACGGACCGCCGGTGTCGGTGACTTTCAGGTCTTCGGTGCCCAGTACGCCATGCGTATCTGGCTGGACCCGGCCAAGCTGAACAACTTCCAGCTGACCCCGGTGGACGTTAAAGCCGCTATCACGGCACAGAACGTTCAGGTTTCATCGGGTCAGATCGGTGGTCTGCCTGCGCTTCCCGGCCAACAACTGAACGCCACCATCATTGGCAAAACCCGTCTGCAAACAGCCGAACAATTCGAAAAAATCCTACTCAAGGTCAACCTTGATGGCTCCCAGGTACGCCTGAAAGATGTCGCCAGCGTCGGTCTGGGGGGCGAGAACTACAGCGTCAGTGCCCAGTTCAACGGCAAAGCGGCTTCCGGCCTTGCCATTAAACTGGCCACTGGCGCCAACGCACTGGACACCGCGAAAGCGATCCGCACCACGATTGCCCAACTGGAACCTTTTTTTCCGCCTGGCATGAAAGCGGTGTATCCGTATGACACCACGCCAGTCGTCACTGAATCGATCTCGGGTGTAATCCACACCCTGGTCGAAGCCATCGTTCTGGTGTTCCTGGTGATGTACCTGTTCCTGCAGAACTTGCGGGCCACGATCATCACCACGATGACCGTGCCCGTGGTCTTGCTCGGTACGTTCGGTGTCCTCGCGGCGGCGGGCTTTACCATCAACACCCTGACCATGTTCGGCATGGTGCTGGCCATCGGCTTGCTGGTGGACGATGCGATTGTGGTGGTGGAGAACGTCGAACGGGTAATGGCCGAAGAAAAACTGTCACCCAGAGACGCCACGCGAAAATCCATGGGTCAGATTCAAGGGGCTCTGGTCGGTATTGCCTTGGTACTGTCGGCGGTTCTGCTGCCAATGGCGTTCTTCGGCGGCTCCACAGGGGTGATTTACAAACAGTTCTCGATCACCATCGTTTCAGCCATGGCGCTCTCGGTGCTGGTTGCCCTGATCTTCACGCCAGCGTTGTGTGCAACCCTGCTCAAACCGATTGACCACGAAAAACACGGTCAACCCAAGCGTGGTTTTTTCGGCTGGTTCAACCGCACCTTCGACCGCAGCGTACTGAGTTACGAGCGCGGCGTCGGCAACATGATCAAGCACAAAACTCCGGCTTATCTGGCCTATGCGCTGATCTTTGCCGGGATGGTCTGGATGTTCAACAGCATCCCGAGCGCGTTCCTGCCAGAAGAAGACCAGGGCGTGATCTTCGCCCAGGTGCAGACACCCGCGGGCTCATCCTCAGAGCGTACGCAAACCGTACTCGACAATATGCGCAGCTACCTGCTCGATAAGGAAGGCGCAGGGGTCAAGTCGGTGTTCACCGTGAACGGCTTCAACTTCGCCGGTCGCGGCCAAAGTTCGGGCCTGGCGTTTATCATGCTTAAACCATGGGACGAGCGCACGGCCGAGAACAGCGTGTTCGCGCTGGCCAAGCGTGCCCAGGCACACTTCTTCAGCTTCCGCGACTCGATGACATTCGCTGTCGTTCCACCCTCGGTACTGGAACTGGGTAACGCCACGGGTTTCGACCTTTACCTGCAGGATCAGGCAGGGCTCGGCCATGCCAAGCTGATGGAGGCTCGTAACCAGTTCCTCGGTCTGGCCGCCCAAAGCAAGATTCTTGCAGGTGTGCGCCCCAACGGTCTGAACGATGAGCCCCAGTACCAACTGGTCATCGATGACGAACGTGCCAATGCCTTGGGCGTGACGATGCTGGACATCAACACCACGCTGTCGATTGCGCTAGGTGGCAATTACGTCAACGACTTCATCGACCGCGGTCGGGTCAAGAAGGTCTACGTTCAGGGTGAAGCCGGCAGCCGGATGTCACCTGAAGACTTGAAGAAGTGGTATGTGCGCAACGCTACCGGTGAGATGGTGCCCTTCGCCTCCTTTGCCAGTGGCAAGTGGGTGTATGGCTCGCCGAAACTGTCACGTTACAACGGCGTAACCGCTGAAGAGATATTGGGTGTGCCAGCACCGGGCTATAGCACCGGGCAGGCCATGGACGAAGTCGAATCCATCATCAAAAAACTCCCGGCCGGTATCGGTTACTCATGGACCGGCCTGTCCTATGAAGAACGTCTGTCCGGTTCTCAGGCGCCAGCGCTGTACGCCCTGTCGCTGCTGGTGGTGTTCCTCTGTCTGGCAGCCTTGTATGAAAGCTGGTCAATTCCTATCTCGGTCATGCTGGTGGTGCCACTGGGGGTTATCGGTGCGTTGATAGCCACCAGCATGCGTGGCCTGTCCAACGACGTGTTCTTCCAGGTGGGCTTGTTGGTGACCGTCGGTCTGTCGGCGAAGAACGCCATTCTGATCGTCGAGTTCGCCAAGGAACTGCATGAGCAGGGGAAAAGCTATACCGAAGCGGCGATTGAAGCCTGCCGCATGCGGTTGAGGCCAATTGTGATGACGTCCATGGCGTTCATCCTCGGTGTGGTCCCGCTGGCGATTTCCACGGGTGCAGGCTCGGGCAGCCAGCACTCGATCGGTACAGGGGTAATCGGCGGTATGATTACGGCCACGGTCCTGGCGATTTTCTGGGTGCCATTGTTCTTTGTTTCGATATCCTCGCTGTTCAAAAGCAAGGTAAAACCGACAGAAACTCCACACGATGAGGCTGGCCAATGAGCAAGTCCCTGATCGCTCTGGCAGTCACCGCGTTCATTCTTGGCGGCTGCTCGTTGATCCCCGATTACAATCAGCCAGCAGCGCCGGTGTCTGCGCAATGGCCACAAGGTCCGGCTTATTCGCCAACTGAATCGGCCGCAGTCGCCGCTGCCGAACAAGGCTGGCGTCAGTTTTTTCAAGACCCGGCCCTGCAACAGCTGATTGAGACCGCGCTGGTCAACAACCGCGACCTGCGTGTCGCGGCTCTGAACATCGACGCCTACCGTGCGCAATATCGCATCCAGCGCGCCGACCTGTTCCCGGCCGTTTCGGCCGATGGCAGCGGCAGCCGTCAACGCGTTCCGGCCGACCTGTCCACCAGCGGCAAAGCGGGCATCAACAGTCAATACTCGGCGACCCTGGGCATCAGCGCCTATGAGCTGGATCTGTTCGGCCGCGTACGCAGCCTCAGCGAGCAAGCGCTGGAGACTTACTTCTCCAGCGAGGAAGCTCGCCGCAGCACGCAGATCAGTTTGGTGGCCAGCGTCGCCAATGCCTACCTGGTATGGGAGGCAGACAAGGAACAGCTCAAGCTGACTCAGGACACGCTTAAAGCGTTCGAAGAGAGCTACCGGCTCACCGCCCGCAGCAATGAAGTCGGCGTCGCTTCTGCGCTGGACGTGAGCCAGTCACGGACGTCGGTTGAAGGTGCCCGTGTCAAACTGGCGCAATACCAACGGCTGGTCGCTCAAGACCAGAACAACCTGACGCTGCTGCTGGGCACCGGCCTCCCGGCCAACTTGCCTGCAAGCCAGCCGCTCAGTGCCGATCTGCTCAGCAAAATGCCGGCGGGCTTGCCGTCGGACTTGCTGCAACGGCGCCCGGACATCCTTGAAGCAGAGCATAAGCTCAAGGCCTCCAACGCCAACATCGGCGCAGCGCGAGCCGCGTTCTTCCCAAGCATCACCCTGACAGCCAGTGCCGGCACTGCCAGCCCTGATCTGTCCGGGCTGTTCAATGGCGGCTCGGGCACTTGGTTGTTCTCGCCGAAAATCAATCTGCCGATTTTCAACGCGGGCAGCCTGCGTGCCAGCCTGGATTACTCCAAAATCCAGAAAGACATTGGCGTCGCCAATTACGAAAAGACCATTCAGACCGCGTTCCAGGAAGTCTCCGACGGGCTGGCCTCGCGCCAGACCTACAACGACCAGCTCAAGGCCCAGCGTGATCTGGTTGCTGCCAACCAGGACTACTACCGTTTGGCCGAGCGTCGTTACCGGATCGGGATCGACAGCAACCTGACGTTCCTCGACGCCCAGCGCTCGCTGTTCAGTGCGCAACAGTCATTGATCACTGATCGCCTCTCGCAACTGGTCAGCGAGGTCAATCTGTACAAAGCCTTGGGTGGCGGTTGGTACGAACAGACCGGACAGGCCAAACCTGCGACCGGCGACGTGCCTGAAACCAGACTGTTCTAGTTTCAGCACCCCATAAAAAACCCACCGTCTGGTGGGTTTTTTATGGGGTGCTGAAACCTAGTTGCCTCAATCCTGCTCAGCTCAACAAAAACGCCAACACCCGACTGGTAAACACCTCGCCCGCCTCTACGTTGGACAGGTGCGCCGCGTGGACTTCTTCGTACTCGGCGCCATCGATATGGTCGTGGATAAAACGCCCACCCGCAGGCGGCGTCACCGGGTCGTGGATACCGGAGATGATCAGTGTCGGCGCGCTGATCGACCCCAGATCCTCTCGGAAATCCGCATCGCGCACGGCGGCGCAGTTTGCGGCATAACCTTCGGGCGAAGTCGCCGCGAGCATATCGGTAATGCGCTTGGCCTGATCCGGGTTGGCGGCGGCGTACTCAGGCGTGAACCAGCGTGCGATTGACGCATCACGCAACGCGACCATAGCCGCCGGGCCATCGCGCAGCACCGTTTCAATTCGCGGATCCCAGGTCTCGGGACCGCCGATCTTAGCCGCGGTGTTGCATAGCACCAGCTTGTGCAGCCGCTCGTTGGCATGGATACCCAGCCATTGGCCAATCAGGCCGCCCATGGACAAACCGCAAAAATGCGCCTGTTCAATCTTCAGCCCGTCGAGCAACGCCAGCACATCTTGACCCAATTGTTCGATGCTGTAGGGGCCCGGCGTCACCAGCGAGCGACCGTGCCCGCGGGTGTCGTAGCGCAGGACACGGAAGTATTTGCCGAAGGTCGGCAACTGGGTGTCCCACATATGCAGGTCGGTGCCCAACGAATTGGACAAGACCAGTACCGGCGCATCTTTCGGGCCATCAAGTTGATAGTGCAGTTGACCATCGGCAAGTTGTACAAATCCCACAGCAGCCTCCTTCGGGCACGTTACATGAACGCATAATCTGAATGACGCGCGCCCTTCCGGACGCGCGCAGATGGATCAATGATCGTGGTGCAAAAACGCCGGTTGTTTCGGCAGGCGCAGGCTGAACAGGAAAGCGATCGCCATCATGACGGTCACGTACCAGTAGAAGTTGCTCTCCATACCCATATTCTTCAGGTTCAGCGCGACGTATTCGGCCGAGCCACCAAAGATCGCGTTGGCCACGGCATAGGCCACGCCGACACCCAATGCACGAACTTGAGGCGGGAACATCTCGGCTTTTACCAGACCGCTGATCGAGGTGTAGAAGCTGACAATCGCCAGCGCCAGAGTGATCAGGAGAAACGCCATAAACGGATTGGTCGTGGTTTTCAGCGTCATCAGAATCGGCACCGTACACAGTGTGCCCAGCGCGCCGAACCACAGCATCGAGTTACGGCGCCCGATCTTGTCCGCCAACATACCGAACAGTGGTTGCATGCACATATAAAGGAACAGCGCGCCGGTCATGATGTAACTAGCGGTTTTGGCTTCCATGCCCCCGGTGTTCACCAGGTATTTCTGCATGTAGGTGGTAAAGGTGTAGAAAATCAGCGAGCCACCGGCGGTGTAACCGAGCACGGTGATAAAGGCCGTTTTGTGATCCCTGAACAACGCCCGCATGCTCCCGGCGTCTTTGTCCTTACGCGTTTCTGCCGTCGTGGTTTCTTTGAGCGAGCGACGCAGGAACAGGGAAATCACTGCTGCGATGGCGCCAACCACGAACGGGATGCGCCAGCCATACGCACGCAGCTCTTCAGTACTGAGAAACTGCTGCAGGATGACCACTGTCAACACAGCCAGCAACTGGCCGCCGATCAGGGTCACGTACTGGAACGAAGCGAAAAAGCCGCGCTGCCCTTTGAGCGCAACCTCGCTCATGTAGGTTGCCGTGGTGCCGTATTCGCCACCCACGGACAACCCCTGGAACAGCCTGGCGACCAATAGCAAGGCCGGTGCCCACGCGCCAATCGTGCCGTAGGTCGGCAGGCAGGCGATGACCAGTGAACCACCGCACATCATCAGTACCGAGATCATCATGGAGTTCTTGCGGCCATGCTTGTCGGCCACCCGGCCAAACAGCCAGCCACCGATCGGACGCATCAGAAAACCGGCGGCGAACACGCCCGCCGTGTTAAGCAACTGCACGGTCGGGTCATCGGAAGGGAAAAAGGCCGGCGCGAAATAAATGGCACAGAAGGCGTAGACGTAGAAGTCGAACCACTCCACCAAGTTGCCCGAAGAGGCACCGACAATGGCAAAAATCCGCTTGCGACGCTCCTCCCCGGTGTAATGCACGGGCTCGGAGACGGTGGTACTTGTTATTGTCATTGGGAGTTCACTCTGAGGGGTAACTACCCCATTCTAGACACATTCTGTAACCAACTGACCTCTCAAAACGCAATCATCCAGAAGAGGGTCCGACTCTTGTGGAGGCGGTCCTTTCCTGAATGCTTTAAAACGTTGTGATCAGACTCTTTCGATGGCTAACGCCAAGCCTTGCCCGACCCCCACGCACATGGTCGCGAGCCCTTTCCGGCCACCGGTTTTTTCCAGCTGATGCAGGGCCGTCAGAATCAGACGTGCGCCACTCATGCCCAAAGGATGACCCAACGCAATCGCCCCACCGTTGGGATTGACCTGCGGAGCATCGTCGGCGAGACCCAGTTCACGCAACACAGCCAGGCCTTGGCTGGCGAAGGCTTCGTTGAGTTCGATCACATCGAAATCAGTCACGGCCAAGCCAAGACGCTCGACCAGTTTGCGAACTGCAGGCACCGGACCAATGCCCATCACGCGCGGAGCGACTGCCGCGCTGGCCATCCCCAACACCCGAGCCCGGGCGGTCAAACCATGCTTTTTCACGGCATCGGCAGAGGCCAGAATCATGGCTGCCGCGCCATCATTGACGCCTGAAGCATTGCCAGCGGTGACGGTCTTGTCTGCCCCGTTGACCGGTTTAAGCTTGCTCAGGGTTTCCAGGCTGGTATCGGCACGAGGGTGTTCATCGTGCGCGACAATGGTTTCGCCTTTTTTATGCGTAACACGCACCGGCACGATTTCTTCAGCGAAATAGCCTGCGGCCTGAGCCACGGCCGTGCGCTGTTGGCTGCGAAGGGCGAAAGCATCCTGATCAGCACGAGAAATCTTATAGTCATCAGCGACGTTGTCGCCGGTCTGCGGCATGGCATCGACGCCGTACTGAGCCTTCATCAATGGGTTGATGAAGCGCCAGCCAATGGTGGTGTCTTCCAGTTTCATGTTGCGCGAAAACGCGGCATCAGCCTTGCCCATGACGAAAGGCGCGCGGGACATCGACTCAACACCGCCAGCAATCGCCAGCTCCATCTCACCGCTGGCGATGGCGCGGAAGGCTGTACCGACCGCGTCCATGCCCGAGGCGCAAAGACGGTTGAGGGTCACCCCGGGAATGCTCTGCGGCAGGCCCGCCAACAAAGCGGCCATACGCGCCACATTGCGGTTGTCTTCACCGGCCTGATTCGCGCAGCCGAAAAACACTTCATCGACCTCGTCCCAGTTCACCGACGGGTTACGCTCCATCAGCGCTTTGATCGGCAGTGCAGCCAAGTCATCGGCACGCACCGTCGACAGGCCACCGCCAAAACGGCCAATCGGTGTACGAATCGCATCACAGATATAAACGTCACGCATCATGCTTCTCCCGGTGCCTGACCATGAGCGATGGCGGTACGCGCTTCCAGATCACGCAAAGCGGTCAATTCTGTTTCGGTAGGTTCAGCCGAGTACACGACATTCTCGGCAAAGCGCAATTCCCAACCGGTGGCGGCGATGACTTGCTCGCGAGTCACGCCTGGATGCAGGGTCGTGACCACGAACTCATGGGTACCGGCTTCAGGTTCCATGATGCACAGATCGGTGATGATCCCCACCGGACCGGCACCGGGCAAACCGAGTCTCTTGCGTGAATCCCCGCCTTCGCCGTGACCGACAGACGTGATGAAGTCGAGCTTGTTGACGAACGCCCGCGCCGATTGCTTTAGGATGATCAACACCTGCTTCGCGGAACCGGCAATCTCCGGCGCACCGCCAGCTCCCGGCAAGCGGACCTTCGGATTGTGATAGTCGCCCACCACGGTGGTGTTGATGTTGCCAAAGCGGTCAACCTGAGCGGCACCCAGAAAACCGACGTCGACCCGGCCACCTTGCAACCAGTAGCGAAAAATTTCACCGGTGGAGACAACAGTGTCGGCGGTTTCCGCCAGTTCGCCGTCGCCAATCGACAGTGGCAGCACGTTCGGCTTGGCGCCGATCGGACCGGATTCGTAAATCAGCACCACATCCGGCGAGGACGTCAGGCGGGCCAGGTTAGCGGCCTTGGAAGGCAGACCGATGCCGACGAAGCAGACCGAGCCGTTCTTCAAACGACGGGCTGCAGCGACTGTCATCATTTCATTGGTGGTGTACGTCATTTATTGAGCCTCCGAAACGCTAGCCAACCGGGCTTTGAATTCATTGAAATCAGCGGTGCCGTGGATATAGTCGGCAATCCACGCAGTGAAGCTGTCACGGTCGCGGGCAATAGCGTCCCAGGCTTGATAGAAGCGGTTATCACGCTCGTAGTAACCATGGGCATAGGATGGATGCGCACCACCGGGGACCAGGCAGACGGCGCTCAGGGCCCAGGTCGGCAGTACGCAAGCGTTCATCGGGGCCTTGAGGTCATCAACGATCTCCTCAACCGTGACGATGCAACGCTTGGCCGCCAGTGCCGCTTCTTTCTGCACACCCAGAATGCCCCACAGCAGCACGTTGCCTTTACGGTCGGCTTTCTGCGCATGGATCACGGTGATGTCCGGGCGTATAGCAGGGACCGCCGCCAGCACTTCACCGGTGAAGGGGCAGGTGACCGTTTTGATCATCGGGTTGACCTTGGGCAGGTCGGAACCGGCGTAAGCCCGCAGCACCGCGAAAGGCAGCCCGGACGCACCTGCAACATAGGCGTTGGCAAGGTCCGCGTGGCTGTGTTCTTCGATTTCCATCGCATGCGGCCACTGTTTCTCGACCGCGTCACGCAAGCGATGCAAGGAGCCAACACCAGGGTTGCCGCCCCACGAGAAAATCAGTTTTTTCGCACAGCCAGCACCGATCAATTGGTCATAGATCAAGTCGGGGGTCATGCGTACCAGGGTCAGGTCTTTTTTACCCTGACGAATGATTTCGTGGCCCGCAGCAGTGGGTATCAGATGGGTGAAGCCTTCCAGTGCAACGATGTCGCCATCGTTGACGAATTGCTTCACGGCATCGTGCAGAGAAAGAATTTCAGCCATGGAGTTGCTCCCGATCTCGCATCACAATCAATAAATAGCGCAAGTGAGCTGCGCTGGAATGCGAATCAGGTTATGCCTGAGCGAAGGGGCAAACAATCCGATAATCGACTAACCGTTCGTTAATCGCACAAATTAAAGAAGGCGACTGAAGGCTGAAAGTGCCCGCTCTTCGCGAAGAGATCGAACAGGCACCCTGTATTCAAAATGTCAGGTAAATAGCTGTGTACTCAAATCGCGGCTGGCATCGAGCATGATCGGCAGAAAGCGTTGCTCCAATTCACTGCGGGCCACGCGTCCAGCGCTGGTGCTGACGTTGAGTGCGGCCAACACTTGGCCGGAGGCGTCATATACAGGGACGGCAATCGAGCGCAGGCCTTGCTCGAGTTCCTGGTCAACGATGCACCAGCCCTGCTGGCGAACCTGCTGCAGGCATTCCAACAAGTCCTCGGGTGTCGATAACGTGCGACTGGTTTTAGGTTGCAGGTCGACGTGATCGAGGTATTCACCGAGCGAAACATCGTCCAGCGCGGCCAACAGAATGCGCCCCATGGACGTGCAATAGGCGGGTAACCGTCCGCCCACCGAGAGGTCCACCGAGATCAATCGCTGGGTCGTGGCCGAGCGGGCTATATACAGAATATCGTCGCCTTCGAGGGTCGCCATGTTGCAGGCCTCATGCAATTGATCGCTCATGCGGTCCAGATAAGGCTGGGCCGAGATCGCAAGCGGCGTCGATGATAGATAGGCATGCCCCAACGTCAGCACTTTAGGCAACAGCGAGTAGGTCCGGCCATCACTGGTGGCGTAGCCCAGCTTGATCAACGTATGCAGGCAACGGCGTACCGCCGCGCGGGGGATTTCCGTGCGATGGCTGATCTGGGCAATCGTCAATTGACGCTTACGCTCCTGAAAGGCATGGATCACCGCCAAACCTCTGGCCAGGGACGTCATGAAATCCGGGTCGCCGGTCAGCGCCTGAATCCGCTTGGCCGGTGACGCCACAATCGGCGGCGCCAGCGAGGCAAATGAGTTGCGCAGTTGATCGTTCATCCCAAACACCGCCTATCGACGCCTTTTCAGGCCGGATACAAAGCCCTTCACAACGTTTCACTAAGGAATTCATCGGGCCCGTCTCGGGCGATTATCGAACCAATGACCGATAATCGCAATTGACCCATCGCCTTTATCCTTATACCTTTCACTCGCCGCTTAAGTGGCTTCTTGGAAATACTGGTCAGGTACCCACGAGAAGTCCATTGGTACGGCCTTGCCCACGAAGCGAGGCCGTTTTCTTTCAGCGCCGTACACGAGCGCAACGCTACCCGATACGCAGCCTCTTCCGGCACCACGGAAGAACCGCTGCGCTATTGTTTCTGATGCGCCCTGTCTGCCCCTGCGCGCTGTGCCACAAAAACCGTGGCTTATACCCGTGCCCCTACTGATCATCCTCAATTGGAAACAGTCTGTGGCCCGGGCATGAAGTTGTAGTGGTATTCAATCGCTGTCTAAACTTCAGAACTGTCGTACAGAAAAAGAGTACTGATGGAAGACATATCGTAACAATCGCGCACATAAAGTTGACGGCACCGAACATCTTGGAGATAGTGTTCTTCGGTTGACTGGCTATAATGCCCCGCAGTGATTGAAACTCCAGCGCGCTAAGCGTGGATCCAGTCACATGGACCCTGCACTGACCCGGTGCACGATCCAGACAGTCTGCGGATGAGATACCGAGCCATTGATAGCCACCGCGCTTGTAATCCATATCTGTTGCTACGACAGCTGTTTTTTCTGGTGCCCGTAGCCGCGAGCAGCAAGAAGGTATTTACACGTAGTGTGTAAAGGAATGTCCGACTGTTTAAACAGCCCGGCAGACTGGACATCGCCGGTGTAAGCACTTCCCGCGCTCTGCGCTGTCACCGGAATTAATCTCGACATTATTAGGTAACACTGTGACGAAAGATGAACTGCGCGTGGAACTTGAGCGCCAGGAACAACGTTACAAGGATGTATACGGCGGGGAAGTCACCACCTACGCCGCACAACCAGAGCCCGAACGTAAGCCTTGGCGCAAAAGAGCCAGCCTTCTCGATCAGGCGTTCAAGCAAGAACTGCAAAAAATGGAAAAAGACCTCAAGGAAGAACCTTAGCCTTTGCGGATAAAATCAGTAGCGGTTTACGGTGCGCCACCTTCTTGATGGGCGCAGAGCTCGTTTTTACTGAGGTTTGAGGCAACTTTGAACCAAAGGCTGTCTTCCCGACAGCCCTTTGGGGCGGTAGCTGTGGCCATCCATTTCGTTTAATGATGTAACCAATGAGCAGCAAGTGCATCGATTTATAGGGTTTTCTGGCATAATCGCGCCCCCTTACGACCGGGTCAGAAGATTTTCATGATCGATTTATTCAGCGGGCTAGATGCTTGGGTGCTTGTGAGCTTGCTGCTTGCCCTGGCCTTCGTTCTCACGTTCGAGTTCATCAACGGCTTTCATGACACCGCTAACGCGGTAGCTACTGTCATCTACACCAAAGCCATGCCGCCCAACCTGGCCGTATTCTTTTCCGGTTTGTTCAACTTTCTGGGTGTATTGCTGGGCGGTGTAGGCGTGGCCTACGCCATCGTCCACTTGCTGCCCGTCGAACTGCTGATCAACGTAAACACCGGCCATGGCCTGGCCATGGTGTTCTCGCTGCTCGCGGCGGCGATTACCTGGAACCTCGGCACTTGGTATTTCGGGATTCCGGCATCCAGCTCGCACACTCTGATCGGCTCTATTCTGGGAGTCGGGCTCGCCAACGCATTGATTACCGGCATTCCGCTGGCCGACGGCGTGAACTGGCAAAAAGCGATCGACATCGGTGCGTCGCTGATCTTTTCGCCGCTGGCAGGCTTCATCGTTGCCGGTTTGGTGTTGCTCATTCTGAGATGGTGGCGCCCGCTGTCCAAGATGCACAAAACGCCGGAGCAGCGCCGCAAGATCGATGACAAAAAACACCCGCCTTTCTGGAACCGTCTGGTATTGGTGGTTTCCGCCATGACCGTCAGTTTCGTACACGGCTCCAACGACGGTCAGAAGGGTATCGGCCTGATCATGTTGGTCTTGATTGGTATCGTACCAAGCCAGTTCGTTCTCGACCTGAGCAGCACCACCTATCAGATCGAACGGACCCGGGATGCAACCCTGCACCTGAGCCAGTTCTATCAGCGCAACACCGACACCCTGAGTGAGTTCCTGGCCTTGGGCAAATCGAAGGATGGCGACTTGCCGGAGCGCTTCAGCTGTAACCCGACGCAAACCGAGCCGACCATCAACGCCCTGCTCAGCACGCTTAAAGGTGTCGTCGATTATCACGCTCTGTCGACTGAAAGCCGCATCGAAGTGCGTCGCTACCTGCTCTGCATGGATGACACTGCCCGAAAAGTCGGCAAACTTTCCAACTTGGCACCTCGTGAAAAATCCGACCTTGAGAAGCTGCGCAAGGACCTGACGGCGACCACTGAATATGCGCCGTTCTGGGTCATTCTTGCCGTCGCCCTAGCGTTGGGCCTGGGCACCATGATTGGCTGGAAACGCGTGGTACTGACCATAGGTGAAAAAATCGGCAAGCAAGGCATGACCTATGCCCAAGGCATGTCGGCACAGATCACCACCACCTGCGCGATCGGCCTGGCTAACGTTTTCAGTCTGCCGGTTTCGACCACCCATATCCTGTCCTCTGGCGTTGCCGGGACCATGGTCGCAAACAAAAGCGGTTTGCAAGGCGGCACGGTGCGCGCCATTATCCTGGCCTGGGTCTTGACCCTGCCAGCGACCATCGCACTGTCGGCTGGCTTGTTCTGGGTGGCGTCAAAAGTGTTGGCTTAAACAGTAAGACTCAAGAAAAGCGCCCTGTTCGGCGCTTTTTTTTGGCCTGTCAGCCTGGATTCTCAGCGATCAAACAAAGTAGCACCGAACGTTTAATTTTGGTGCTGCCACACCAGCGCCTCACCTTTTTGCACCGAACATCTATTCTTCTCAGTGGTCAACCTTAGGAACAACCACGCTGCGGAGGGATTGCCGTGCATATCGCTGACATGACCATGTTCTACGCACCAGCCAGCGGTGGCGTGCGCACTTATCTAGATGCAAAACATCGTCGTTTGGGACGTTATTCAGGCGTTCGTCACAGCCTCTTGATCCCCGGCGCCAGCCTGAGCCACAAAGACGGCATTTATAAGGTACCGGCGCCGGCCCTGCCCTTCGGTAACGGCTATCGCTTCCCTCTCCGCCTCGCACCGTGGCGCAATGTCCTGAAAGATCTGCAGCCCGACGTGATCGAAGTCGGCGATCCCTATTTAACCGCATGGGCCGCACTGGACGCGCGTCGCCAACTGGATGTACCGGTCATTGGTTTCTATCACTCGGATTTACCACTGCTGGTCAGTAATCGCATCGGTAATTGGCTCGGCACTAATGTCGAGACCTACGTCAGCAAGTTGTATAACAATTTCGACCGGGTCTTGGCGCCCAGCACCATCATGGCCGACAAGTTGATCCGATTGGGCGTCGAGAATGTGCACATGCAACCGCTGGGCGTGGACCTTGTGACATTTACACCAACCCTTCGCGATCCATGCCTTAAAGCCGAGCTAGGCCTCAACGAAGACACCCGTTTGCTGATTTTCGCCGGACGCGGATCGCGTGAAAAAAACCTGCCCGTGCTGCTCGACTGCATGAAACGACTGGGCGCTGGCTATCACCTGTTGTTGGTCGGCTCGCACATGCCAGATGCAGTTCCGGACAATGTGTCGGTCATCGGTCATTTCTGCCCCGCCAGCGAAATCGCCCGTTTGTTGGCCAGCGCCGACGCCTTACTGCATGCAGGCGATCAGGAAACCTTTGGCCTGGTGATTCTCGAAGCCATGGCCAGCGGCATTCCCGTCATTGCTGTGGCTGCTGGCGCCTTTTCCGAAATCGTCCCTGAAGCGTGCGGCCTGCTCTGCGAGCCGAACAATCCATTGTCAATGGCCAGCGCCGTACGAGAATTATTCAGCCACAACAGCGTGCAAAAAGGCTACCAGGCGCGACAGCACGTAGAACAGCGATACGCGTGGGACACTGTGGTCGAGGGCCTGCTTGAACACTATCAAGCTGTCCTGGGCAGCCGCTTACCGGTGCTCGCTCATGGCTGACATCGAACGTAGCGTATTGTTGGTGCTTCATGATGTGGCGCCCGAAACCTGGACCGATTACCAGCCATTTGTTCAAGCCATAGACGCTTTGGGCAATATCCCAATGACTCTGTTAGTGGTTCCCGACTTTCATAAACGCAATGCGGTAAGCACTGACAATCACTTTCAGCGCGTGCTGGAAACTCGTATTGCCCACGGCGATGAACTGGCGCTGCATGGCTACTACCATTGCGACGATAGCCCGCCGCCGCGCACACCGCGCGACTATTTCATGCGGCGCATTTTCACGTGGGAAGGCGAGTTTTATGCTCTGGACCGGGATGAGGCGTTGGTACGACTGCATGCCGGAATCGAATTATTTCAGCGCTTAGGCTGGCCGCTCCATGGGTTCATTGCCCCCGCCTGGCTGATGAGTGAGGGCACGCGAGACGCCTTGCGCAGCTTGCCTCTGCACTACACCAGCGATGCTCAGCATTTGTATCGGCTGCCGGACTTCGCCCGGATTGAAGCGCCGGGCATTGTCTGGAGTGCCCGCAGCCCTTGGCGTCGCGGCGTGTCGAAAATCCTCAGCGGGCACCTCGAACACAGGTTTCAGGCGGCATCGACCATTCGATTGGGCTTACACCCGGTCGACATGCGCCATGAGTATGCCCGCCGCTACTGGCTACAAATCCTGCAACGACTGATCCAGAGCGGCCGTACGCCCATGACCAAGGCACACTGGCTTGCCACACAGCATCCAGCCATGAGGTCAGCCGCGTGAAACGACTTGCCTGGTTATTGGCAGGGCTGCTCGCCGCCCTCCTGATTCCGCTTGTGTTGGGTGGCAGTGAGATGTTCCTGCGCCTGCGCAGCTTCCCTCTGGACCTGCTATTGGGAATGCTTGGCATGATCGCCGCGTGCTGGGGCCTGAACTCGCTACGCTTGCGTCTATTGCTGGGTGACAGCGTGGGCGGGCTAAGTCCGCTGAAAAGCCTCGGGGTGGTCATAGCCACCGAGTTCGCGATTTGCGCAACGCCGGGCGGCAGTGGCGGGCCACTGACATTAATGACATTGCTGTCGCGCAATGGCATACGCCCGGCTAAAAGCAGCGCGGTCTTCGCCACTGACCAACTCAGTGATCTGCTGTTCTTCCTGTGTGCCCTGCTTGGCATTCTGCTGTATGCACTGTTTCACGAACTCAGTCAGAAGCTGGAGTGGATGCTCAGCCTGAGTGTGATTCTGATGCTTGGCGGATTGTGCCTGGGCATCGGCTTCGCCCGCTACCATCGGCAGATCATCAAACTCAACGGGGGCCTGCTCAAACGCGTCAACACCAGTGCCACGACTCGTCGGCACTGGGCACGCAAACTGCTGCATTTTCGTGATGCGTTTGTCGACACGCTGAAGATGCCTCGGCAAAAACTGGCGCAGGTGTTCGTGCTGACCTGCCTGCATTGGGGCTTGCGTTACAGCGTGTTGTATCTCGCCTTGCATGGTTTGGGCGTGGACATAGCGTGGGCCTGGAGTTTTCTGATTCAAATGCTGTCACTGAGTGCGGGGCAACTGAGCCTGTTGCCGGGTGGCGCAGGCGCTGCAGAACTGACATCGGCGGCACTGCTGGCCCCCATGGTGGGTAAGTCCACGGCAGCTGCGGCGATCCTGATCTGGCGGGCGGTGACGTACTACTTCTACTTGATCGCCGGTGGGCCGGTGTTTTTACTATTGGTCGGACGACCGTTGCTGAACAAGCTGATACGCCTCAAACACGCCTGATTATTTTTTCGGTGTGCCCGTTGGCGCCTCAGGCGCTTGCTGCAATTGCCGCCAAAGCTCGGCGGCACCGTTGAAGTCCGCACCGTCCTCCAGACCCAGCGCCTCCGGGTCATAACGACTCAGGCAGCCCTCGCCAAGCGTGGGCGGTGCTCTCGATGTGGCTTTGTCGAGTGGATCGGTCATCTTCGCCTCCATCGCTATGCCTTCGCGAATAAACTCACCCCACAGCAAACCTGTGTGAGAGCGGATTTATTCGCGAATGGCAGTAAGCCAGGTACTTGAGACTAGTCGAACACGACCGTCTTGTTGTGATGCACCAGTACCCGATCTTCCAGGTGGTAACGAAGCCCGCGAGCCAACACCATCTTTTCCACGTCGCGACCGAAGCGCACCATATTTTCGATGCTGTCACGGTGGCTGACGCGTACCACGTCCTGCTCGATGATCGGCCCCGCGTCGAGTTCTTCAGTCACGTAGTGACAGGTCGCACCAATCAGCTTCACGCCACGTAGCGAAGCCTGGTGGTAGGGCTTGGCCCCCACGAACGACGGTAGGAAGCTGTGGTGGATGTTGATCACCCGATGCGCATATTCACGGCACAATTGCGGCGGCAGAATTTGCATGTAACGCGCCAGCACGACTACGTCCGCCTCATGGTGCTTGACCAGACGCGAGACTTCGGCAAACGCCGGCTCCTTGTCCTTTGAGTCCACCGGAACATGGTAATAAGGGATGTTATGCCACTCGACCATGCTGCGCAGGTCTTCATGGTTGGAAATCACACAGGCGATTTCGCAGTCCAGTTCATCGGTGTGCCAGCGGTGTAGAAGATCTGCCAGACAGTGCGATTCACGACTGGCCATCAACACCACGCGCTTTTTCTGCGCCGAGTCCGTGACGCGCCAGTCCATGGAGAACTCTTCGGCAATCGGCGTGAACGCCTTGCGAAATTCTTCAAGTTCCAGGGGGACTGTGTCGGCACGAATCTCGTGACGCATAAAGAACCAACCACTGAGATTGTCCGAGTGATGGCTCGCCTCGGTAATCCAGCCATTATAGGCGGCCAAAAAGTTACTGACTTTAGCAACGATGCCGACGCGGTCCGGGCAAGCAATCACCAGCCGAAAAGTGCGCATGAGGGAAAAACTCCAGAACTTCGCAAAGGCCGCCATTCTAGCGATTACGCAGAGAAACTGCAGTACTCCTCTCGCCGAGTCTGAAACCGCCGAGGTCATTGGGGCCCGCGTCCTCAGGCAGCGCCGCTTTCCATGATAGCTGTCTACTCAGCACCGACTAATGCCCTGCATTAGAAAGGGCCATTATGGCGATATCCTTCAGCGCCCACGGTACAACATCTAATGTCGTCGCACTGTTGCGCAGGGCCTATTTTATAAATAATTGCCCTAAAACTTTTCTTTAATGTTTACTTGATCAAACTGTCTGACTATTATTGCATCACTGCGTCCCTGCCACCCTCTGAACATAAGGTACCCCTTCATGTCCCTGATCAACGAATACCGTGCCACAGAAGAAGCCATCAAAGAACTGCAAGCCCGTTTGAAAAGTCTGTCGCAAGACGACAAACTGCAAACTGAGCTTGAATTTGAAGGCAAGCTGCGCACCCTGATGGGCGAATATCAAAAATCGCTGCGCGACATCATCGCCTTGCTTGATCCAGAGTCCAAAGTTAGCAAGACTCCTCGCGGCGCCGTGAAGACTACCGGCACCAAGCGTGCGCGCAAGGTCAAGCAGTACAAGAACCCGCACAACGGCGAAGTCATTGAAACCAAAGGCGGCAACCACAAGACTCTGAAAGAGTGGAAAGCCAAGTGGGGCGGTGATGTAGTTGAAGGCTGGGCAACTCTGCTGGGCTAAGTGAACACCGGTCGTCAGCAATGACGGCTCATAAAAAAACGCCAGCTTGCTGGCGTTTTTTATTATCTGCCGTTTATGGCCTGCCACGCATTACAGAAAATGTCCCTCCCCCAACCAGATGGCCCTTCAGAGGCTGAAGCGCTCGCGCAGTTGCTGGGCGTAATCCTGCCATTGGCTCAATACCTTAAGCTGGGCCGGTGTAGCACTAAGGGACAACTCAACCAGGGATTTCGTAAAACTTTGTAATGTATTAGGCGCTCCGCTCTCAGCCCGCGATAAGCGCTGCTGACAAAAGGTATACCAGCGCTGTTGCTCCTCGACAGTCAAGGTGTTGGCAAAGTTCCTCGCGCGGTATCTGAATAATAATTCAGGCAGACGCTCATCATCAAAAGGCCATTCGTCGCGGGCCAATTGTTCCGGCTCGGCAGTGCGTACTTGCTCACACAACCGTCGATCACGGTCACCGAGGAACCCGTCATATAACTGCTGCTCCGGGTCTTCACTGGGCGTAAAATTTTCACGGCCATAAACGGCTTTCACTTTATCCTGCCAAAGTTCCTGCGCGTCTGTTAACTGCTGCGCGCGCGCCTGATACTGGGCCATGTCCAATTGCAAACGCTGCTGATCTTCGGCACGCAGCACGTTGAGCGGCGCGACCACCGGGCAGCGGTTTATATGCAACAGCTTGAGCGGCACCGGCAATTCACCGTCGGCAAGATCATCTCGCCGGGTATATAAGCGCTGACGCAATGTATCGGCGTCCTGCTCAAGCAACGGCGCAGGGTCCTGGTGTAAATCACAGACAATCAGCGCATTGCGATTGTGCGGATGCCACGCCAGCGGCAATACCACACCCAAGTAACTGCGCGCAGCGGAGAAGCGCCCGGAGATGTGAACCAGCGGCTGCATCAAACGGATCTGATCCTGCACTCGCTGCTTGCTGCGTAGCTGAAACAAATAGTCATACAGTTTCGGCTGCTTCTCACGAATCAAACGCGCCAAGGCGATCGTAGCGCGCACATCGGACAAGGCATCATGAGCCTGACCGTGATCGATGCTATTGGCGGCGGTCAGACGCTCAAGTTTCAAGGTCACTCGCCCCTCCTCCTCGGGCCAGACGATCCCTTCCGGGCGCAACGCATATGCCGTTCGCACGACATCGATCAAATCCCAACGGCTATTACCGCCCTGCCACTCCCGCGCATAGGGATCGAAAAAATTGCGATACAGGCTGTAACGGGTCACTTCGTCGTCGAAGCGCAGGGTGTTGTAGCCTGCGCCACAGGTGCCTGGTGCCGACAACTCAGCATGCACCCGGGTCATGAAGTCGGCTTCACTCAAACCCTGTTCGGCCAGGCGGTCAGGGGTGATGCCGGTGATCAGGCACGCTGCCGGGTGCGGCAGGATGTCCTCGCTCGGCTGACAGTAGAGGTTAATCGGCGCAGCGATCTCATTGAGCTCAGCGTCCGTGCGGATACCGGCAACCTGAAGCGCACGATCATTGCGCGGGTTGATGCCAGTGGTTTCATAGTCGTACCAAAAGATGCTGGAGGTCACGGGCTATTCCTGAACAGAAGACCGGCAAAGTGTAGGGGGTGCGCAGCATAAATGGCCAATCGGCTGATTCAGGCACGCAGCGGATACATTTACTCACACGTCTTGTACCTATCCGTTTGGAGAGTCTGGTTGCTTCGATGGCCCGTGCTGGCTAGCATCGGGCTTTGTCTTCAGGCGTGCATCACTCGATAATGTCCTTCCCCCCAGCTTTACCAAGGAGTGCTGCGCCGCACATACCATTGGATACTCGCGCCCCTATCGAAACCCCGGAAGGCATCGATCTGATCCTGCGCCCGGCAGGCCTGGTGCCGCGCACGCTGGCGTTTACTCTCGACCTGTTGGTTCGTGCACTGGTCATGGGCGGGCTATTCATCTTCCTCAGCCTGTTCGATAAGTTCGGCATGGGCCTGAGCGCGCTTGTGCTGTTTCTGGGGACGTGGGGGTACATGGTCCTGTTCGAGGTGCTGAATCAAGGGCGCACTGTCGGCAAGCAGATCATGGGCCTTCGCGTGGTTCACGACGACGGCACGCCGATTGGCTGGCCAGCGTCATTGACCCGCAACCTGCTGCGTTTCGTCGACATGCTGCCCTTCGGTTACTTTCTGGGTGCCGTGAGCTGCTTGCAGCACCCCACTTTCAAACGTCTGGGCGATCTGGCCGCAGGCACATTGGTAGTCTATTGCGACCCGCCCGGCGTGCGCCCGACGCTGCCCCATGCGCTGCCGCTGATTGCCCCATTCGCCCTGACCCTGGACGAGCAGCGCGCGCTGTTGGGCTTCGCTGAGCGGCAGGCCAGCCTGTCCGCCGAGCGCACGCAGGAGTTGGCCGCGATTCTTGCGCAGCCCTTGCAAGTCCCCGCAGATCAAGCCGTCGCGCACCTCAATGGGATCGCTCGCGGCCTGCTGGGGCCGACATGAAGCAATCCCTGTTCGAAAGTCGCCATCAACCTGACTGGCAGCGCTTCGCCGAACTGCTGGACGCGCTGGAGCACGGCAAAGCCGAGAGCAAGGCCTGCGAGGCCTTCGCCAGCGACTACCGCCGAATCTGCCAGCAATTTGCCTTGGCGCAAGAGCGCGGCTACAGCAGTCATCTGGTCGACCCGCTGCAACACTTGGCGATGCGCGGCCATCAACAACTGTACCGGCACCGCAGCCAACTGGGTGCGCATCTGTTGAGTTTCGTCCTCGCCGACTTTCCGAGACTGGTCAGGACGCAATGGCGTTTCGTGCTGGTCGCCAGCCTGCTGTTTTTCGGCAGCCTGATCGGCATCGGCCTGTTGGTGTATGTCTTTCCGGACCTGGTCTACAGCGTCGTCAGCCCCGCGCAGGTGACCGAGATGGAAAGCATGTACGACCCGGCGGCGCGGCGCATCGGTGAGGCGGCGACGCGAGGCTCCAGCGAAGACTGGATGATGTTCGGTTATTACATCATGCATAACATCGGGATCGCTTTTCAGACCTTCGCCACCGGACTGCTGTTCGGCTTGGGCAGTCTGTTTTTTCTGTTTTTCAATGGTCTGATGATCGGCGCGGTGGCCGGCCATCTCAGCGGAGTCGGCTACGGGCAGACCTTCTGGTCATTCGTCATAGGCCATGGTGCTTTTGAGCTCAGCGCCATTGCCCTCGCTGGCGCCGCAGGCCTCAAGCTGGGCTGGGCTTTGCTTGCGCCCGGGCCTCTACCGCGCAGTGAGGCGCTGCGGCTGGCGGCAAAAGTGAGCGTGCAGTTGATGTGTGGGGTCATGCTGTTTCTGCTGATCGCGGCCTTTATCGAAGCCTACTGGTCATCAATGACAACTTTTCAACCGCTGACCAAATACCTGGTCGGTGCCTGCCTGTGGGGGCTCGTCGGGGCGTACCTGATCTTCGCTGGACGGAGTGGCCATGCGCCTGACTGACGCCAGTGTCGTGATTCGCCCGCGCAATCCATGGGAAGCCATCGATCTTGGCGTGCTGCTGGCTCGCGAGCATCGCGGCTTACTCATGGCCAGTTGGGCCGTCGTTACGCTGCCGATCTTCGCCGTGCTCAGCGTGGTGTTCTGGAACGCGCCAACGATTGCGATCCTGGTGTTCTGGTGGCTCAAACCAGCCTTTGAGCGCCTGCCGCTGCTGATTCTTTCGCAAGCGATTTTTGGCTCGACGCCCAGCCTCAAGCAAGCCCTGAAAGCCTGGCCAAAAGCACTCAAGCCGCAGTTGCTGGCCAGCCTGACCTGGCGCCGATTGAGCCTCAGCCGCAGCTTCAAACTGCCGGTGCAACAACTTGAACACTTATCCGGCCCGGCACGCCAGCAGCGCATCGGCATTCTCAGCCAACACAACCTGCGCGCCGCACGCTGGCTGACATCGGTCGGCAGCGCACTGGAAATGACCTTATGGCTCGGGTTGATGAGCGTCTTCTATTTGTTGATCCCACAACAGGTCGAACTGAACTGGAGCTGGAACAGCCTGCTCGACATCGAAGGCAACTGGCACTGGCTCGAACACCTGAGCAATGCTTTTTATGCTTTGATCCTGATTTTCTGGGAACCGATTTATGTGGCCAGCGGCTTCACTTTGTACCTGAACAGGCGCACCGCGCTGGAAGCCTGGGATATCGAACTGGTGTTGCGCCGTTTGCGCCAACGCCTGATCGGCAGCGCCTATGTCATGTTGATCGGCCTGGGCCTGGTTTTTTCAACACCCACCCCGTCCGCCTGGGCTACGGAGCAAAGCTATAGCTGCCCATTGCCACCGCTTGATCCTGCATCACCCGAACACGCCCCCACCGGGCCGGACAGCCCACGCCTGACTCATCAGGCACTGACCAGCAACGCCGCACGCGAGAGCATCAACGCGCAACTGGCACAACCGCCGTTCAAGAACCCCAAGACCGTGACCGGTTGGCGCTTGATCGAAGACAAAGCGGCTAGCAAAGCGGAAAAACCTGCGGAATCAGCCCAGTGGCTACTGCGCTTGATCAACTGGCTGGCGCGTATCGCCAGCGTACTTGCCCATGTGTTTGAAGTGCTGCTGTGGGCAGGGGCGATCATCCTGGTCAGCGTATTGATCTGGCGATACCGGGCCTGGATCAGCACCTTCGTCAGCCGTCGCCAAGGCCCGGAAAAGACTCAACGCAACGTCCCCCGGCAATTATTCGGTTTGCAGGTCAACGCCCAAAGCCTGCCCGATGACGTGGCTGGCACCGCCGAACGCCTGTGGGCCACTCAACCCCGCAAGGCCCTGGGCCTGTTGTATCGAGCGCTGCTCAGCCGCCTGTTGACCGACTACCAGCTGCCGCTGAAGAATGCCGACACCGAGGGCGAGGTCTTGCAGCAGGTTGCGCAGCTCAAACAGCAGGCATTGCACGAGTACAGCCAACACTTGACTGAACACTGGCAGAACCTCGCCTATGGCCATCACCTGCCCCCAGCGCATCTGCAGCAGGAACTGTGTGACGGCTGGCGGCAACTGTTCGGTTCGGGGCTCCCCCGATGACCAGACGCAACACACTGCTGATTGGCCTGCTATTAATCGTCGCGCTCGGGCTGGCCGGCCGTTATCTGTACACGCACCTAGAGCGTTACACCGAGGTCATCGACCAAGGTCCGTCGCCCGACGTACGCGGCAATCCCTACCTGGCCGCCGAAAATTTCCTGCGCCAACGCTCGGTGCCGGTCCAGGTCACCGATGCACTCCAGAACTTGCCCGACGCGCGTCAGGAGCCGCAGACCCTGATGCTCCTCGCCAGCCGCGAGAACATGACGCCCCGGCAAGTCGAGCGACTGCTGGACTGGGCCAAATCCGGCGGTCATCTGCTGTTCGTCGCCGAGCAACTCTGGGATGAACAGAAAGGCCGCAGCGGCGACCTGCTGCTGGACCGGGTGCAGATTCACCAATTCCTCAGCGCGGACCTGCAAACACAGGACCGGGCAAAAGCCATCGTGCCCAGGCAGCCTGCCCCCCTGGCGCCGACGGACTACCCAAGCCTGACCAAGCTGTACCTGGAAAACGAAGACGACCCGGCCTATTTCAGTTTCGATACTGACTTTCACCTGGACGACCCCAAGGACCGTGCTCAGTCCTGGGCCAACAGCGGCTCGGCCACGCACATGATGCAACTGGCCTACGGCGACGGTTTGATCACCGTCCTGAGCGACAGCGACCTGTGGAAAAACAAGACCATCGCCCGCTACGACAATGCCTGGCTGCTGTGGTATCTGACGCAGGACAGCTCGGTGACGATGTTGCTGCAATCCGGGCACGCTGATTTGTTCAGCCTGTTGCTGCGGTATTTTCCGGAGGCGTTGACCGCGCTGATGTTGCTGATCACCTTGCTGCTGTGGCATGCAGGCCAGCGTCACGGCCCGCTGCAGGCCCCGGCCTCCCGTGCGCGTCGGCAATTGACCGAACACCTGCGCGCCAGTGCCGATTTCCTGCTCAGACGCAGCGGTCAACAGGTCCTGTTGCGTGGATTGCAGCAAGACATCTTGCGTCGCGCCCGACAGCGTCATCCCGGTTTCGAACACCTCGGCATCGCCGACCAATGGCATGTGCTTGGGCGCCTGACGCGCCAACCCACCAGCGCTGTCAGTCAGGCCCTGCGCCCACGGCCCGCTCAGCGACTGTCCAGCGCAGAATTCACCCGTCAGGTTGCCCACCTGCAAACTCTCAGGAATGCCCTATGAGCGACTACCCGATGGACCCGCAAAGCAGCGCCGAGACCACGACAGCGCCCAGCAATCAGGCCCAGCAACGCCAACGTGCCAGCCATTTGGCTCAGACCCTGCGCCAGGAGCTGCAAAAAGTCCTGATCGGCCAGAACACAGTGATTGACGATGTGTTGACTGCGCTGATCGCTGGCGGCCATGTGCTGATCGAGGGTGTTCCGGGGCTGGGCAAAACGTTACTGGTCCGCGCCCTCGCCCGCTGCTTCGGCGGGGATTTCGCCCGGATTCAGTTCACTCCCGATCTCATGCCCAGTGATGTCACTGGCCACGCGGTGTACGACCTCCAGACCGAACAGTTCAAACTGCGCAAAGGTCCGCTGTTCACCAACCTGCTGCTGGCCGATGAAATCAACCGTGCTCCGGCGAAGACCCAGGCCGCGCTGCTCGAAGCCATGCAGGAACGACAGGTCACCCTGGAGGGACGCGCCCTGCCGATCGCACAGCCGTTCATGGTGCTGGCCACGCAAAACCCTATCGAGCAGGAAGGCACCTATCCTCTGCCCGAAGCTGAACTCGACCGCTTCATGCTCAAGTTGCGCATGGACTATCCAGACTCCGCCGAAGAACTGAGCATGGTTCGTCAGGTCACACGCTCGACCAAGGCCGATATGCTCGATGTACAGCCGCTGCGCACCGTCCTGCAAGCCAAGGACGTGCTGGCCCTGCAACGCATTGCCAGTGAATTACCGCTGGACGAACAGGTACTCGATTACGCCGTGCGCCTGGCGCGCGCAACCCGTAGCTGGCCAGGCCTGACCTTGGGTGCCGGGCCACGTGCGTCGATAGCACTGGTTCGCGGGGCGCGGGCGCGAGCCCTGTTGCGCGGTGGCGAATTCGTGATCCCGGATGACATCAAAGGCTGCGCGCTTGCGGTGTTGCGCCATCGGGTCAGGCTCTCGCCCGAGCTGGACATCGAAGGGCTGTCGGTGGATCAAGTGCTCAAACAACTGCTCGATCAGGTTCCGGCGCCACGTCTATGAAGCAGGCGCTCAAGCCCTCTCGCTTATTGCTCGGCTGGCTTGGCGCATTGATGTGCCTGGCTGTTGTCCTTGGCACTTTGGACGCGTTGGGCATCGATCTTCCGGCGAAACTTTCGGCGGTAGGTTGGGGGCTGTTGATGGCGCTGATACTGCTCAGCCTGCTTGATGCCTGGCGGCTCACTCGCCAGCCCTCGCCGCGCCTGCAACGTCAACTGCCGGGCAGTCTGGCGCTGGGACGCTGGAGCGAAGTACGCATCACGGTCGAGCATGATTTCAGCCAGCAGCTGACACTGAGCGTGTTCGATCACGTGCCTGAGGGCCTGACCGTTGAAAACCTGCCACAAAACATCACGTTGCTCCCCGGCGAACACGCCCAGCTTGGCTACCGTCTGCGCCCGCTGAGTCGCGGCCATTTCGGCTTCGAACGGTGCGAAATCAACCTGCCCAGCACCTTGCGTTTATGGACCACGCGCCGCTATCTGCCGCTGGTCGATGCCACCCGCGTTTACCCCGACTTTGCACGTGTGTATGGCGGCCAGCTGCTCGCGGTGGATAACTGGATCAGCCAACTGGGCGTGCGCCAGCGTCAGCGTCGTGGCCTGGGACTGGAGTTTCATCAGCTGCGCGAATTTCGCGAAGGCGACAGCCTGCGCCAGATCGATTGGAAAGCTACAGCACGCCAACGCACACCCATCGCCCGCGAATATCAGGATGAACGTGATCAGCAGATCGTATTCATGCTCGATTGCGGCCGACGCATGCGCAGTCAGGATGGAGACCTGGCGCACTTCGACCATGCGCTCAATGCCTGCCTCCTGCTCAGTTACGTCGCGCTGCGCCAGGGCGATGCGGTGGGGATTACCACCTTTGCTGGCGAGAAGGACCACTACCTGGCACCGGTCAAAGGCTCGGGACAGTTGAATGTGCTGCTCAATAGTGTCTATGACTTGAAGAGCACACAACGTCCCGCCGACTACAGCGTCGCCGTGCGCCAATTGCTCGCCCGGCAGAAACGCCGCGCACTGGTGGTGCTGGTCACCAACCTGCGTGATGAAGACGATGAGCAATTGCTCGGCGCGGTCAAACAGCTGAGCCGTCAGCATCGGGTATTGGTCGCCAGTTTACGAGAGGAAGTGCTGGACAGCCTGCGTCAGACCCCCGTGCAAACCTGGCAAGACGCCCTGGCCTACTGCGGCACCATTGATTTCCTCAACGCACGCGCAGGTCTGCACGAACGTTTGATCGCCCACGGTGTGCCGGTACTGGATGCGCGCCCCGGAGAACTCGGGGCGCAATTGGTCAGCTGTTATCTGAGCTGGAAAAAGGCCGGTACGCTTTGAATCAAAGCAGGTGAATGCAGTGCCCGCGTCAAACAGACCCTGTGCTCAGACCGGGGCTTCCAGAGAGTGGAAGCTGAAGTAACGCTGCAACGCACGGATCAACTGTGCGTACTCGATGGGTGAAGCCTGCAACAGGAACCCTGAATCGTAGTTCCTTGGCGTTTCGTCTTCGTGACACCAGAGGCAACGACCATCGATATCGATGGTTCTCTCTTCACCATTGTTATCCGGTATCTTCAAACGCAGCTCGAAATCCGCGCCTACCAGAATCGGCAGCTCGCTGATCAACATCAAACCGTCTTGTGACACATTGCCGAGACATCCTATCGGTTTATCGGTATATCGATTAAAAACCTGCAAAAAATAAGGCAGTTGATGACGTTCGATTCGTCGTTCGATAAGCATGTTTGACGGTCGCTATGAATGAACCATTAAGCATGGTTGCGCTAGTGCTTTTCGAGTTCGCGGGGGCGTGGCGATAATCGCTGCCGAGGCAAATTCTCCCTTGATACCTGCACGCCATCAAACACATCCATAACCTGAACCCTTTAAAAACAGAGTCTCGGAACAGAGCATTTTTTTGCGTGATGTACGCCGGTCCATGGCCACGTGTGCGACTATTTTTACGTATTTTTACTCCCTGCGCCCAGAGACTAGCTCAACACAGCCGTATGAGCACTCCCAAACATGACCGCCCATCCAATCGGGTGTAATTAAAGTGAGGCTGGGCTCGGCTGTGCCGGTTCACCGCGGCGGTAGTGGCCGAGTTGCTGCAGGGTATCAAGACGTGCGTGCGCTCGAAACGCATACTCGCTGGAGGGGTACTGGGTAATGATGAACTGGTAGGTCTGAGCCGCATCGACGAACAAGCTTTGACGCTCCAGGCATTGCCCTCGTAGCATCGACACCTCTGGTTGGATGTATCGACGCGAACGGCTTTCACGCTCGACCTGGGACAATTCGAGCATCACGCTGTCGCAATTACCCTCGGCATACGAGCGGTAAGCGCTGTTCAGATGCTGGTCCATCGACCAACGCGTGCAGCCCCCGACACTGGCCATCACGGCTAAAACGATCAAAATTCGCATGGGTCTCTCCTGTGCTCTGCAATGTATCGACCCGACCAAGGATTTCTTCAAGATGTTTTTTGCCCAGAAAAGACGGGCCAAGGTAGTGCAAAGGAACAATGACTACAGGACTGGACAGTAGTAGCCTCTCGCAGCGCCTCAGCAAAGGAGTCTGTAAATGACCGTTCGTCGTACCAAAATCGTCGCTACCCTTGGCCCTGCCAGTAACTCGCCGGAAGTTCTCGAACAACTGATCCTGGCAGGTATGGACGTCGCTCGTCTGAACTTCTCCCATGGCACGCCGGACGAGCACAAAGCTCGCGCCCGCCTGGTCCGCGAGATTGCCGCCAAGCACGGGCGCTTCGTCGCACTGCTCGGCGACCTGCAAGGCCCGAAAATTCGTATCGCCAAATTCGCCAACAAGCGGATCGACCTCAAGATTGGTGATCACTTCACCTTCTCTACCGTTCATCCACTGACTGAAGGCACCCAGGACATCGTCGGCATCGACTACCCGGATCTGGTCAAAGACTGCGGCGTAGGCGACGAACTGCTGCTCGACGACGGACGTGTCGTCATGCGCGTTGATACCGCCACCGCCGATGCCTTGCATTGCACGGTGTTGATCGGTGGTCCGCTGTCCGACCACAAAGGCATCAATCGTCGCGGCGGTGGCCTGACAGCACCAGCCCTGACTGAGAAAGACAAGGTCGACATCAAGCTGGCAGCAGAAATGGAGCTGGATTATCTGGCCGTTTCGTTCCCACGCGATGCCGCCGACATGGAATACGCTCGCAAACTGCGCGACGAAGCCGGCGGTACTGCCTGGCTGGTGGCGAAGATCGAACGCGCAGAAGCGGTCGCAGACGATGAAACCCTCGATGCGCTGATTCGCGCCAGTGACGCCGTCATGGTTGCCCGTGGTGACCTGGGTGTGGAAATCGGTGACGCGGAACTGGTCGGTATCCAGAAAAAAATCATCCTGCACGCACGCCGCCACAACAAGGCAGTCATCGTGGCGACGCAGATGATGGAGTCGATGATCCAGAACCCGATGCCGACTCGGGCTGAAGTGTCGGACATCGCCAACGCAGTGCTCGACTACACCGACGCAGTGATGCTATCGGCAGAAAGTGCTGCGGGCGCGTACCCGATCGAAGCAGTCCAGGCCATGGCACGGATTTGCGTCGGCGCTGAAAAGCACCCGACCAGCAAAACCTCCAGCCACCGCATCGGCAAGAAATTCGAGCGTTGCGACGAAAGCATTGCGCTGGCGGCCATGTACACCGCCAACCACTTCCCCGGTGTGAAGGCGATCATCGCCTTGACCGAAAGTGGCTACACGCCGTTGATCATGTCGCGGATTCGTTCTTCCGTGCCGATCTACGCGTTTTCCCCACACCGCGAAACCCAGGCACGCGCCGCGATGTTCCGTGGCGTCTATACCGTACCGTTCGACCCTGCGGCCCTGCCACCGGGCCAGGTCAGCCAGGCGGCGGTGGACGAGCTGGTCAAACGTGGTCTCGTCAAGCAAGGCGATTGGGTGATCCTGACCAAAGGTGATAGCTATCACACCATTGGCGGCACCAACGGCATGAAGATCCTGCACGTCGGCGATCCAATGGTCTAAGGCTGCCACGGCAGTATCAAAAGGCCCCGCAGTTCATTTTTGAACTGCGGGGCCTTTTTTACGCCTGAATATCCCGTCCCTGAATGGGCATCTTCGCCTTGTTTCGGGAGATCAGCGCTCAACTGCGACTGAGAAACACATCGGCCAACAGCTGACTGCGCGGCAAGCCCGCAAGATAAAGGCGCTTGGCGAAAATCTCGACGCTGGCAGGGTGCCCGCAAAGCAAGGCGATGGTTTGTCGTGAAGCAAGTCGCAGTTCCGCCAACGCGGCCGGGAGTTCGGCTGTGGTGAGTAATTGGATCTGCAGTTGTGGATAAGCCACCGCCCGTTCAGCCAGTGCTGTGGATAAGTAATGCTCGCTGGAGTCGTGGGCCACATGGATCACGCGAATGGTCGCCTGATGTTCCTGACGCAGCGCCTCGCGCAACACGCCCCACAGCGGACCAAGCCCAGTGCCTGCCGCCAGGAGCAATAACGGATGGTTGTGCCAGTCCGGATCATAGTGCAAAGCACCACCGCGCAGCTCACCCAGCCGCATCGGGTCACCCGCTTTCAACTGCCGCGCGGCATCGCTGAAAGCGCCAGGGTGACGGCAATCAAGATGAAACTCGAGGAAGCGATCCTCTTCCGGCAAGCTCGCCAGCGAGTAGGGACGAGCGATGCCATTGGCGGTCCATAACACCAGATGCTGCCCGGCGCGATAGCGAAGTGGCCGCTCGGGTGTCAGGCGCAAGCGCAATACCGTCGGGCTTAGCCAGTCGCAACTGGCAACCTTGGCCGGCAGGCCATCGCGGCCGGGGTCGAAAATTTCCACGGTCAGGTCTTCGACGACCCGACACTGACAGGCCAGTCGCCAACCCTGCTGACGTTTGTCGGCGTCCAGCGCTTCTGGCTGAGCATCCGCAGGTTCGCCTTGCAGGCAGCGAACCAGACAGGCATGGCAACTGCCCGCCCGACAGCTGTAGGGCACGGCGATCCCGGCGTTATTCAGGGCATCGAGCAGATTGCTCGCCGCAGCGACCGGCCATTGCCGGTCACCGACACGGATGTCAGGCATCGGCGTTTTCCCACGCTGCGGCACAACAATTTCGCCCGCCGCGCTTGGCGCGGTAAAGCGCCTGATCCGCACGCTGCAAGGCTTCGTCAAGATCGTCGCCCACTTCCAGCAAGGTCATCCCCACTGACAGGCTCAATTCAGTCACTTCCAGACCAACCAGTTCGACATGAGTAAATGCCTCGCGCAGCCGCTCGCAACAACCGGTCAGGTGTGCAGCAGTGCAATGCGGTATCAACAGCACGAATTCCTCCCCGCCATAGCGAGCCAATACGTCGCCCCCGCGCAGACAGGCAGTGGCAACAGCGGCGAAAGCCTGCAACACCTGATCACCGGCAGCATGGCCGTGGGCATCGTTGATGCGTTTGAAGTGATCCAGGTCGATCAGCGCCAAACCGTGAGAATAACTGTTGTCCATGGTTTCCAGTTCGCGGGAAGCCATGCGCAGAAAGTGTCGACGATTATATAAGCCGGTCAGTTCGTCAGTCGCCACCAGATCTTCAAGCTGACGCATCATCCCGCGCAAGGTCTCCTGATGCGCCTGGAGCGCAAAGCGGCGCTGACGCATGCGCTGCCGCGAGGCCTGGACATAGCGGGCGTACAGACATAGCCAAAGCAATACGATAAACAGCGCGAAGACTTGTAACGCGGCCAAGCCTGGATCCGCCAGTGTCCGCTGGAAGGCTTCCCATAGATTCAATCCGGAGAAGCTCAAGAACACAAACGCCACGCAGCGCACAAATACCTTGGGCGTCAGATGGAACAGGCCAAACAGCATGATCAGCACATACATGACCAAGAATGTGCCCCGGGCGCTATCGAGATTGGCCAGCAGGTATGTTTGCCACCCCAGCGCCAACAGCACCTGAAGCTCGGTCAGACTCGGGTCTTTGAAACGCAGGTTGAAGCCGCCAAGAAACACCCCCAACAGCAGCAACTGGCAGAGCACCACCAGACAGCTGCCAATGACAGCCGTGCGCAGGGGAGCCTGGTAATAGTCGGTAAAAATTGCCACCCAGACCAGTGCCAGCACCAACACATACGTGCTGGCAGCCAAAGCAAATCGTTTCAGCAACAAACTCTGTATGACTTTAGGGGTCACTCGTTGACTCACCGTGCTCAAAGGGACTCCTTCCCGTGCTGGCACAAACGGCCTCTGTGGCTAATTCCATTAGTCAGCGTTCTGCCTGGACACCCGGTGTTCGCTGCCGCGTCCCCTGCCGGCCTGCGACGCCTTGCAGCGCATGAATCAAGAATCCGTACGATTAAAACCGTCGAGCTAACAAGGTCCACCATAGAGGCCAATTGCTACTTTAGTGCGACTATTCAAAAATAACTATTCAATTCTCGCCCCCCATTACGGCAACGCTTCTTCTAGCCACGCAAAAACAGTGCCCACCCTTTGCCCGACCTTCGTTTGCACGCAAGCGGATGTGTCCAGGCCAACCCCACGCTATACTGCGGCGCCTTTTTTGCGTCGGCGTTGTGAGTCGGCGCGCTTACTTAAAGATGTTTTTCAGCAGAGCACGGCGGTACTGTTGGAAACAGCTAATCGAATGTTCCCGTCCTAGCAGAGGAGCGTGCCACATGACCGTGATCAAGCAAGACGACCTGATACAGAGCGTCGCCGACGCCTTACAGTTCATTTCTTACTACCACCCCGTAGACTTTATTCAGGCCATGCATGAGGCCTATCTTCGCGAAGAGTCGCCTGCGGCCCGCGACGCCATCGCCCAGATCCTGATCAACTCGCGCATGTGCGCGACCGGCCATCGGCCGATCTGCCAGGACACCGGCATCGTGACCGTGTTCGTTCGTGTGGGCATGGATGTGCGCTGGGATGGTGCCACCATGAGCCTGGACGACATGATCAACGAAGGCGTGCGTCGCGCTTACAACCTGCCGGAAAACGTCCTGCGGGCTTCGATCCTGGCTGACCCGGCTGGCGCTCGTAAAAACACCAAGGACAACACCCCGGCAGTTATCCACTACTCCATCGTCCCGGGTAACACCGTGGAAGTGGACGTGGCGGCCAAAGGCGGCGGCTCGGAAAACAAGTCGAAGATGGCGATGCTCAACCCGTCCGATTCGATCGTCGACTGGGTGCTGAAAACCGTACCGACCATGGGCGCTGGCTGGTGCCCACCCGGCATGCTCGGCATTGGTATCGGCGGCACCGCCGAGAAAGCTGCGGTGATGGCCAAGCAAGTACTGATGGACTCCATCGACATTCACGAGCTGAAACTGCGTGGCCCGTCCAACCGTATCGAAGAGATCCGTCTGGAGCTGTTCGAGAAGGTCAACCAACTGGGCATCGGCGCTCAGGGCCTTGGCGGTCTGACCACCGTGCTCGACGTGAAAATCATGGACTACCCGACCCACGCGGCTTCGTTGCCGGTGTGCATGATTCCTAACTGTGCGGCGACCCGTCACGCGCACTTCGTGCTCGATGGCAGTGGCCCGGCTTCGCTGGAAGCGCCACCGCTGGATGCCTACCCGGAAATCGTCTGGGAAGCCGGTCCATCCGCGCGCCGCGTCAACCTCGACACCCTGAAACCGGAAGACGTGCTGAGCTGGAAAACCGGCGAAACCATCCTGCTCAGCGGCAAGATGCTCACCGGTCGCGACGCCGCGCACAAACGCATGGTCGAGATGCTGGACAAGGGGGAAACACTGCCTTTCGACCTCAAGGGTCGCTTCATCTACTACGTTGGCCCAGTCGACCCGGTGCGCGACGAAGTGGTTGGCCCTGCTGGCCCGACGACCGCAACGCGGATGGATAAATTCACCCGCCAAATCCTCGACCAGACAGGCCTGCTGGGCATGATCGGTAAATCCGAACGCGGCCCGACTGCCATCGAAGCGATCAAGGACTACAAAGCCGTGTATTTGATGGCTGTCGGCGGCGCGGCTTACCTGGTTGCTCAGGCGATCAAGAAATCCCGTGTGGTGGCCTTCCCCGAAATGGGCATGGAAGCGATCTACGAGTTCGACGTCAAAGACATGCCGGTCACCGTTGCAGTCGATAGCAAAGGCGAATCGGTACACATCACTGGGCCAGCTATCTGGCAGAAGAAAATCAGTGAAAGTCTGGCGGTAGAAGTTCAGTAAAAGCGACGTATCAGATACGCCCCCTCGCATAAAAAACCCGATCACTTGATCGGGTTTTTTATGCCTTGCACATTACTTGACGGCGGAGCGCACCACGCTCAACTCAGGCGTCACCACGCGACGCTGACTCAAATACCGCGTGCAACTGACCCGCAGGAACGAGGCAAAATTAACCACCTCACCGCGATAATCCATGACCTCTTCATACAGTTTGCCAATCAGCTGATTGGTGGTCATGCCATCGAGCTGAGCGATCTCGGCGAGGATGTCCCAGAACTGATTTTCCAGGCGCAGCGTCGTCACCACACCGCAAATGCGCAGCGACCGTGAGCGCGACTCGTAGAGAATCGGATCAGCTTTGACATACAGCTCGCACATACGCCCTCCTTACAAAATAATTTCGGTTCCGAGTAGTTTCAGGAAGCCGTTCAACCAGCTCGGATGCGCAGGCCAGGCTGGCGCGGTGACCAGATTGCCTTGGGTGTGCGCAGCGGTTACCGCGATGTCGATGAACTCGCCACCGGCCAGACGCACTTCCGGCGCGCACGCAGGATAAGCACTGCATTGACGGTCTTTGAGGATACCCGCTGCGGCGAGCAGTTGCGCGCCATGGCAGACCGCCGCGATGGGTTTATCGGCCTTGTCGAACGCGCGCACCCACTCCAGCACGGTTTCATTCAAACGCAGGTACTCCGGCGCGCGACCACCAGGCACCAGCAGCGCGTCATAGTCCTCAACCTTGACCTGATCAAAATCGAAGTTGAGGGCAAAGTTGTGCCCGGGTTTTTCGCTGTAGGTTTGATCGCCTTCAAAATCGTGAATCGCCGTACGCACGGATTGGCCATTGGTTTTGCCCGGACAGACCGCGTGGACGGTGTGCCCGACCATCTGCAGCGCCTGGAACGGCACCATCACTTCATAGTCTTCGACGTAATCGCCAACCAGCATGAGAATTTTTTTAGCGGCCATTTGAAGCTCTCCTTGAATGTAGGGCTTGGGCAATAAGCGTAGTCAAGCTACGGCCGATAGGGGCAAGACAGGTAATAGACAACTACTACGACGGTGAAAAGCTGCGGGAAGGATCAGTCTCGTCGGTCGAGGACGTTGACGACCAGGCGGTCAATCCAGCCCCAGGCACGCTGCTTGACCCGACGCCAGAATGGCCGAGCCTCCCAGGCTTCGAAACTGACCGGTGAGCTGAGCGCAAAGTCGTTTTCGAAGCTGGCAGCGACCGCAAGCGTCAGGCCGGGATCAAGGGCTTCGAGATTCGCTTCCAGGTTGAAGCGCAGGTTCCAGTGATCGAAGTTGCACGAGCCGATACTGACCCAGTCGTCGATCAAGACCATCTTCAAATGCAAAAAGCACGGTTGGTATTCAAATATCTGCACGCCCGCCTTGAGCAGTCGCGGGTAATAGCGATGGCCTGCATAACGCACCGACGGATGATCGGTACGTGGACCGGTCAGCAGCAGGCGTACATCGATACCCCGCATAGCGGCTCTACGCAGGGAACGACGGACTTTCCAGGTTGGGAGAAAGTACGGAGTTGCCAGCCAGATTCGGCGCTTTCCACTATTTATCGCACGCACCAACGATTGCAAAATGTCGCGGTGCTGGCGGGCGTCGGCGTAGGCCACGCGGCCCAACCCCTGACTGGCGACCGGCACCGTGGGCAAGTGCGGCAACCCGAAACGAAGCGTCGGCCGCCATGCGAAAGGGCGATGATTAGCGTGAAATTGCCGGTCGAACAGCACTTGCCAGTCAGCAACCATCGGCCCCGTGATTTCCACCATCACTTCATGCCATTGGCTGGTGTTCTGCTCCGGCAACCAGAACTCATCGGTCACGCCCGTCCCCCCCACCACCGCCAGACGTTTGTCCACCAACAGCAACTTGCGGTGATCGCGGTAGAGGTTACGAAAACCACGGTGCCAACGCACAGGGTTGTAAAAGCGCAGAACGACGCCTGCTTCGATCAAGCGATTGCGCAGGTTCAAGGTGAATGCCTGAGCGCCATAGTCGTCGAACAAGCAGCGCACAATGACCCCGCGTGACGCCGCGTGGACCAGCGCTTGAACCACCGCATCGGCACAGGCTCCGGCTTCGACCAGATAAAGTTCCAGTTCAATCTGATGTTGCGCCTGTTCTATAGCCTCGATCATGCGCGGGAAAAACGCAGGACCGTCGACCAGCAAACTGAATTTATTGCTGCTGCGCCAGGCAAAGATCGCTCGACTCATGTCAGCGCGCCGTGAAAATCAGCACGGCACCCACCGGTACCGACAAACTGATTGCCGACAACCCGGCGACCTTGCGCAAAGCGCTCAGGCCAGGCACCAAATCGAAATCCTCGGCATGCACCACTAAAGGCTCCAGGGTGACCACTTGGAATCGTCGATCATCAAGCCGGGTGGCGAGCAGTTCGGCACTGTAGCGGTGGGAGGCGCCGTGCAGGGTGACGGTCAGTGGCAGGCGCAGTTCCAGTTGAGCACCGGGCGCCAGGTCGTTGATCGGCCGCAAGTCGAGTTGCGCGGCAATCTGCGCCGAAGGAAACTGTTTAACCTCAAACAACTGATCACGCATGCGTTCATCGCGCAGGGGAATACCACTGCTGACGGAGTCGAGCTCGACCTGAAGTTCGGCCATGCCTTTCAGGTCGACCTTACCGTGCAAGACGAGAAAGCGATGCACTTCAGACGTGTCAGCATTTTTGGTGGAAATAAACGACAGTCGCGATGACTCGTTATCCAGATACCAACTGGCGTGGGCCGGCAAAGCCAGGACTCCAAGCAGGGCCTGCACGCCAAGGAGGGCCAGGCGGGTCATCGTGTGCATGCAAGCTCCAGGTGCGCATTTGGCGCCAACCTTAACCGGCTGTCAGAGAGCTGGCAAATGCTGTGCAAACGCCAGCGGGCAACGCCTCAGCGGGTCATAGATCCAGCTGACAGCCCTGACGCGGGTTCTGCCATGCCGCGCTGCTGCTACGGCCAAAGCCAGTGGCGGTCACGCGTTTATTCTCGACGTCATCGACCAGACTACTGGGCACGTATTGCTTCACGTACGCCGCGCAATAGTCAGCAGGGTTGCCCGTCACGTATCGGCACGAACAATACTCCTTGGCCGTATAGGCACTGATGATGCTCGGGAAAACCCGCAATGCAACACGGTTCTGCCAAGCCAACACGGCTACCATCAGGGCCACCAGCAACAGCAGGCTGCTGAATGGGCGGCGCAGGACAAACCAGCGGTGACTGTTCACTGCTCACCCTCCCCGGCAAACGCAGCCAGTGCCCGCTTGAGCAATTGATCGTCGTCGTAACGCGCATCACGGTCATCGGCGTAACGCACGATCACCAGATTGGCGCTGGGCACCACATACAAGGCCTGCCCCCAATGCCCGAGCGCGGCGAAGGCATCCGGCGGTGCATCGGGCCAAGGCCTTATTGAGGTGTCGGCATCGGGCAGGCGATTCAACCACCACTGTCCGCCCGGCACTTCATTATCTGACGCAGATTGATTGTGAGCGAATGGCGTCAGGCTGAAGTCGACCCAGGCCTTAGGCAGTAACTGCTTGTCCTGCCAGCGACCGCCACGCTGCATCAGCAGGCCGATACGCGCCAGATCCCGCGCGCTCATGTAGGCATAAGACGAGCTGACGAAGATGCCGCTCCCATCGGTTTCCCACACCGCGCTGCGAATGCCCAGCGGCTCGAACAGCGCAGTCCAGGGATAGTCCGGGTAGGCCTTGTCACCGACCATGCCTTTCAAGGCTGCAGACAATACGTTGCTGTCACCGCTGGAATAACGGTAGACGGCTCCCGGCGCGCAGGCCACGCCATGCCCAGCGGTGAATCGGGCCATATCGCGGTGCCCTCGGGTATAAAGCATCGCTACCACTGAGGAGTTGAGCGGCGCGTACTCATAGTCTTCCTGCCAATCCAGACCCGAGGCCCAATGCAGCAAATCCTGCACACGGATGTCCGGGTGGGCCTTGAACGGTGGGTAGAATGTGCTCACTGAATCGCCCAGCTGGAAACGCCCTTCACCAAACGCGACACCAAGCACGCTGGCCATCACGCTTTTGCTGACTGACCAAGTCAAATGCGCCGTGTTGGCCGTGGTCGCTGCCGCATAGCGCTCGTAAACCAGTTGTCCGTCGCGGATCACCAACAGCGCATCGGTGCGGATGCCTTTGCGGGTCGCGTCATCACGTGCTGGGAAGGCGTAATCCTCCAACGCTAGCACCGCCGGGCTCCGTGCCGCAGGGGCGCTTGACCATTGTTCGCCGGGCCAGTTTTGCGCCAACGCCGAACAGGCGCACAAGCCCAATGCCACGGACTGGCACAAACGCAAAAAAAGCCGAAGATTCATGGAGTAATCTCTTGCGAAGTCTCTATAACCCTAGCAGCGATTCGTGACAAGCCTGAGAGGACCGCTCCGATTCTGTCAGGCCGCGATGACCCTCCGGCGGTCCTGTCATACAAGCATCACCAAAGCTTAATGGTGGTGACATCGGCTCTCCCTAGCCTAACTCCGTACCACACAGTCGACCGGCCGCAAACCCATGGCTGGCTTACGGAGACGACCCATGACCCAGATCGCCCGCAGTCGTGACACAGGTGCCGAACGTCGCCTTCAGGCTGAACGCCTAATTGGACCACAGGCACTGCATGAAGCCCAGTCCTTACGCTTCAGCGTGTTCAGCGGCGAGTTCAACGCCAAACTCAAAGGCGCCGAACTTGGCCTGGACAGGGATGACTACGATGTGCACTGTGCGCACATCGGCGTACGCGACCTCACCACGGGCCGTCTGGTGGCGACTACCCGTTTGCTCGACCATAAAGCCGCCAACACCTTGGGACGTTTTTACAGCGAAGAGGAATTCAGCCTGCACGGCCTCGGCCATCTGCAAGGCCCGATTCTGGAGCTGGGGCGTACCTGCGTTGATCCGGCGTACCGCAACGGCGGCACCATCGCGGTGTTGTGGAGTGAGCTGGCGGAAATCCTCAATGAAGGCAGCTACAGCTACCTGATGGGCTGTGCCAGCATTCCGATGCAAGATGGTGGCATCCAGGCCCACGCGATCATGCAGCGCTTGCGCGAACGCTACCTGAGCACTGAACATCTGCGTGCCGAGCCGAAAAATCCGCTGCCAGTCTTCGACCTGCCCAAGAACGTCATCTGTGAAATGCCGCCACTGCTCAAAGCCTATATGCGGTTAGGGGCAAAAATCTGCGGCGAGCCATGCTGGGATGAAGACTTCCAGGTGGCCGACGTTTTCATTCTGCTCAAACGCGACGAGCTGTGCCCCCGTTACGCCCGCCACTTCAAGGCGGCCGTGTGATGAGCCGGGTACGCGGCTATGCCCGTGTTGCGCGGGTGCTGTGGGTGATTGCTCTGGGGCTGACCATTGCCGGCGCGTTCGGTGTGCTTGAACGCTTGCGCATCGGCAACTCCATGGCGCGTCGGCAACGCTGGGCCAGTTGGTTCATGACCCACTTGAGTGGCGCCCTGCCCTTTCGCGTAACCGTCAGCGGCGAGCTGCCGCGTGAGCCGATGCTGTGGGTCAGCAATCATGTGTCGTGGACCGATATCCCTTTGCTGGGGATGCTCGCCCCTCTGTCGTTTCTGTCCAAAGCTGAAGTGCGGACCTGGCCGGTGGCCGGCTGGCTGGCGTTGAAAGCGGGCACCTTGTTTATCCGTCGCGGTTCGGGCGATAGCCGATTGATCCAGCGACAAATGACCCGGCACTTGCAAGAAAATGATGCGCTGATGATTTTCCCCGAGGGCACCACCACCGACGGCCGCAGCCTGCGCACCTTCCATGGTCGCCTGCTGTCCAGCGCAATCGATGCAGGCGTGCCGTTGCAGCCGGTTGCCATTCGTTATCTGCGTGACGGCAAGCCTGACCCTATAGCGCCGTTCATCGGCGACGACGACCTGCTCTCACACCTGCGCCGTTTGTTCGCCAACGAGCAGGGTGATGTGCATATCCAGTTACTCCCTCCGATCGCCAGCCAACATCAAGAACGCGCTGCTTTGGCGTTTCAGGCTCAGCAAGCCGTGCACCTGGCCCTGTTTGGCGAGGTCGCTCAGCCAAGGGCTGAGCGCTCGGCCAAAGCAGCCTGAGCAAAATCCTGCAACAGCGGGTAAAACTCTGCGAAATCCGCACTCAATGGCTGATACAGCGCCTGCAATTCATGCATGGCGCCGGCCAATCCTTGCGGTCGCGACAGGCGTCGGGAAATCCCGCTCAGCACCTGCTCCAGCACCTCGAACTCCCGATAAGAGCCCAGCCAGTCCTGGGCCGCCATGCGCGGCGCGATCAGGGCCAGACGCTCCGGTAACGCCGGTTCGGCGGCCAGCACCCGATAAACCCTGGCGGTGAATGCATCCAGCGGTTGTTCGGCATACACCGCCCAGTCCCGCGCCAGGCAATGATCGAAAAACACATCCAGGACGATGCCGGCAAAACGCCGTCGCTCCAGCGGGAAGCGGGCGATGGACTGCTTGATCAGCGGGTGCGTATCGGTGAACGAATCAATGCTGCGATGCAGCTGGATCGCCGCTTCGAGTTCGGGGGTAAAACGTCCCGGCAGCGGTCCTTTGACGAAATCGCCGTACAGACTGCCGAGCAATTGCGCCGAGCGCTGACCGCCCAAGTGGAGGTGTGCGAGATAATTCATGAGCCCAGCGTACGCCTATTCCGCACCGAGGCCTATATCGATATAACCCGATATAGCGTTTTATGCGATGCTTAGCACCCATTCATATTTGTATATCGCGAAATATAGATATAAAGTTCGCTGAATCGCGATATACCGCTATACACGGATTTGAGAACGACATGTCTATCGACCTCGACGAAATAATAAAAGCGCTGGCCCACCCTGTTCGCCGCGAAATACTCGCGTGGCTCAAAGACCCTCACGCCTGCTTTCCCAATCAGGATCACTCGCTGGACAACGGCGTTTGCGCCGGACAGATCGACCAACGTGCCGGCCTCTCCCAGTCCACCGTTTCTGCGCACTTGGCGGTCCTGCAACGTGCCGGTCTGATCACCAACAAAAAGGTCGGCCAATGGCACTTTTTCAAACGCAACGAAGACGCCATCCAGGCGTTCCTGCAAGAAATGAACAAGCAGCTCTGATTTCTTCCCACTTTTCAGGAGACGCTTCGTGCCTCTTTCGCTACTGATGCTGGCCTTGAGCGCCTTCGCTATTGGCACCACGGAATTCGTGATCATGGGGCTGCTGCCCGATGTCGCGGCTGACCTCGGTGTCTCGATCCCTGGCGCTGGCTGGCTAGTGACCGGTTACGCCCTGGGCGTGGCTATCGGCGCGCCGTTCATGGCCCTGGTCACCGCCAGACTGCCCCGTAAGGCCGCACTGGTTTCGCTGATGGTGATTTTCATCATCGGCAACCTGCTCTGCGCCCTCGCCAGCGACTACAACCTGCTGATGTTCGCCCGGATTGTCACCGCCCTGTGTCACGGTGCATTTTTCGGTATCGGCTCGGTCGTTGCGGCCAACCTGGTCGCGCCCAATCGTCGCGCTTCGGCCGTCGCCATGATGTTCACCGGTTTGACCCTGGCCAACGTCCTGGGCGTGCCACTGGGCACCGCGCTGGGGCAGTTGGCGGGCTGGCGTTCGACCTTCTGGGCGGTGACGCTGCTCGGCGTGATCTCGTTGATCGGTTTGATCCGCTTCCTGCCGGCCAAACATGACGAGGAAAAACTCGACATGCGTGCCGAACTGGCCGCCCTGACTGGCGCCGGAATCTGGCTATCACTGAGCATGACCGTGTTGTTCGCCGCGTCCGTGTTCACCCTGTTCACCTACATCGCCCCATTGCTCGGCGACGTCACCGGGGTATCACCCAGCGGCGTGACCTGGACCCTGCTGCTGATCGGCCTGGGTTTGACCCTGGGCAATGTGATTGGCGGCAAGCTGGCCGACCGCAACATGTCGCTGACCCTGATCGGCGTGTTCATCGTCATGGCGGTGGTCTCCACCGTGCTGACCTGGACCAGCACCGCGCTCATTCCAACTGAAATAACCCTGTTCCTCTGGGCCACCGCCAGCTTCGCAGCCGTGCCCGCCCTGCAAGTGAACGTGATGACCTTCGGCAAGGCCGCGCCCAACCTGATTTCGACCCTGAACATCGGCGCCTTCAACATCGGCAACGCCCTGGGCGCCTGGGTGGGTGGGAGCGTAATCGCACACGGCTTCGGCTTGACCCGCGTGCCTGTGGCCGCTGCAGCGCTGGCGGTGCTCGCACTGCTGGTGACCCTGCTTACTTTTCGCCAGAGCGTTAACCCCGATCTGGCACCTGCTACCGACTGATCCTTAGAGGGTTCTACACCATGACCACTATTTTTGACCCGATTACACTGGGCGATCTGAAATTGCCGAACCGCATCATCATGGCGCCGCTGACCCGCTGCCGCGCCGATGAAGGTCGCGTCCCCAATGCACTGATGGCTGAGTATTACGTTCAGCGCGCCTCGGCGGGCCTGATCATCAGCGAAGCGACCTCGGTCACGCCAATGGGCGTCGGCTACCCTGACACGCCCGGTATTTGGTCCAACGACCAGGTACGGGGCTGGAGCAACATTACCAAAGCCGTGCACGCTGCAGGCGGCCGTATCGTTTTGCAACTGTGGCACGTTGGCCGGATTTCCCATCCGTCGTACCTCAACGGTGAAACCCCGGTCGCTCCGAGCGCGATTGCCCCTGCGGGCCACGTCAGCCTGGTTCGTCCACTGTCTGACTACCCGGTACCGCGCGCCCTGGAAACCGCTGAAATCGCCGAGATCGTCGATGCTTACCGCGTAGGAGCGGAACACGCCAAGGCCGCCGGTTTCGACGGTGTCGAAGTCCACGGTGCCAACGGTTACCTGCTCGATCAGTTCCTGCAAAGCAGCACCAACCACCGCACCGACGAATACGGCGGCTCGCTGGAAAATCGTGCACGCCTGATGCTGGAAGTGACCGATGCGGTGATCGAAGTCTGGGGCGCGGGCCGTGTCGGCATGCACCTGGCGCCACGTGCCGACTCCCATGACATGGGCGACGAGAACCTGTCCGAAACCTTCACCTACGTAGCCCGTGAACTGGGCAAGCGTGGGATCGCGTTTATCTGCTCCCGTGAAAAAGAAGCTGGCGACAGCCTTGGCCCACAGCTGAAAAAAGCCTTCGGCGGCCAGTACATCGCCAACGAACGCTTCACCAAAGACAGCGCCAACGCCTGGCTGGCCAGTGGCAAAGCCGATGCCGTTGCGTTCGGCGTGCCGTTCATCGCCAACCCGGATCTGCCGGAGCGTCTGCAACAAGATGCACCGCTAAACCCCGCACATCTGGAAACTTTCTACAGTAAGGGCCCGGTCGGTTATATCGATTACCCACGAATGTAAGACGTTCACGCCACACAAAAAAAGCCCCGATTCTTAGAGCCGGGGCTTTTTATCTAATGACCACACAAACAACTAGCGCCCATTACAAACAGCGCCAGAGCAGTCAATATGTATTCCCGCGCGCCCTACGCACGCTTGCCGACGGGTTTACCGTCTGCGTCGGTTACCGTGCCATCTTCATATTCAAAAGTGCCGTCAACATGACGCATCACTTTGTCTGCCGAGTAATACCACCTTCCATCCGGGTACTTGATATCACCGACAGGGTCTTTGATTGACCCATCCGGATACTCGGTCGTCCCGTCTGCGTATTGTTTACTTCCATCTGGATGAGTCACTGTCTTGTTAGCGTCATCGATTACTTTCCCATCGGGAAGTGTAACGGTCGACGTTTCGTTATTGACCACGGTTCCATCGGCCAGCTTAACGATGGGAGCGGGCTGGCCAGTGGACAAATCCTTGATGGTGGAAGCGATCGAAAAGGCGTTAGCGGCTATATCAAAGGCAGTGCTAACGCTTTCCAGGATACTGCGGGGCGCCGGTTTTTCCGGAAGCTCTCGGGCTGGCAAGCCCGTCTGATCGACTTGAGGCTTGGCGGGCGGAGCTTTTGGCTTGTCCAAGACCATCGGTGGCCTGGCGGGTGGAGCTTTTGGCTTGTCCAGGGAAATCGATGGTTTGGCTGGAGGGCCTTTTGGCTTGTCCAGAGTCAGCGGTGGCTTGGTTGAAGGGCCCTTGGGCTTATCTTTGGACGTCGACGTTTTGTCCCCGGACGTATCTTTTTTTATCGGCTTTTTAAACTTATCACCAGGCGGTCTGGCAGGGGACGCAATCAAAGCTTCCGCATGAGGAACATCAGTCCCAAGGCCAGAGCCAATACTATCGAGTGGTGCATTCATCACATTTTCCTTTTACCCGGCCCGCAACAAATAGCCTGACCGGGTGTTAATTATTTATCGCAAGGTTATTTATTTAACGGGCATGCAGCACTTCAATAACCCGCTTCGACCCAGAACAACTCAGTCGCTAAAGACACCTTACAAAATAACTAACAAAAGACAAGCCTCTCCACGGCTCATTATCAAGAAACATCAATAAACAGAAAAGCCCCACACGCAACCGAGCTAATTCCAATCACTGTAAATACTTAGGGCCACGCTGCGCACCGGTTTTATCGATACACCAATGCGTGCGCGCCTTTATGTGCTCACTGCTGACTAACGGGCGTTAATCTGCTGTTGCAGATTCTGAATCTGGCTTTGCAAGGTACTAATGTTGCGCGTGACTTGCCCACGGAACGCATCAAACTCAGCGGTACTGCCACCTTGAGCCGCAGCAGCCGGACGATTGTCCTGCTCGCTCTTGAGCACCAATACCTCTTGCTCAAGACGGTCGATGGCCACACTTGGATTGCCCTGCTTTTTCAGCGCGGCCACATCAGCGCTCAGGCTTTTCATCTGGGCATCAAGCTGGGCTTGAATGGACTGCGTGGACTTCACGTCGGGCTGGGCACCTTTCAATGCCGCCAGTTCGCTACCCAGGCTTTTCACTTGCTCTTCTAGCTGAGCATTGGCGGTCTGCAACTGGGCAGTCTGCGCAGACATCTGCTCCAGACGCTTGCCCAAGCCACTTTGTTGGCCGACGACGCCCTCTTGCTGTTTGTCCTGATCGTTCAGTTTGCTTTCCAGCTTCTGAATTTGCAGTTTCAACGCCTCACTGCCATTGCTGGCGACCGACTGGGTTGCCACCACTTTCCCGGAGATATCCTGTAACCGCCCTGCTGCTTCCTCGCTGATGCGAGCAAAGCTTTCCTGAGTCGCAACCAGTTGCTGCTCCATCAACGAAACCTGCTGAAAACTCCACCAGGCCAGCCCAGCGAAGGCAATGAACAATGCGCCGACCAACGCCCAGATAGGCCCGGTGTTGGCGCGGTTGACCTTTACCACTGGCGTGCTGCGCGAATACACCGTCGTGCGCTCACGAGCAGCGGCGGTCGGTGCAAAATCGTCATCGTCGTCTTTGGCACTGAGGTTCGGCACATCATGGAAGTCATCGTGCGGGTCGTTACGCATGGTTAAACCTTTTGGAAGCTGCTGGAAACTGAAAAGGATTGCAGTATAACCACTGACCCGCCGACCAAGAGGTCCTGCTTCAAATCGACTGTTGCGCTTTCCACCAGCCACAAAACTCGTCCAGTGCCGTCCACAGGCTGACCCGTGGCTGATAGTCCAGATAATGCTGGGCCCGGCTGATGTCTAACGTGAAATCCTTGCTCATCATCTGCACGCCCAGCCGCGACAACGTCGGTTCCGGGCGCCCCGGCCACAACAGGCAAGCCCCCTCGTTCAAGGCGGCGGCACTGTAAGCCAGCGCATAGGAGCGGTAGCGGGTGACTTGTGGCAGTTCCATCTGACGCATCACATAATTCACCACATCCCACAGTGGAACCGGCATGCCGTTGCTGATGTTGTAGGCCTTGCCCAAGGCGGAACCGGCCGCCAGCAGACTGCTGAGCAGTGCGTCATTGAGGTTCTGGATGCTGGTGAAGTCGACCTTGTTCAGGCCATTTTCGACAATCGACAGGCGTTTTTTGCGCTGCATGTTCAACAGCCGCGGGAAGATGCTGTTATCGCCTGCGCCCGTGACGAAGCGCGGGCGCAAGGCGATGACTTCCAGCCCGAACTCTTCGGCACCGAAAACCTTTT
>ERZ1463034.30-NODE-30-length-49181-cov-35.461080_pt1 | contig 49181 bp, 50 predicted proteins | sample MGYA00564480_ERZ1463034 | MGnify/ENA primary metagenome ERZ1463034 (study PRJEB39244, sample SAMEA3635122) | Helicobacter pylori | study: EMG produced TPA metagenomics assembly of PRJEB11511 data set (Assembly of a 5300-year-old Helicobacter pylori...
TGAGCCTGCTAGCAGTAATGGTGCTGCTCTTCTGGAGCATGGTTGGCGCATTGCAGTTGATGCTGGCACGGGTGTCGATACTGATGTTCAACAGGTGCGCCCACTAGAACGCCGAGCAATAAAAAGCCCGCAATCCTTCAAGGGGATAGCGAGCTTTTCTGTTTCTGGCTTTACGATGCTTCGGGCTTCGCGCTCGCCAGCTGTTCACGGGCAAACGCGCCCAAAGCGTTCAGTGCCTTGGCCGCCGAACGCAGGTAAAAGGCTTGCAGTTGAAAGACGTGCCAACGTCCGGCGTACACCTCCAGACGGCAATCCACCCCGCTGTTGACTGCGTGTTCGGCCAAACGTGTGGAATCGGATAACAGCAGCTCATGGTCGCCAACCTGAACCAGCATTGGAGGTAGCCCGTGCAGATCCACCTGCAACGGACTGTGCATCGCCTCGTTGGAGGCATACCAACCCAAACCCTGCTCAAGCCAACCGCGACGAATCATCGGGTCATCCTTGAGTCGCGAGGTCATTGAGGCGCCGGCAAAGTGTTCGTCGGTGACCGGCGACATTAGCAGCAGCCCTGCGGCAAAACGCTCGTAACGGTCCCGGAGCTTGAGGGCCAAGGCCAACACCAACGCAGCCCCCGCCGAATCGCCTGCCAGAAAAATCCGGGTGGCCGCATAGCCTTGGGCACGCAACGCCTCATAACAGGCCAACGCATCGTCCAGCGCCGCAGGGTAAGGATGTTCCGGCGCCAATCGGTAATCCGCTACCCACACCGACATCCCGGACGCCCTGGCCAGACGACTGGTGACGCTCCAATGTGTGTCCGGCGAGCCCAGGCAAAACGCCCCACCGTGCAGGTACAAAATGACGCCGTCGTTTTCACCTTGTTTGGGGGCAACCACCTGCACGGGGACGCCATTGACCTGCTGGCGATAACGGCTAACACCCGCGATGCCAAGCATCAGCCCGGAAAGCGCGCGGACCACCCTTCTCTGTGCGACGACGCCCAATCCAGGCCCGATCAACGACCGAAACGTGGCACGTAAAAAGCCCCGCAAAATAAAGGCATTCAGCACTTCCGGCCAATCGCGAGATTCGGCAATCGTGGTGCCGCCTTCGAACTGACGGGAAAAGCGATACGCGTGCAAGCCCGAGAATCGCGTCAACCAGCGATAGCTCAAAGTGAAACCCGGCCAATTGGTACTGTTGTTGCCAGCATCATCGACGTACCAGCTCTTGCAACCGTTCCACACGGTGTTAGCCAGGCGTTTCTGGGTCTGCCCGTGGAAACGGTCATAAACGCCTTGATCGACTTCAACCGTGTTCGCCCCCGTTGCGTTCAGCGTGCGCCAGCAGCGCATGACGTGAGCGATCTGGCTTTCCAGCATGTACACGATGGAATTGTGGCCCAAGTTGGTATTCGGGCCGTAGAGCATGAAGAAATTGGGGAAGTTTGGAACCGTCAGCCCCAGATAAGCACGGGTGCCGTCGCGCCAGGCGTGGTTAAGGTCCACACCGCCGCGCCCGACAATGCGCATCGGTGACAGAAACTCGGTGGCCGCGAACCCGGTGCCGTAGATGATCGCATCAACCTCATGCTGCTCACCATCAGCGGTTTCAATCCCGTTCTCGGTGACCAGCACAATACCGTCGGTGATCAATTCCACGTTGGGCCGGTTCATGATCTTGAGGTATTCGCTGGACAGCAGGATGCGCTTGCAGCCGAAAGGATAATCCGGGGTCAGCTTCTCCCGCAGCACGGGGTCAATCACTTGCTCGGTCAGCAGCTTGCGAAACGGAATACCCACCGCCCACTTCATCAACCCCTTGAACCGGGTAAACGCCAGCGCCCTTGATTCATACCGCATGTAGATCGAAGCTCGGTACGCCGTCATCGTCCAGGGGATATTGCGTAGCAGTGATTTTTCCCGCTCGGAGTAGGCGCGGTCTGGACGCGGTATCATGTGCGCGGGCGAGCGCTGGAACACCTTCAGGTGCTCGACCTGTTCGGCAATGGCCGGCACGAACTGGATCGCTGAAGCGCCGGTACCCACCACCGCCACCCGTTTACCCGCCAGCGAGTAACTGTGATCCCAAGTGGCCGAGTGAAAAACATGACCTTTGAAAGTATCCATGCCCGCCAGTTTAGGAAACGCCGGGCGGCTGAGCTGTCCGGTGCCACTGATCAACAAGGACGCGCTCAGTACGCTCCCGTTTTTCTGGGTGACCTGCCACAGTGAAGTGACTTCGTCGAATTCAGCGGACGCGACTTCGGCGCCAAAACGAATGTATTTACCCAGTCCATACTTGTCAGCACAGCGCCGCAGGTAGGCATGAATCTCACCCTGGGGTGCAAAGACTCGGCTCCAGTCCGGATTCAGTTCAAACGAAAACGAATACAAGTGCGAAGGCACGTCACACGCTGCGCCGGGGTAGCTGTTATCCCGCCAGACACCGCCGACGTCGTGCTTTTTCTCCAGAATCACGAAGTCTTTCACACCGGCCTTTTGCAGCGCAACGGCCATGCCGATGCCAGCGAAGCCGGTACCGATGATGATCGCAGTCAGCGGCGTTGCCGACTCAAGGTGGACATCAAAATCATGCAACGACATAAGGTGCCTCGTTCTTGTTATTGGCAGTGGTCGAGTCTTCAAATTTGAATGCCGCGACCCTGTCCTCCAGATCTTGTGGGTCCTGAAGAAAAGCCGGATCAATCCAGGGTGCATCCTGCGGGTCTTTACTCGCCAGCGACACCGCGCCGCGACTGCGTGGACGCAGCAGACAGACATGGCAGGAAAGCCCATGACCAAGGCGAAATTTGCGGGCATGGTCCTCGACTGGGGCGACGACGAAATGCAATTGAATATCCGGTTTATCCAGATCCTCGCGGGTTTTGAGAAACGCCCCGCCCTCGGCAAAATTCGAGGTCAGCATGCCCCGGCGCTCCCGGCGGAAACGACAGACCTCTTTGAGCCCAATTGTTCACCGAGGTCGCCACCATGGTCACCATGGCGGCCGGGATATTGATCAGACTGGATTGGCCGCCACCGCCCGCCTCCAAAATACAAACGCTGACATCCGGATTTTCGGCCAGCCGCCCGGCGACCAAACACCCAGCAGAACCACCGCCCACGACGATGTAATCGAAGGTCATTTTCATTGTTATTTCCCCATGCGCAAGGCAGTACAAAATGCCCAAGCATCTGCTCAGGAACATTCAATCGGGCCTTCTGACTCACCCAAGTGCCGCGACGGCCTTTTATTGTTATTAAAACGGCGAACCGTGCATGGATGATGGTGAGGCCCATCAGTAAAGAGACCCATGCTGGAAAGGGACAACTGTTTTATTATTCGGGCCAATCTTTCGCGACAGGCACACAGGCATGAGCTTTCGGGATTTTAGGCGCGGCCCGGCCAGCGCTTTGCTACTGGTGGAGTTCGGCCGCGAAAAGGGCCTGTCGGCCACCGCAGTGCTGGCCGGCTCGGGGCTGACGCAGGCGCAACTGGCCGATCCTAACGTAGAGCTGACCGCCGACCAGGAGCTAGGCGTGACCGGCAATCTACTGCAATTGCTCGGGCAGCCGCCGGGGTTAGGTTATGAAGTGGGATCGCGCTACCACTTCTCCATCTATGGCCTGTTCGGCTACGGTCTGATCAGCAGTGCTACCACCGGTGATGCACTGGCCCTGGCTCTGCGGTTTCTGCCGCTCACCTACGCGTTCACGGTTATTTCCTATGAAGAGCAAGGCAGTGATGGTGTGTTGACCTTTGCTGTGCCTGGGCTGCCGCCGGACTTACAAGATTTTCTACTGGCTCGGGACATGGCTGCGGCGGCGGTGCTGCTCAACGAGTTGGGGGGCGAACACTTCTCGCTATCCCGTTTCACCCTCAAAGCCACTGCGCCAACGCAGCCTGGCAACGATCACGTGCTGGGCATCCCTCCCGCCTACTCGGCCAACTGCAATAGCTTGGCGTTCAATCGCGCGTTCCTGTATCGCCCATTACCCCAGGCCAACGCCGTCACGGTGACAATGTGCGAGCAGATGTGCACGCAGTTGATGCAACGCCGAATCGCCCGCTCGGGCATGACTGCTTTGGTGCAGCACTACCTGACCAGTATCGACAATGCGCCACCGGACCTCACCTCCATGGCCCGTCTGACACACATCAGCGCACGCACCCTCAAGCGCCGATTGCACAACGAGGGCACCACCTTCCGGACACTCTTAGCCGAAGCCCGCAGCCGCAGCGCCATCGAAATGCTCAACGACTCCCGCCTGAGCCTGACCGAGATCGCCGAGCGACTGGGCTTCAGTGATCTGTCGAGTTTTTCCCAAGCGTTCAAGCGTTGGCATGGGGTGGCTCCGAGCCAGTTTCTCGGCACTGTTGGCGCTGATGCGATTTTGACCTAGGCTACTGATTTTTACTGACCCGTATGCAGCCTCTGAAATCGGGGTGCGGTAGAAATCTTGGACTACCTGGAGGTAGTTCATGTATTCATACGAAGACCGCATCCGAGCGATCAAGCTCTACATCAAACTGGGGAAGCACACCGGGGCAACTATTCGTCAGTTGGGCTACCCGGCACGGGATTCATTGCGTGCCTGGATTCACCAGTTGCACCCCGAACTGCACACGCGCGTCATTGGTCGATCTGATGGACTAGCATGGCCTCCAGCGATGAAGCAGGCTGGGGTCATCGCGCTGTGCACGCGACAAGAAAGTACGAACGCCGTGGCTCAAAAGCTGGGCGTGTGCAGGCCAACTTTGTACAACTGGAAAAATCAGCTACTCGGCCCAGAGGCATCCGCATCCATGAAACGCCGACAAAAAACTCCATCGTCACCGGAGCGAGAAGAGTTGCAGCGGCAACTTGAATCTCTTCGGCTAGACGTGCGCCGTCTGCAACTTGAGCACGACCTGTTGATGAAGGCGAATGAACTCATAAAAAAGATACGGGCATCGACCGGCAAGTCCTGACCAATAGGGAGAAGACATTGCTGGCTGATGCCCTGAGGCCGACATACTCCTTGTCAGAGCTGCTTGAAGCGCTGGGCTTGGCCCGAAGCTCCTATGTCTATCATCGAGCCCGAATGCAGGTCGCGGAAAAATACACCGAAGTGCGTCGTGCCATGGCGGACATCTTCGAGCGCAATCATCGCTGCTATGGCTACCGCCGGATGCGGGTTTCGCTGAGCAGGCAGCGTGTGCGTCTGTCAGAGAAGGTGGTGCAGCGCTTGAATGCAAAGCTGATTCGTTCGATGTCGCGCAAGGGATGCTCGCCTGACAACGCGGCTTGTGAAGGCTTCTTCGGCCGGCTGAACACGGAGCGGTTCTATCCTCGCAACTGGCAGTCAACGAGCATCGAGCAGTTTATTCAGGCCCTGGATTTATATATTCGCTGGTACAACGAGAAACGAATCAAGATTTCTCTCGGCGCTCTCAGTCCTGTTGAGTATCGTGAGAGCCTGGGCCTCGCGGCATAACCAGTCCAAGTTTTTTGCCGCACCCCCCCCAGCACGGCGCTGCTGTTTTACGGCGCTCATAGGGATTGATGCCTTGGGCAACCAAGGTACGCGCTTCTTTGAGGCTAATTTGCGGGTAACAACCCAAGGACATGCGCTTCTGCTTGCCCGTCCAGTAGTAACGGAAAAGCCAGATCTTTCCACCGCTGGCCGTCACATTGAGCGTGAGGCCGTCACTGTCATCGAGCGTGTAGTTAATACCAGTGATTCGGGCGTGCCTAATAGACATTTCTGAGAGTGCCATCGCAAGCTCCTGAACAGAGTCAGGGCCAGATGCTCATCTCGGTACGCAAACTGCTCCAGCAACAAACCGATTTAGTACGCATCAAAATCCTGGACTTAAACGCACCGGATGGTGCTGGATTCCAGTGGTTCCCGCCGGAACGAAAAAAGGACCCGAAGGTCCTTATTTCAATCGTCACAGAATCCAATGGAATTCTGCAGCGCTATATTTGGAGCGGGAAATGAGACTCGCATCTGGCGTCCGACCCTTTGAAATCTAAGGGGTTTCTTTTCTTGCCGAAGCAGGAAAAGACTCAATTCTGGACTTGTTTTTGGGGTGTTTCAAGAGCGAAAAAAGGGGTGATTCTAAGCAAGGCTATTGGGTTCTACCCAAAGCCAATGGACGAACGATCATCAAGCTGGCAGTGTCATTTTCACAGGATCAACAGGTATGAGTCCCCCCCGAAAAGACGTCCCAACCTCCCCCGCTCACCAGGCAACTCACAACCGACGAATATCGACCACCGCAGGCAACTCTTCGGGCTGGTAGACCATGAGCAGATGTTCTGGAGCCCTCTCCCGCTCAGGATCGATGGCCGCTCGGAAGGATTGGATTAAATACTTGGCGATGGGGGCGCGGACGTTAAAAACCGTTGCCGCAGTACCCCCCATGTATTCCTCACGGACCATACGGGCCTGCTCGGCCGACAGATCCCTGTGTGGCACCAGACGCACTGCAACTATCCTGTGCCAATCTACGTCTCGATCCAGCCTTGGGAGGACGGCGTCTTCAGATGCACTTACCGCCGTAATTCGGCCAAGATTTAGGTCGCAGAAGTGCTGATGTTAGACCTGCGACAGTAAGAGCTGCCGGAAATGCCGTGAGCATAAGTTGCCTTGGGGCCTTAGAGCCCCAGGCTTCACTCGCCGACGCCTGAAAACACCTCGACAATCGTATCAATCACCGCATATACCCTCGCGGTATGCGGCAGATCTGCACGGGGAACTCCGGCACGACGCATGCCGCCTGCGGTTCAACAGTTCCGGGACCAGAGGCATGCCCTTGTCACCTTGCACAGTACCTGCACCAACTAATGGGTTTCCAGCAAGCGGCGAAAAGGCAACAGGGCGGTGGGGAATACCAAGGTAAATTCGTATACCCTATCTAAAATTCATTCCAAACGATCGCCACCGTGACCCTACCAATGCTCAATGCTCCAGACCTTGGCAATACGCCGTCGACTTCAGAGATCATCACCCGTCATTTACGTGACGCCATCGTCGCCGGACATTTCGCCGAGGACGAGCCGATTCGCCAGGACGACATCGCCCGCCAGTTCAACGTCAGCAAGATTCCGGTGCGCGAAGCCCTTAAACGCCTGGAAGCAGAAGGGCTGGTGATATTTCAGCGCAATCGCGGGGCCATGGTCACGCGTATCTCCGAGCCGGAGCTGGCGCAAATGTTTGAAGTGCGCATGCTGCTCGAAGACAAGGTGCTGCGCCTGGCTATTCCGAATATGACCGAGGAAACCTTCACCCGGGCTGAACGTATCTGCCAGGAGTTCATCGGCGAAAACGATGTGGGCCGCTGGGCCGAGCTCAACTGGGAGTTGCACGCCTGCCTGTATGAACCGGCGCAACGCCCGTTCCTGGTAAGCATGATCCGTTCGGTCAACGACAAACTGGAGCGTTACTTGCGCATGCAGATGAGCCTCTCGGCGGGCAAGGAGCGGGCCGACCATGAGCACCGGGAAATCCTTGAAGCCTGCCGCGCCGGTGATGTGGATCGCGCCGTGGTGCTGCTTGACGAGCACATTGCCGGTGTCTGCAAAACCTTGCTGGAACATCTACCCTGCGCTAAATAGCCGCCAGCCCCACTGTGCTGATTTCGTCATCTAGTCTTGGTAAATCCATCAAGCCGCCCAGCCCCCGCATGGGCCACTCTTTCGCTCACTCATCTGAACGGACGTGGCCCCCATGAAGCGCATCACTGTGATCGACTCCCACACCGGCGGCGAACCGACCCGCCTGGTGACCGACGGCTTTCCTGACCTGGGCAACGGCAGCATGGCCGAGCGCCGGCAACGGCTGGCCGAGGAGCATGACCAGTGGCGCGCCGCCTGTATGCTCGAGCCACGGGGCAGCGACGTACTGGTGGGGGCGTTGTTGTGCGAGCCGGTCGACCCTACGGCCTGTGCCGGGGTGATTTTCTTCAACAACGCCGGCTATCTGGGCATGTGCGGCCACGGCACCATTGGCCTGGTGGCCTCACTGGCACATGCGGGCAAGATCGGCGCTGGCGTACACCGTATCGAAACCCCGGTGGGCACGGTTGAAGCAACGCTGCACCTCGACCGCTCGGTGAGCGTGCGTAACGTCCCGGCCTACCGTTATCGCAAAGCCCTGGCGCTGCACGTGCCCGGCATCGGTGAAGTGGTGGGTGACGTCGCTTGGGGCGGCAACTGGTTTTTTCTGATTTCTGACCATGGCCTGGAAGTCACGGGGAGCAATCTCGATGCCTTGACCGCCTACACCTATGCCGTGCAACAAGCTCTGGAAGCCCAAGGCGTTCGCGGTGAAGATGGTGGTCTGATCGACCACATCGAACTGTTTGCCGACGACCCGCAAGCCGACAGCCGCAACTTCGTGCTGTGCCCCGGCAAGGCCTACGACCGCTCACCGTGCGGCACCGGCACCAGCGCAAAACTGGCGTGCCTGGCCGCCGACGGCAAGCTACAACCGGGCCAGATATGGCGCCAGGCCAGCGTGATCGGCAGCGAATTCGAAGGCTCTTACGAAACCCTGGGTGAGTGCATCGTGCCGACCATTCGTGGCCGTGCCTATATCAGCGCCGAAGCCACCCTGCTGATTGATCAGGACGACCCATTCGCCTGGGGCATACGCCCGTGAGCGAGGACCCAGTGGCCGATGTGATCGTGATCGGCGCCGGGATCATCGGTGCTGCCTGTGCTCAGGCGCTAGCCCGTCGCGGTTTGCGGGTGCTAGTGCTCGACGCGGGCCTGCCCGGCGCCACAGCCGCTGGCATGGGCCATTTGCTGGTGCTGGACGATAACCCGGCCGAACTGGCCTTGAGCCAATACTCCCTGCAACGCTGGCGTGAAACGGCACCGGCCATGCCTGAAGACTGCGCCTATCGCCGCAACGGGACCCTATGGCTGGCCGCCAATGCCGAAGAAATGGCCATCGCCCACAGCAAATACCTCAATCTGCAAGCACAGGGCGTGCCTTGCGAATTGATCGGCAGAGCCGAACTGCGCACGCGTGAACCGGCGTTGCGCGAAGGTCTGGAGGGTGGATTGTTGATCAATGGCGACGGCATTCTCTATGCCCCCGCCACCGCCCGCTGGATGCTTGAAAACCCGAGTATCCGTCAGCGTCAGGCGCGGGTTGTGGAAGTGGACGGCAGCCGTGTACGCCTCGACGATGGTCACTGGCTAAGCGCCGAAGCGGTGGTGCTGGCCAACGGCATTCAGGCAAACGAGCTGTGCCCTGAGCTGCCCATCGAACCGAAGAAAGGTCACTTGCTGATCACCGACCGCTACCCTGGCACGGTCACCCACACCTTGGTCGAACTCGGATACGTCACCAGCGCCCACAATGCCAGCGGGCCGTCGACCGCTTGCAATATCCAACCGCGCCCCACCGGGCAATTATTCATTGGCGCCTCAAGGCAATTTGGCACCACTGACCCACAGGTCGAAGGCTGGATGCTGGCCAAAATGCTCAAACGTGCCACCGAATACATGCCGGGGCTGGCCCAGCTCAACGCCATCCGCGCCTGGACCGGATTCCGCGCTGCCAGCCCCGATGGCATGCCGTTGGTGGGCCAACACCCACAACACAAAGGCTTGTGGCTGGCGGTCGGTCACGAGGGGCTGGGCGTCACCACTGCGCCCGGCACTGCGGATCTGTTGGTTGCGCAGTTGTTCGATGAACCGCCGCCTTTGGCCCCGCAACCTTATCTGCCACAACGTTTTCTCGGAGAGCCCGTCTATGCCTGAATTGACCCTGGACGGCCGCGCCCTATGGGTAGCCGAGGGTACCAGTGTCGCCGCCGCACTGGCCTTGGGCGGGGACGGCAGCAGCCGCACTTCGGTCAACGGTCAGCGCCGCGCGCCACTGTGTGGCATGGGTGTTTGTCAGGAATGCCGAGTGATCATTGATGGGCGTCGCCGCCTAGCCTGCCAGACCCTGTGCCGTGATGGCATGCGCGTGGAGACTCGAGGATGAGCGAATACACCGACCTGCTGATTATCGGCGCCGGCCCCGCTGGCATGGCTGCCGCTCTCTCCGCCGCGCCCAGCGGCGCGCGCATTGTGCTGCTCGACGACAACCCTTGGACCGGTGGACAAATCTGGCGCGACGGCCCGCGCGCCAGCCTGCCGTCCCAGGCTCGGCGCCTGCGTGAACGACTGGCGGCCTGCGCCAACATTCGCCACTACCCTGCGACGCGGGTTATCGCCAACGTCGGCGTCAAGACTCTGTTAGTGGAAGACAACGAACACGGCTGGTGCATCGGGTACGACAAACTGATCTTGTGCACAGGTGCCCGCGAATTGCTCCTGCCCTTCCCCGGCTGGACGCTGCCCGGCGTTACGGGTGCCGGGGGCTTGCAGGCGCTGATCAAGGGCGGCCTGCCGGTGCAGGGTGAACGTCTGGTCATCGCTGGCAGCGGTCCGTTGTTGCTGGCCAGTGCCGCCACCGCCAAAAACAAAGGCGCTCAGGTACTGCGTATCGCCGAACAAGCCTCCCGCGCCGCCGTCGCCGGTTTTGCCGCCCAGCTACCGCGTTGGCCACACAAACTGCTGCAGTCCTTCGCCTTGTTCGATGCGCAGTACCGCCCCCAGACCCACGTTCTCGCCGTTTTAGGTCACAGCCGCGTCGAAGGCGTACGCCTTCGACAGCAGGGCAAGGTCGTCGAAATGGCCTGCGATCGACTGGCCTGCGGTTTTGGCCTGATCCCCAATACCCAACTCGGCCAGGCCTTGGGCTGCGCCCTCAATGGCCAGACGATCGCCGTCGATCAATGGCAGGCAAGCAGTCTCCCCGACCACTACGCGGCAGGCGAATGCACCGGTTTCGGCGGCAGTGAATTGGCGTTGGTCGAAGGGCATATCGCGGGGCTGGCCGCCGTTGGAGAGCAAAAAGCCGCACAACGACTTTGGTCACGCCGGACTCGCTGGCAAGGTTTTGCCAAGGCACTGAACCACACGTTCGCCCTGGACCCAACGCTCAAAACCCTGGCCGAACCCGATACCCTGGTCTGCCGTTGCGAAGATGTGCTCTACTCGGCGCTGACCGAACACCGCCACTGGCGCGAAGCCAAACTGGCGACCCGCTGTGGCATGGGTGCTTGCCAGGGACGGATTTGCGGTGGCGCGTTGCACCACCTGTTTGGCTGGCAGGCTCCGGCACTGCGTCCGCCGTTCAGCCCGGCGCGTATCGAGACCTTCTTGTGCCTGGACGACAACCCGCCCGCGTGAATCATGCGCCGGGACTTTCGGGCACGGCGCCGAGTCTCTATGATCCCAAAGATCGCCACCAGGCCTTCAACGCCATGTATGTCTCGCTTAACAGCCTTAAGCCCTGCGATTTGCCCTCTTTGCTGAGCAGCCTGCAGCCGATCGCGCCGCTGCTCGACACCCTCTCGGACGTGGTGTTTTTTATCAAGGACTGTGAAGCCCGCTACGCCTTCGTCAACCAGACCCTGGCCAGGCGCTGCGGCTTCAAGCACAGCCACGAGCTCCTGGGACTCACCGCCGACAACGTGTTCCCCGAACGGTTCGGCCCGCTCTACGCCGAGCAGGATCGCCGGGTTCTAGCCAGCGGCCGAGAACTGGTAGACCAGCTCGAGTTGCACCTTTATTACGGTAACCAGCCCGTGTGGTGTCTGACCCAAAAACTCGCCCTGCTCGATGCCCAAGGCCATGTCGTCGGCCTGGCCGGTATCTCCCGCGATCTGCAATTACCCCAGTCCACTCACCCCGCTTTCCAGAAACTGGCGGCAGTGGATGCCCATATCCGTAACCACTTCGCCCACCCTATCAGCCTCGCCGAGCTGACTGCGATCGCCGGGCTCTCGGTGGCGCAACTGGAACGTCACTGCAAGCGCATCTTCCACCTCACCCCGCGGCAGATGATTCACAAGGTACGTCTGGAAGAAGCCTCGCGCTTGTTGCTGGACAAAGACCTGCCCATCACCGACATCGCTCTGCGCTGCGGTTACACCGACCACAGCGCGTTCAGTCGCCAGTTCCGCGCTTTGACTAGCCTGTCGCCCAGCCAGTACCGCGAAACCCATCGCTGAAAGACTCACCATGAGTGCTCCCATAAGAGGCGCGCACGGGGCGATTCGCTCCCTTATGTAACACCCGTCTGATCCACGCCGTTGCGATTTATCTCTGCCTCTTCTACATACGCATCGTGTGAGACAGATACCGCAAGGCCTCGTAAATAATTCCCAGCCAACATCAGAAACAGGCACGCCGATTGCTAACTAGATATCGTATACGAAATAACATAGACGATAAGCAGCAGCACTTTTCCGATAACGAGGCCTCTATAAAAAACCCTGCATTTGCCGTAGCCCTCAGCGCTGTTCTCAGTACCTCTTTCATCGCCACAGCTCAGGCCGACAAGCTTGATGACATCATCGGTTCAGGCAAGCTGCGCTGCGCCGTGACCCTGGACTTCCCCCCCATGGGTTTCCGTGACGAAGCCAACAAACCTGTCGGTTTCGACGTGGACTATTGCAACGATCTGGCGAAGATCCTAGGGGTCGATGCCGAAGTGGTTGAAACGCCGTTCCCGGACCGCATTCCGGCGCTGGTTTCCGGGCGTGTCGACGTGATCGTTGCCTCGACCTCCGACACCCTCGAACGCGCCAAGACGGTGGGGCTGACGGTGCCTTACTTCGCCTTCCAAATGGTCGTACTGACCCGCGACAACACCGGCATCAACAGTTTCGACGACATCAAGGGTAAGGCCCTGGGCAATACCAGCGGCACCTTTGAAGCCATCGCTCTGGAAAAAGACGTGAAGAGCTGGGGCACTGGCAGCTTCCGCGCCTATCAGTCGCAAAACGATACCCTGTTGGCCGTTGCACAAGGCCACATCGACGCCACCGTCGTCACCAATACTGTTGCGGCCGCGACCATTAAATCGGGCAAGTACAAGGGCCTGAAAATCGCCGGTAACGCACCCTATGTGATCGACTACGTATCCTTGGGCGCCAAGCGCAGCGAGTACGGCCTGATCAACTACCTCAATCTGTTCGTCAACCAGCAAGTGCGTAGCGGTCGTTACAAAGAACTGTTCGTCAAATGGGTCGGCACCGAGATCCCTCCGACCGACTTGACCGTGCCAAAAGTTTACTACTGAGGTGTCCGGTATGCCTGGCAAGCCCACTTCCCTGACCGGGCGTAGCCTGGTCGCGGGTGCCGCCGAAGGTGCTCTGTTGTTCACCGACGTCGGCTTGAGTTTTTGGGGCGGAGTCGACGCTCTCAGCGGCGAGGTGATCGACCGTCACCATCCCCTCAGCGGTGAACACCTGGCCAACTGCGTGCTGGCCATTCCTAGCGGCCGTGGCTCCTGCACCGGCAGCAGCGTGATGATGGAGCTGATCAGTAATGGCCACGCGCCGGCGGCACTGGTGTTGGCCGAAGCCGATGAAATCCTGACCCTGGGCGTGCTCGTGGCACAGACCCTCTTCGAACGCTCCCTGCCGGTGCTCTGCATCGGCAGGGAGGCCTTTGCCGCCTTGCGGGGCCAGGCCTTTGCGCGAGTCGACGACACCCGTCTGACGCTGTTCGACCAGCCCTCTACCGATGCCTCGCAAGGGCACGGCACGGCTGTACTTGAGCCTGAGCCAGCAGATGCAACCTCTGTCGAACTCACCACCCACGACCAGCAACTACTGGCAGGCGAACATGGCAAAGCGGCCCGGGTGGCGATGCACATCGTTCTGCGCATGGCCCAGTTGCAAGGCGCGAAAAGCCTGATGGATGTCACCCAGGCCCACATCGACGGCTGCATTTATACGGGACCCGCGAGCCTGCGCTTTGCCCAACAGTTGGTGCAGTGGGGCGCGAAAGTACGGGTGCCAACAACCCTCAATTCCATCTCCGTTGACCAGCGTCGCTGGCGCGAACTGGGCATCGACCCGGCACTGGGCGAACCCGCCAGTGCTTTGGGCGATGCCTACATGGCAATGGGCGCTCAAATGAGTTTCACCTGTGCCCCTTACCTGCTCGACAGCGCCCCCAAGGTCGGCGAGCAAATCGTCTGGGCAGAATCCAACGCGGTGGTCTACGCCAACAGCGTGCTCGGCGCACGCACCCTTAAATACCCGGACTACTTGGACATCTGCATTGCCCTAACCGGTCGTGCGCCCTTGATCGGCTGTCACCTGGACGCCCAACGCAAGGCGCAACTGCTCATCAAACTGCCCGACCTGGACGAGTTGGACGATGCTTTTTATCCCTTGCTCGGTTACCACATCGGCGCGCTGGCCGGCCGTCGGATCCCCCTGGTGTTGGGGTTGGCTCAGGCCAAGCCGACGCTGGATGATCTGAAAGCCTTCGGCGCGGCCTTTGCCACCACCTCTGCGGCGCCCCTGTTCCATATCGCAGGCGTCACACCAGAAGCCCTCGACCCAGCCCTGGTGCTGGAGCCGGGCAATCCGATACCGGGGATAAACATCAGGCTCAAAGACCTGTTGCTCAGTTGGCGCGAGCTCAACAGTGCCCGCGACAACCAGGTGGATGTGGTGTCGCTGGGTAACCCGCACTTCTCCCTCAGCGAGTTCGCTCATTTGGCACGTTTGTGTGCGGGCAGGCACAAGCACCCGGACGTGGTTGTGGCGATCACCTGCGGCCGCGCCGTACTGGAACAAGCGCGCAACGCCGGACACATCGCCGTTCTAGAAGCCTTTGGTGTGACTCTGGTCACCGACACTTGCTGGTGCATGCTCGGTGAACCGGTGATCCCGCCCGCAGCCCGGACATTGATGACCAACTCGGGCAAATACGCCCACTACGCGCCAGGTTTGGTCGGCCGGCCAGTGCATTTCGCAAGTCTTAGTGAGTGTGTCGAGTCCGCCTGTAGCGCTAAGGCCAGTGGTCGTTTACCCACATGGTTGCAACCCGCTGCCACTCTGGAGAGCCCCGCGCATGTTTGACTACACCTTCCAATGGCGCTCAGTACTGCGCGCCCTGCCGGACATGCTCGCAGGTGCCTGGGTAACCTTCGAAACCGCCGCGCTGTCGATGATTTTCGGAGTGCTGATCGCGCTGGCCCTGACCGTGATACGTGAAGCACGTTACCCGCTGTTGCGCGGCATCGGCAACGGCTGGGTTTCGATTGCGCGCAACACCCCGTCGCTGTTCCAGATATACGTCCTGTACTTCGGTCTGGGCTCCCTCGGACTGCATGTCAGCTCATGGTTCGCCTTGCTGGCCGGGATCACCTTTAACAACGCCGGTTACCTGGCGGAAAACTTCCGGGGAGGCCTCAAGGCTGTACCCAGCACGCAGATGCGCGCCGCGCGGTCCTTGGGCATGAGTGCGTTCCAGGCCTACCGGATGATCATCGTTCCGCAATTGCTGCGCATCGTGTTCTATCCGTTGAGCAACCAGATGGTCTGGGCTGTGCTGATGACGTCGCTGGGGGTGATCGTCGGGCTTAACAACGACCTCACTGGCGTGACTCAAGACTACAACGTCAAAACGTTCCGTACCTTTGAATACTTCGCCCTTGCCGCGGCGCTGTATTACCTGATTGCCAAGTTGATCGTAGCGGTAGCCCGGCTGATGGCCTGGCGGCTGTTCCGTTACTGAGGACGAGCCTATGTTTTCCACCAGTTTCTCCTGGAATGACCTGCTGTTTCTGCTCGACGGTGCATGGGTCACCCTGCAACTGACCTTCTGGGCAATCATGCTCGGCTCCTTCGCCGGACTACTGTTCGGCCTGCTGCGCGCCTTGCTGCCAAGGGCAAGCCTACCGCTGGCCTGGGTACTGGACGTGTTTCGCAGTGTGCCGTTGCTGATCCAGTTCGTGCTGTTCAACTCGCTCAAGAGCATCGTCGGCTTGAACATCAGCGCCTTCAGCGTCGGCTGCATCGTGCTGGGGGTTTACGCCGCGGCGTACTTCACCGAAATAGTGCGCAGTGGCGTGCTCGCCGTGCCGCTTTCCGTCCGGCGCGCCAGCCGGTCCCTGGGCCTGAGTTACCTGCAGGACCTGCGCTGGATCGTACTGCCGATAGCCTCGCGCGTGGCCTTCCCCGGCTGGCTGAATCTGGTGCTCAGCGTGATGAAAGACACCGCGCTGGTGATGTGGATCGGCATCGTCGAACTGCTGCGGGCCTCGCAAACTATCGTGACCCGCATCCAAGAGCCCCTGCTGGTGCTGTGCGTCGCAGGCCTCATCTATTACGTCATGAGCCTGGTGGTCGCACGCCTGGGCGCCCGTCTGGAAAGAAGGTGGCAAGAAAATGATTGAGATCGATAACGTGTACAAATCCTTCGGCGACCTTGACGTGGTCAAGGGTGTCAGCCTGACGGTGAACAAGGGTGAAGTGGTGTCGATCATAGGCGGCTCCGGCTCCGGAAAATCGACCCTGCTGATGTGCATCAACGGCCTGGAGCCAATCCAGAAAGGCAGCATTCGCGTCGACGGGATCGAGGTTCACAGCAAAGCCACCAACCTCAACCGCTTGCGCCAGAAGATCGGCATCGTGTTCCAACAGTGGAACGCCTTTCCCCATTTGACCGTACTGGAAAACGTGATGCTCGCGCCGCGCAAAGTGCTCGGAAAAAGCCGCGAAGAAGCCGAGGCCCTGGCGGTCCGGCAACTAACGCATGTGGGCTTGGGCGACAAGCTCAAGACCTTCCCCGGCAAGCTGTCCGGCGGTCAACAACAACGCATGGCCATCGCCCGCGCCCTGGCAATGTCACCGGACTACATGCTGTTCGACGAAGCCACCTCGGCGCTGGACCCGCAACTGGTGGGCGAAGTGCTGGACACCATGCGCATGCTCGCCGAAGACGGCATGACCATGGTGTTGGTGACCCACGAAATCCGGTTTGCGCGGGACGTGTCCGACCGCGTGGCGTTCTTTCGTAACGGCCTGGTGCACGAGATCGGCTCGCCCGACCAAGTCATCGGTAACCCTATACAGCCGGAAACGGCCGCCTTCCTCAAATCGGTCAAATAGGAGCAGGTAATGCGCTCATCAAAAATCATTCATGTGGTCAGCTGTCATGCCGAAGGGGAAGTCGGCGATGTGATCGTCGGCGGTGTTGCACCGCCACCCGGCGCCACGATCTGGGAACAGTCGCGCTGGATCGCCAAGGATGAAACCCTGCGCAACTTCGTACTCAACGAACCGCGCGGCGGTGTGTTCCGTCACGTTAATTTGCTGGTCCCGGCCAAAGACCCGCGAGCGCAAATGGCCTGGATCATCATGGAACCGGCAGATACCCCGCCAATGTCTGGCTCCAACTCGCTGTGCGTGGCCACGGTGCTGCTCGACAGCGGCATCCTGGCCATGACCGAACCGCAAACCCACTTGGTGCTCGAAGCCCCGGGAGGCTTGATCGAAGCCGTGGCCGATTGCCGCGACGGCAAAGTCGAACGGGTGGAAATCAAGAACGTACCCTCCTTCGCTGACCGTCTCGACGCCTGGATCGAAGTTGAAGGAATAGGCGCGCTGCAAGTCGACACGGCCTATGGCGGCGACAGTTTCGTGATCGCCGATGCACTGCGCCTCGGCTTCTCGATTTGCCCTGACGAGGCGGCAGAGCTAGTGGAGGTCGGACTGAAAATCACCCGCGCAGCCAACGAACAATTGGGCTTTGTCCATCCACTGAACCCTGAGTGGTCACACATTTCCTTCTGCCAGATCGCGGCCCCCATCGTTTATGAAAATGGGATTGCCACCGGCGCAAACGCGGTGGTGATTCGGCCCGGAAAGATCGACCGCTCCCCCACTGGCACCGGTTGCTCAGCGCGCATGGCGGTGATGCAGGCCAAAGGCTTGATGCGCGTGGGCGATCACTTTGTCGGTCGCTCGATCATAGGTTCGGAGTTCCACTGCCGCATCGATTCGCTGACGCAAGTGGCCGGAAGACCCGCTATTTACCCCTGCATTTCTGGCCGGGCGTGGATTACGGGCACCCACCAATTGCTGCTGGACCCGAGCGATCCATGGCCCCAAGGCTACAGACTGTCGGACACCTGGCCTGGCGCCTGATAGCTGACTCGCTGATTTTCAAACACAAATAACACCCGAAAAACAAACTAAAAAAGTATTGGTCTGATCCCAGACTCTAGAATATCGTATACGAAATACAATATAAATAACCGGAGGCAATTATGAGCAAGCGCATAGGCTGGAGTGGCGTCTTCCCAGCAGTGACCACTCAATTCAACGACGATTTCTCCATCAACCTGGAGAAAACTCATCAGGTAATCTCGAACGTAATTCGTGATGGTGTGTCGGGTCTGGTGGTGTGTGGTTCGGTGGGTGAGAACACGTCCCTGACCGCCGAAGAAAAAATCGCCGTGACTGAAGTGGCGGTTGACGCCTCACGCGGCCGGGTGCCAGTGATCTGTGGCGTCGCAGAGTTCACCAGCGTGCAAGCCGCCAAAGTCGCCAACGCCGTGCGCAAGGCCGGTGTCGATGGCGTGATGCTTATGCCAGCTCTGGTGTACGGCTCCAAGCCGTTCGAAACCGCCGAACACTACCGCTACGTAGCCAAGAACGCCGATGTGCCGCTGATGGTTTACAACAACCCGCCGATCTACAAAAACGACGTGACCCCGGACATCCTGATTTCACTGGCCGACTGCGATAACGTGGTGTGTTTCAAGGACTCCTCTGGCGACACCCGTCGCTTCATCGACGTGCGCAATGAAGTGGGCGATCGATTTGTGTTGTTCGCCGGTCTCGATGACGTGGTGCTGGAAAGCATCGCCGTGGGCGCAGAAGGCTGGGTCTCGGGCATGTCCAACGTGTTCCCTAAAGAAGGCGAAACCATCTTCCGCCTGGCTAAGGCCGGCCGCTTTGCCGAAGCCATGCCGATCTACGAATGGCTGATGCCGATCCTGCATCTGGACGCCCGTGCCGACCTGGTGCAGTGCATTAAGCTGTGCGAAGCCATCGCTGGTCGTGGTAGCGCGTTGACCCGTCCGCCACGCCTGGCACTGCCACAAGCTGAACGTGAATACGTCGAGCAGATCATGGCCAAAGCGCTGGCAAACCGTCCGGACCTGCCGGACGTCGGTCTCTGAGTGATTGCCGGGCTGAGCCTTGCGGCCCAGCCCGGCTGCTTCTCTCTGCGTGTTTACAAGAAACGCCAGCATGTCCACTCAAGCCTCGCGCGCAATCACCCTCGGGACTGAAACGGGTCGTGGCCCCGCTCGCCAGGGTGATTCACGGGGCTGAGTCACCCTTCCACACAGGAGTTTTTCATGCCCGAGATCATCGGCCACAACTACATCGGTGGCGCACGCAGCGCTGTGGGCACTATCACTCTGCAAAGCCATGACGCCAGCAGCGGTCAAGCTTTGCCCTATCACTTCGTGCAAGCGACCCCTGAAGAAGTGGACGCCGCCGCCCAAGCTGCCTCCGCAGCCTACCCGGCCTTTCGCACCTTGCCGGCCAGCCGCCGCGCGGAGTTTCTCGAGGCCATCGCTACGCAACTGGATGCCCTGGGTGATGAGTTCGTCGCCTTGGTCACCCGCGAAACCGCACTGCCTACCGGGCGCATCCAAGGTGAACGCGGGCGCACCAGCGGCCAGATGCGCCTGTTTGCCCACGTCCTGCGCCGAGGCGACTTCTACGATGCGCGTATCGACCGTGCCCAGCCTGAACGCCAACCGCTGCCACGGGTAGACCTGCGCCAATACCGAATAGGTGTTGGCCCGGTCGCAGTGTTCGGCGCCAGCAACTTCCCCCTGGCATTCTCCACCGCCGGTGGCGATACCGCTGCCGCGCTGGCAGCCGGTTGCCCGGTGGTGTTCAAGGCCCACAGCGGGCACATGGCGACTGCCGAGCGAGTGGCCAACGCGATCATCCGCGCCGCCGAACAAACCAACATGCCCAAAGGCGTGTTCAACATGATTTACGGTGCGGGTGTCGGCGAGACCCTGGTCAAGCACCCGGCCATTCAGGCGGTCGGCTTTACCGGTTCGCTCAAGGGTGGCCGCGCCCTGTGCGACATGGCTGCCGCACGGCCGCACCCCATTCCTGTGTTCGCGGAAATGAGCAGCATCAACCCGGTGCTGGTGTTACCCGAAGCCCTGCAGCTACGTGGTGAGAAAATCGCCCGTGAACTCGCCGCCTCAGTGGTCCTCGGCTGTGGTCAGTTCTGCACTAAACCCGGATTGGTGATAGGTATTTGCTCCCCTCAACTGAACGTATTCATTGAGCATCTCAGCGCTCTGATGGTCGAACAGCCGGGACAAACCATGCTCAACACCGGCACGCTCGACAGCTACAGCAAGGGCCTACAGGCATTGCACGCGCATCCGCGAATCACTCACCTGGCCGGCTGTGAACAACAGGGCAAGCAGGCCCAGCCCCAGTTGTTCAAGGCCGACGTGAGCCTGCTGCTCAACGGCGACCCGCTGCTGCAGGACGAGGTCTTCGGTCCGGCCACGGTGTTGATTGAAGTGGCCGACAAGGCCGAACTGCAACGGGCACTGCAGTGCTTGTACGGTCAACTCACCGCCACACTGATTGCCGAAACCGGTGATCTCAAAACCCATGGAGAACTGCTCTCGCTGCTCGAACAGAAGGTCGGTCGGGTGCTGTTCAATGGCTACCCTACAGGTGTCGAAGTCTGCGACGCGATGGTGCATGGCGGGCCCTACCCGGCCACCTCCGATGCCCGCGGCACTTCGGTTGGCAGCGTGGCCATCGAGCGCTTTCTGCGTCCGGTGTGCTACCAGAACTGCCCGGATGCGCTACTGCCCGAACCGCTTAAAGACGCCAATTCACTGGGCATTGCCCGCTTGGTCGACGGCAACAGCACCCGCCAGCCGCTGTGACGGTAACTCGCGAGTGCAGGAGGAATAGTGCTCCATGAGGTGGGGGCTGACTCCGATCAATGATGGGTTGGCCCCTGCAAGGGGCAGAAGAAAAACTTAACGTCGTGTCCGGGATTAGTTGACCACTGCGCAACATCCTATTATGGATTATGGAGTCCGTGAAAAACGCTTGGGAAGAACCACTAACGTGTTTGATTCGACCGTAGCAGTCATTCCCGTGGTTTGCGGCCAAGACAGCACGCACTCCGCAATCGCTGGCTCCAGTTCGACCCTCACTCCTCTTGTCAGCGCACGTGCACCGAAGCGTGAGTCATGGTTACGACACAGCCATGCACTTGCCGCATCGTCAAGAACCAGATTACGGCGATGCTGATCAAGGCGCTGATTCAGTTTGGCCATTTCGATCTGCAACAGCGCTTTCAGCCATTGGTCTTCAATACGCTCGAAGACCAGTATACGGTCGATACGGTTCAGAAATTCCGGTTCAAAACAGTCATGCAGCGCCCGTTCCAATACACCCTCCTCGCCTTTTGGGGCTACACCGAACCAACGCCTCCAACCGCGCGTGAAACGCTCTCGGTGCCTGCTGGCTTGCTGCGCGCCTATATTACTGGTCATAAAGATCAGGCTGTTTCGAAAGTCCAGCGTTCGACTACCGCCCGCTAGCGTCAGCTGGCCATTTTCCAGGATACTGAGCAAGCTGCGCACGACTTCCTTGCTGGCTTTTTCCAGTTCGTCGAACAACACGATCCCTGGGCGGCTGAACGTGCCCTGAATCAGCTCGCTATTGAACAGACTGACGCCTTCTTTGCTACCGACATAACCGGGTGGCGCGCCGGTGAGCGCCGCCGAGTAGTGCTCCTGGGCCAGGGTATGCATGTCGATGCGACAAAAAGCATCGGCACGACCGTGTATAGCCATGGCCAGCAGGCGCACGATCTCCGTTTTACCGACACCGGTCGGGCCCATGAACAGGTTTACCGTCAAGGGCCTCTCGCGCTCACCAATATCGGCTTTGACGACCTTAAGCACTGCTTCGATTGTAGCTAAGGCGGCATCCTGGCCGACGATACGGCTACGCAGCAGAGCCATCACCTGAGCAGGATCGAAGACAAAGCGCGACGTCAGCAGGCCGGTCGAAGGCGGTGTGGCAGGCTGGTTCGGCTGCTGGTGATTGTGCTCAATACGATCATTGGCGAAAGGCATGTTCTAGCCTGCGGTTTTTTCTTTGCCACCGTGGGGAAGTTCACCCACAGGGCAATCAGCCACACCGATAGTGCCGCGGGTGAGTTTTTCCACATTCTCCTGAGCTTTTTGCGCGTCCAGGACCCAGGTCCGGTAAAAATAAAACGGACAGTCGGCCACGCCCTTATCGCCATCGCCAGAGTTGTAGACCCCGGTGTAACCACGATGCAGCAGCTTGAACAGATGATTCTGCGACTGGTCGTTGGCACGGGCATCGCGGATTTGCGAGATAGATAACTGGGCATACTGAATACCCATTTCTTCTTCGCCGCATTCGCCTAAGGTCCGACCGTCGAAACCAATAATCGCCGAGTGCCCAAAGTAAGAGTACACACCGTCGAAGCCGGCAGCATTGGCGACCGCTACGTAGCAGTTATTGGCCCAGGCCATACTCTTGGACATCATCACCTGCTGCTCTTTGGCCGGGTACATATAGCCCTGGCACCGAACAATCAACTCAGCCCCTTTCATTGCGCAGTCGCGCCAGATCTCCGGGTAGTTGCCGTCATCGCAGATGATCAGGCTGATCTTCATGCCCTTTGGACCATCGCAAACATAAGTACGGTCTCCTGGATACCAGCCCTCTATGGGGCACCAAGGAATACATTTGCGGTATTTCTGGACGATTTCGCCCTGGTTATCGATTAATACCAACGTGTTGTAGGGAGCCTTGCGTGGATGTTCCTCATGACGTTCACCCGTAAGTGAAAAGACCCCCCACGTGTTGGCCGCACGGCACGCGGCAGAGAAGATCGTAGTCTCCTCCCCCGGAATGCTGGCGGCAGTTGCCATCATCTCGTCGTGGTCATACATGATGCCCATGGTGCTGTATTCGGGGAATACCACCAGGTCCATGCCAGGAAGACCGCGCTTTATGCCCGTGATGATCTCGGCAATTTTGTGGGCGTTTTCGATGACTTCGGCCTTTGTGTGCAGACGCGGCATTTTGTAATTGACGACAGCGACACCAACGGTGTCCGGGCTGCTGGAAATATCACCATGGCGCATGAAATTGACCTCTGTTAATGGCTGATCATCCACGGTCTTGGACCGGTTTTACTCTTAAGGCCCAGTGGATTGGCCTTGCTCGACGTCACCGGTTTGCTCGGTGCGCAACAGCTACAACCACTGGGGTGACGCCGGTTCTGCTGGTATTCGCCGACGGTCTGCGGCGCGTTTGCACTGCGCTCATTGGTCGTGATCGCCATACGCTGATTGCTCGACAATGTCGGTAGCGACGGTGCCGAGAGGATCAACCGCCCTCCGTCACCCGCGCAGATCGGGCACTGACACGGTTGATGACGCTGGTCCATGGGCCGCAGCATCGTGAACGAGCCGCAGGTCTGACATTCGTACTCATAGGTCGGCATGCAGCTCTCCTGACAATGAATCGGGCGCCGAGGTGGCTTACAGGTCTGGGGCAATCGGCAGATCAATGCTGCCGTCGAGGTGTTTCGTCGGACCGTTGGCGTTGGGGTTGATGTCGAAATCGAAGATCTCGGTCGGCAACCACAACGTCGCGCACGCGTTGGGAATATCGACCACACCGCTGATATGCCCTTGCACCGGAGCCGAGCCCAGCAGCGCATACCCTTGAGCGGGCGAGTAACCGAACTTGGTCAGGTAATTGATGGCATTCAGGCAGGCCTGGCGGTACGCGATATTGACGTCCAGGTAGTGCTGCTTGCCCTCTTCATCCACAGAGATACCTTCGAAGATCAGGTAGTTCTGGTAGGTCGGAATGATCGGGCTCGGTTTGAATACCGGGTTTTTGATCCCGTATTTGGCCATGCCGCCCTTGATCAGCTCGACTTTCATATGGACCCAGCCGGCCATTTCGATGGCACCACAAAAGGTAATTTCGCCGTCGCCCTGACTGAAGTGCAGATCGCCAACCGACAAGCCAGCTCCCTTGACGTAGACCGGAAAGAAAATCTTCGAACCCCGTGAAAGGTCCTTGATGTCGCAGTTACCGCCATGCTCGCGGGGCGGAACGGTTCGCGCGCCCGTGGCAGCGGCTTCGTCGCGGGCCTGGCCCTTGAGTTTGCCCATGTGTGCAGTTGGGGCCATGGGTGCGTTGGCAAGCGGTGGCACCCGGGTCGGATTGGTATCGATCAGTTCCTGCTCACGCCGGTTCCAGTCCGCGAGCATCACGTGATCCGGCAGGCATCCGATCAGACCGGGATGGATCAAGCCCGCAAAATTCACACCAGGGATGTGCCGCGAGCTGGTGAACATGCCCTTGAAATCCCAAATGGCTTTCTGTGCGCTGGGGAAATGATCGGTCAGGAATCCACCACCGTTTTGCCGTGAAAAGAAACCGTTGAAACCCCACATCGATTCGGCTTTGGCACCGATATCCAGCAAATCGACCACCAGCAGATCACCCGGCTCCGCACCGTGCACCCCTACCGGCCCAGACAAGTAATGCACCGTCGAGAGATCGACATCACGAACATCGGAGGCATCGTCATTGTTCTTGATTGCACCGGCAGTCCAATCATAGGTTTCGAGGATGAAGTCCTCTCCGGGCTTGACCCAGCACGCCATCGGAATATCCGGGTGCCAACGGTTGTGGATCTGTTCGTTCTCGGTAGCGGCCTGATTGAGGTCAACCTTGATCAACGTGTCGGTCATGACGAAGCTCCTGGACTGAATAGGGCGTGAGGCGTTGGAGCCAGTTTCGAATGCTTGAGCCAATCAGAAAATACGTTGGATGACGTATGCCCATAGCCAGCAGGAACGGGGTCTTCAGTCCTTTTCCAGCGCACGCGAAAAAGCCCGCGCCGCGTATGAAAGCGGGCGGGCATAACGCATAAGGATCACACCGACAGGTAGCGGCTGATGGTAGCTTCGTCGACCTTGTCGCGGGTTTCTTCGACCACGAAACGACCTTTTTCAATCACCAGGAAACGGTCGGCGATTTCCAGAGTGAACGACAGCACTTGCTCCGAAACGACGATAGTCAGGTCGCGCAGGTTGCGGATTTCTTTGAGCGTGCGGGCGATGTCCTTGATGATTGACGGCTGAATGCCCTCGGTCGGCTCATCCAGCAACAACACTTTTGGATTAGTCGCCAAAGCGCGGGCGATCGCCAGTTGTTGCTGCTGGCCGCCCGACAAGTTGCCGCCCTTTCGCGAGCGCATTTCGTAAAGCACCGGAAACAATGCATAAAGGTCATCGGGCACCTTACCCTTGGCCGATGCCGGCAATCCGGTCTGGATGTTTTCCAGCACACTCATGCTGGGAAATATCATCCGCCCCTGAGGCACGTAGGCGATACCTCGCTCGACTCGTTCATGGGTTTCCAGCGGCGAGACATCATGGCCATCGACGCTGATGCGTCCGTGCCACTGCGGCAAGATGCCCATCAGACTCTTGAATAACGTTGTCTTGCCCATGCCATTGCGTCCCATCACGGCAACAATCTCACGCTTGGCGACGTTCAGGTCCAGGTCATGCAGGATTTGGCTCTGACCATAGCCGCAGGACAGTTTGTCGATGTTGAACATGTCCGACTCCTCAATGGCCCAGATAGACTTCAATGACTTTGGGATTTTTCTGTATGGATTCCATGCTGCCCTCGGCCAGCACCTTGCCTTGGTGGAGCACCGTGACCTTGTGCGCGATGCTCTTGACGAATTCCATGTCGTGCTCGATCACCAGCACGGAGCGGCCCTTGCTGATTCGCTTTAACAGCTCGGCGGTTTGTGCCCGCTCGTTGACGCTCATGCCGGCGACCGGTTCGTCGAGCATCAACAGGTCCGGGTTCTGCATCAGTAGCATGCCGATTTCTAACCACTGCTTCTGGCCGTGGGACAACAGGTCGGCTTGCTGTTGCAACAGGTCTCCGAGGAAAATCTCATTGGCTACCTCCTCTACCCGGGCAATCACTTCGGCACTGCGCTTGAAGAACAATGCACCGAACACCTTGCGGCCTGTGGGATAAGACATTTCCAGATTTTCAAACACCGTCAGGTTCTCGTAGATCGACGGGTTCTGGAATTTTCGCCCCACTCCAGCGCGGACGATGTTGTACTCATGCATCTTGGTCAGTTCCTTTCCATCGAACTGAATACTGCCGCTGGTAGCGCGGGTCTTACCGCAGATCAGATCAAGCACCGTGGTCTTGCCTGCGCCATTGGGACCAATCACCACGCGCACTTCGTTGCGGTCGATATACAGATTGAGGTTATCAACGGCCTTGAAGCCGTCAAAAGACACGGTCAGTCCCTCGATGGTCAGCACTGGCTTGTTCATTTCAAAACCACTGGCACTCATGGTCGGGTCTCCAGGGAGGTGCTGCTAGCAGGCTGAATCGACTGTGGAGCTACGCTGGCTAATTTGCTCACCACAGACATCGACGCGGGCTTGGCAAGGGGCCGTTGCGAGCGACGAAGCAGTTTTGCCAGGGCCTGCCGACCATGAGTATCCCAAAGACCAGCAAGGCCATTCGGGAAATACATGACCACCACGATGAACAGGCCGCCCATCAGGTACAACCATAATTCCGGGAAGGACTCGGAAAAGTAGGTCTTGCCGTAGTTGACCAGCAACGCGCCGTACACGGCGCCAAGCAGCGACATGCGCCCTCCTACCGCCGCGAATATCACCATCTCGATGGACGGCACGATCCCCACGAACGAGGGCGACATAAAGCCGACCTGCAAGGCGAACATCGCACCGCCAATGGCCGAGAATGCAGCCGCCACACAGAACACGAAAATTTTGAAACTGGCTACGTCATAACCGGAAAACCGCACGCGCTCTTCCTTGTCGCGCATGGCCATCAACAACCGACCAAGCTTGGACAATGGTTTTCAGCGCAAAGGAGATCGAATCTCAGCACTGCAATTTGCGAATGCCGAAGACTTCACTGCTGACGATTACGTGCTCGCTACCGGCAACGCCAGCGATCGACTCGCGGCCCAATTGGGTATCCGCCTGCCGCTCTACCCACTCAAGGGCTATAGCTTAACTTTACCGCTTACCAGCAACGTCGGCGTCCCGGAAACCAGCGTGACCGACTTCGACAACAAGGTGGTGTACGCTCGACTCGGCCAACAGTTTCGCGTCGCCGCCATGGTCGACATTGGCATCAAAAACACCCATCCCGACCCAGAGCGCATTGCGGCTCTGTGTCGCCTGTGCGAAGAAGCCTTCCCTGACGCAGGCGATTATCACCAGGCACGCGGCTGGGCTGGGCTACGCCCTTCTACACCGCAGGGGCCGCCCATTCTGGGACCCAGTCCCTTCAAGAATTTCTGGCTCAACACTGGCCACGGAAGCCTCGGTTTTACACTCGCGAGCGCCTGCGGTCAGATAGTGAGCGACCTTATCGCCGGTAGACCGGCACCGATCCATCTGGAAGGCCTGACGTTAAAAGGCCAGGATTGCCCCCCAAGGAGTTGACACCATGACTATTAAACGAATCGACCCAAACGGGCGCCTCAGTGGTGTTGTCGTCCATGGTTCTCTGGTTTACCTGTCTGGACAGGTCCCCAACGACCGACGCCTGGACTGCGAGGGCCAGACCCTTAATGTATTGGAAAAAATTGATCGACTTCTGGAACGTGCATCCAGCAGCCGCGAACATCTAGTGAGCGCGCATATCTGGTTGAAGGATATCGATCGCGACTTCGCAGTGATGAACCGTATCTGGAGCGAATGGCTGCCAACCGGATGTGCGCCGGCCAGAGCGACAACTCAAGCCACGCTGGCCTCGTCCGACATTTTAGTTGAAATCATGGTGGTTGCAGCGATACCGACGGTTTGAATCACTGCCGCGTTCGAACGCCGATATCGTGCGATGTTCAGGAAAGAGGAGACAGCGGGGGATCTCGTACCCATCAGCACGACTGCCCATTGAGCTTCGGCGAGCATACACAGAGGACACCACTGTCAGCTGGTTGTGCTTTCGCGCAACGCGGCATCCCTGGCGCACCATTGGATACTGGGTTTTATCTGGTCCAGTTTTTTAAATGCTCGATCAATACCTGAAAATCAAGCACTGATCGTCGCAATTGGGGCTTCAGGCAGGTGAACGCCGACCTGCCATGTCAGACTTATCACCCGCGTGTTGCCGTACTAATACCGCCATATCTAAAGCTACCTACCCTGTATATGCTCAAAAAAATAGCAAAATAAGTACAGATCGCAAGGTATTCCCCAGCAGTTCGCACACTCATAATGGAAATGAGACAAGTTGGCATTTCTACTCCATGGGGGGGACGAAAGACGATGTACAAAGACAACATCATTAGAAGTCGGGCGACCGACAACATCGCGTTCATGGGGGTGGTCGCTGTTGCTATATTTGCCATCACGCTCTTTGCTGGCGCTGGTGAGGGGGGCTTAGCAAAGCTGATGGGGCCCGTCGTTGCCGACCTCAAGTCACCCCTGCTACGTGATCTCGCGGTGGCGTTCACCTTGACCGTCACGCTGGTCGCCAACCTGTTCATCCTGGGACGATTCCCTTTGCGGGCGCAGATCATCACCGTATGGGTCGAGCTGCTTCTATTGTTCCTGCTATTTTTCGACAGCTTCAATTTGTCTTACAGCTTCATCCTCAGCAAAGTCGGATTCATGATCACCCAAGGGGTGTTCACCACTGTCTACGTGTCCGCTATTTCTATCAGCATCGCCTTCGTCCTGGCGCTGCTGGGAGCGACGGCAAAGTTATCGTCCAACGGCTTTGCTATTGCGATTGCCAACTTTTACACCTCATTCTTTCGCGGTGTGCCGCTGCTGATCCAGATCTATCTCATCTACCTGGGCATTCCCCAACTTGGCTATGTAGTAGGTGCGGTTCCGGCCGGAGTCCTGGCGCTGTCGCTCTGCTACGGCGCCTACATGACAGAGATCTTCCGTGCGGGCATCCGCAGCATCCCGCGCGGCCAGTGGGAGGCCTCCAGAGCTATTGGCTTGACCCCTTTCCAGGTCATGACCCGAGTGATCATGCCGCAGTCCATGCGGCTGATCATTCCGCCTACAGGCAACCAGTTCATTTCAATGCTCAAGGACAGCTCGTTGGTGTCAGTCATTGGAGTCTGGGAGTTGATGTTCCTGGCGCGTACACAAGGGCGTGCCGAGTTCCGGCATCTGGAGATGCTGATCACCGCCGCCGTGCTCTATTGGCTGCTGTCGATCGTTCTGGAGACCGTCCAGTCTCGCCTCGAGAAGCGCTTTGACCGCGCTCACCGCTGAACAAGGATCACCACGATGAATCGCGCCCTCGATCCCCTCAGCCCTACCCTTCAGCCGGCAGTGTCAGTTCGCAAACTGCAAAAATGGTATGGCGATTTTCACGTTCTCAAAGACATCGACCTGGACATTGCTTCCGGGGAAATCCTCGTGATTTGCGGGCCTTCCGGGTCCGGAAAATCGACGCTGATCCGCTGCCTCAATCTGCTGGAGGACTTTCAGAAAGGCGAAGTACTCATCAGCGGGACAGCACTGACCCGCAGCGCGGAGAGTGTGGCGGCGGTTCGGCGGCACGTCGGCATGGTCTTCCAGCAATTCAATTTATTCCCGCATTTGACCGTGCTGGAAAACCTGATGCTGGGGCCGCGCCTGGTGAGCAAGCTCAGCGAAGCGGAGGCCCGCCAACTAGCGCACGAATACCTCACGCGTGTGCGGATTGATAACCAGGCCGACAAGTACCCCGGCCAGCTCTCGGGCGGGCAGCAGCAACGGGTCGCCATCGCCCGCGCCCTCTGTATGCGACCACGGATCATGCTGTTCGACGAGCCGACTTCGGCGCTTGACCCTGAGATGGTCAAGGAGGTGCTCGACGTGATGGGCGAACTGGCACAGGACGGCATCACCATGCTGTGTGTGACCCACGAGATGGGCTTCGCTCGGCGGGTGGCTGACCGGATCATCTTCATGGACCAAGGGCGAATCATTGAGCAGGGCGAACCACAGGCTTTCTTCGATAACCCGCAACACGAACGGGCCAAAGAATTCCTTTCGCAAATCCTCAGCCATTGACGGCCGGAGGGGCGGCAGGACGCAGTCGGCACTATCGCCGTGCACTCATCAGCGGATAAGCCTGACCATCCGCGTCAACCTGCAACATCTGGAGACTTACCGATGACCTCAGTCACTCGCTTCTTCGCTGCCGCAGCTGTCGCCAGCGCCGTATTCGTCACCACAGGCGCTGCCTGGGCTGGCGCAACGCTCGACCGCATCCATGAAAGCAAGGTCATGAAAGTAGCGACTGCCGCTAACTGGCCACCTCAGTCGTTCCTGGGTGACGACAATGCGCTAAAAGGCTTTGATATTGATGTGGCCACCGAGATCGGCCATCGACTGGGCGCCAAGGTGACGTTCGTCACGCCGGAGTGGGGCATCATCACCGCAGGGCGCTGGTCAGGCCGTTGGGACATATCGGTCGGCTCCATGACCCCCACCACCGAGCGCGCACGCGTCCTCGATTTCCCCGCCATCTATTACTACACCCCTTATGTGTTTGCGGTGCACAAGGATGCCGCCGGGACCAAGGTCGCTGATCTTAACGGCAAGGTGATCGGCGTCGAGGCAGGCACCACTTCCGAGGACTATATCAATCGCCGACTAAAGATCGACGCGGTGGGTGTGCCACCTTTCAGCTATGAGGTCGAGCCAGGCGAAGTGCGGACCTACGGTGACAGCATGGGGCCTCTGGATGACTTGCGTCTGGGCAATGGCACTCGCCTCAACGCCACGCTGTCCGCACTGCCGACGATCAAGGGCGCAGTGGAACATGGCTACCCCATCGTTCAGGTGGAGGGCAAACCCGCGTATTACGAGCCTCTGGCGTTAGCTGTCGACAAGGGTGACGAGGCGTTTTCGGCCGAGCTGAAGAAGATCGTCGAAGACATGAAGTCCGACGGCACGCTGAAGAAATTTTCCGAGAAGTGGTACGGCAACGACCTCACCACCGTGCAATGACCGACACGACTGTACGCCCGTCATGACGGCGGGCGTGCGGCATGTCTTTGCTCCTGCCAAAGGATGACCGATTCATGTCCCATTACAGTAACAGTTATTACACCGCTACGATGCGGTACGCATCGCCGCGCCCGACACTCATTGGCAATGTTCAGGCCGATGTCTGTGTGATCGGTGGCGGTCTGGCAGGTTTGAGCACGGCGTTGGAGCTGGTTTCCCGGGGACGCTCGGTAGTATTGCTGGAGGCCGCGCGGGTTGCATGGGGGGCTTCCGGACGCAACGGTGGCTTCGTACTGCAGGGCTGGTCCGAAGGGCTGTCATCAATTGAGCGCCGGTGTGGCACCGAGACGGCAAGCGCGCTGTTCAAGCTTTCTCTAGAGGGCGTGGACATCGTTCGCGAGACGATCGATCAGCATCAGTTGGAGGGCTGCGCGCCCACCAGCGGCAAGTTGAGCGTGTTGCGCTACGACGATGGCGATAATCTCCAACGCCTACGTGATCGGATGGCCAAGGAGTTCAATTTCGAAATGGAGTACCTGGATACCCACGCGATCCGGGCACGGTTGAACACTGAGCGCTATTTTCACGGGTTGCGCGATAGCCATGGGTTTCACTTCCATCCACTGAACTATTGCCTGGGCGTGGCCGAGTTGATTGAGGCCAAGGGTGGCATTCTCTATGAAAACTCGCCCATGATTCGGGTAGAAAGCCAAGGCGACCGCCATCACGTGGTGACGCAGCAAGGGGTGATTGACTGTGGCAACGTGGTGCACTGCTGTGGCGGCTATGGCGGCCCTGAGTTCGGCCGATTGCGGCGCGCTTTTTTGCCGATCGCGACGTATGTGGTGCTCACCGAACACTTGGGCGACCGTCTGCGGGATACGATACGCACCACCGATGCCGTTGGTGACAATCGCCGCGCCTCGGACTACTACCGGGTGGTCGACGGTGATCGCCTGCTCTGGGGTGGGCACATCACCACTCGAAATGTACAGGATGAAAAGCGTTTGGCGCACATGCTGACCGACGATATTCTCAATGTCTTCCCACAATTGCGCGGCCTGCAAATCGAAAAAGCCTGGTCCGGCCTGATGGGCTACGCTCGCCACAAAATGCCGCACATCGGTACGCTGGGTCCGGGCCTTTGGGCTTGTACATCATTTGGTGGCCATGGTATGAACACCGCGCCTATCGGTGCACGGGTTGTTGCCGAGGCGATTTGTGGCGAGTCTGATCGTTACCGTCTATTCGATGCCTATGGCCTGGAATGGAATGGTGGGCCTTTCGGGCCTGCAGCAGCGCAGACGGTCTATGCCGGATTAAAGCTGATGGATATGTTCCAGGAAGCGCGCTCGACACGCCGGGCAGCTAGACACTGAACCCTATCAAGAGTACGAACCTATCCATGGATGAGCAGCGCCCCACTTCGTTGTTTCGTTTGACCGAGAAAGACAAGCAACTGCTTGCGCTTTTGCAGCTTAACGCCCGCGAGCCAACGGCCTCTCTGGCACGCAAGCTTGGGGTCTCGCGCTCCGCGGTACAGGAGCGGATCAATCGCCTGGAAAAGGCTGGGGTTATCACCGGCTACAGCGTGCGAATCGACCAAGACAAGCTGCAACAAACAGTCAACTGCTTCACCATGACGTCCTGCACCAACAAAAGTTATACCGATGTCATGACCGCACTGCGCAAGATGGATTCGGTCCAGGCAGTCTATGCCGTCTCCGGCGAATCGGATTTCATCATTCACGTCGCCACCCATACGTTGGGCGAACTCAACGGCGAGCTCACGCAGATCAACTTGATCAAGGGCGTGGCCCATACGTCGTCCTACATCGTCATGGAAACGAAATTCAACCGGCGCCTGATGTTGTAGCCCCAAACACGGATGCAAAAAAACCGATCCCGATCAGTAGTGATCGACTTTCCAGGGCGATGAAAAATCGGAGACTCAAGCGCATTGACAGATACACCGCGTTGGCGTCTTTGATCATTATTGTTTGACGCATAGGGATCTGGAAGACGTGTTGCCCGGGCTTACATGGACGCCCTGCTTGCCAAGCTTTCATCTAGTCAGTCCGGTTGGCAGCTTGGTCATCAGCCCTCACCAACTGACGACCTCCCGCAGCCGCGTCCCAGGCATGGCTAAGATTACAGGCCATGGCCACCAGTCTGGCAGTGGTCAACGGCTCGATCTCCACCCAAGTGCGGATCGCCAAACAGTGATTTGCTCGGGGTAAAGGCCTTTGCGGCGGCAATAATGGCCTTAGGTCGATCTCGGACAACCCGGCAGCTTCAAGGATGACAGCAAACTTGGTTTCGGCTGGCCAGTTCTGAGTCGATTACTTGTTTTCGGATCAGCGTTTTTCAAGGTAGTTGTCGCGTCAACCGTCTGACTATGCCGCTATTTTCTCGACCTGTTGCTCTCGATCCGGGTTCTCCAGCACGGTGCCGATCGGCTCCCAGTTACGTATTTAACCTGACCACTGTTCCGGCTTTTTCTCTTTGCGATGCGTCGTCGGCAGTACCTTCAAAACTGAGCTGCCGGACAACGTCACCTAGGGCATCGGCTTTATCCGCGACATCAAGTCATTCCAGCAGCCGGCGTTCAGTGAGGCTGAAGTCGGTGCCCTCATGCACACCCTGCGCCTGGACCGCCCGGCAAGCGATGTACGGAGACTCTATTGAAGATTCTCAAGATAGGCGAGAGGGTGTTCTGACGGCCTTCCTTTACACACAGCCTGCGGAACTCGACCCACTGATTGGATACCACTTCGACGTTATGCCTGCTGTTTACGGTGCGTCTCTGAATACTGGAGAGCACTGGACTGAAGTGTTTTTCGGCACAACGAAAAAAGCGACCCTAAGGTCGCTTTTTTCTACAACTCATGAACTTCAATGAAGTTCACAAGCCAAATTTTGGAGCGGGAAACGAGACTCGAACTCGCGACCCCGACCTTGGCAAGGTCGTGCTCTACCAACTGAGCTATTCCCGCATCTTGGTGAAGGCCGCTATTCTATAGATTCAAATTGTCCCGTCAACCCCTTGATTCAAAAACTTATTTTTTTTCTGCCGAGGTTTTGAGGTGCGGCCAGGCCGCACGCAAGTATTGCAACATCGACCACAACGTCAGCCCGGCAGCTATCAGTAGTAACGCGTAACCGACGACCACCCAAAAAGTGAAAGCCGGCGGGTTGGCCAACAGGATGACCAATGCAAGCATCTGTGCGGCAGTCTTCCATTTACCCAGGCTGGAAACGGCGACATGTGCCCGAGCACCTATCTCGGCCATCCACTCACGCAATGCGGAAATCACGATCTCGCGGCCAATGATGACCGCTGCTGGCAATGTCAGCCACAGGTTGGCGTGCGCTTGAACCAGCAACACCAACGCCACGGCCACCATCAGCTTGTCGGCCACCGGATCGAGAAAGGCACCAAAGGGCGTGCTTTGCTCAAGGCGACGCGCCAGATAGCCATCTAGCCAATCCGTAGCCGCCGCGATCGCGAAGACCGTACTGGCTGCCATGTAGCTCCATGAATAAGGCAGATAAAACAGCAGAATGAAGATCGGAATCAGCAGGACACGTAATACGGTGATCAGATTAGGGATATTCATCGGCACAACTGGCTACGAGGTGAGCGAGCATTCTACTCGCTGTGCAGGTTTGCATAAATCGACTCTGCGAGCTTTTTACTGATTCCGGGCGCTTTAGCAATTTCTTCGACACTGGCGCGGGACAATTCTTGCAATCCACCGAAGTGTTTGAGCAGATCACGGCGCCGTGTCGGGCCGACACCAGCCACGCCTTCAAGAGTCGAGGTGCGCCGTGTCTTCCCGCGTCGCGCGCGATGTCCGGTGATGGCGAAGCGGTGAGCTTCGTCGCGGATCTGCTGGATCAGGTGCAATGCCGGAGAATCGCCAGGCAAGGTGAACTCATGCGCAGCATCGTTGAGGTAAAGCGTCTCGAATCCGGCCTTGCGTGTGGCACCTTTGGCAACGCCCAACAGAATCAAGTCTGGCACCGCCAGTTCGTTCAGTACATCGCGGGCCATGGATAACTGCCCCTTGCCGCCATCCACCAACAGGATATCGGGCAACTTGCCCTCCCCCTCTTTGAGCTTGCTGAAGCGACGAGTCAGGGCCTGGTGCATGGCTGCATAATCGTCGCCAGCCGTCACACCTTCGATGTTGTAACGCCGGTAATCCGACTTTATTGGCCCTTCTGGACCGAAGACCACACAGGAGGCGACCGTCGCCTCACCGCTGGAGTGACTGATGTCGTAACACTCAAGGCGTTGTGGCGATTCCTCGAGATTCAATACCTTGGCCAGCGCATCAAAACGAGCCGTCACATGCTGACGGTTGGCCAGGAGTGCCGACAATGCCTGCTCGGCATTGGTCACCGCCAATTGCTGCCAGCGCGCCCGCGTACCCCGGACCCGATGACTGATGGTCATTTCATGCCCTCGCAACGCTTCAATCGCGTCGATCAAGGTCGGGAAGTCTTCATGGACCACATTGACAATAACTTCGCTCGGCAGCTCTCGGTCATGCCCCCCCAGGAAATACTGAGCGAGGAATGCCGCCATGACTTCACCCACCTCCTCCTCGATACCGACCTGAGGAAAAAAGCTCTTGCTGCCCAACACGCGTCCGCCGCGCACGCTGATCAAGTGAACACAGGCGCCACCCGGGTTGACGAACGCAGCGACCACATCCACATCGCCGGTTCCTCCGTCCATACTTTGTTGATCCTGGACACGGCGCAAAAGTGATATCTGATCACGCAGTTCGGCGGCACGTTCAAAATCCAGGGTCATGGCGGCTTTTTCCATGGCGGCATTAAGCTCGTCAGTCAGCGCGTTGCTGCGTCCCTCAAGGAACATGATCGAGTGCCGCACGTCCTGGGCATATACCTCAGGCTCGACCAGGCCGACACAGGGCCCCTTGCAACGCTTGATCTGGTACTGCAAACACGGACGGGTGCGATTCTTGAAATAGCTGTCTTCGCATTGGCGAACCAAAAAAGTTTTTTGCAGCAGACTCAGACTTTCCCGAATGGCACCGGCGCTTGGATACGGACCGAAGTATCGACCTTTGGGCTTCTTCGCGCCGCGATGGATACTCAGCCGAGGGTAATCACTGTCCGATAGATAGACGTAAGGATAAGACTTATCGTCGCGCAGCAGGATGTTGTAAGGCGGCCGCCACTCTTTAATGAGTGTCTGCTCCAACAGCAGGGCTTCGGTCTCATTGGCAGTGATGGTGGTTTCAATCTGTGCGATTCGGGCGACCAGCGCACCGGTTTTGGGCGCGTGCCCTGTCTTGCGGAAATAGCTGGCAAGCCGCTTTTTGAGATTTTTGGCTTTGCCGACATACAGCAGACGCGCCTCGGCATCGAACATGCGATACACGCCGGGACGGCCACTGCAGGTTGAAAGAAATGCGCTTGGATCGAACGGTTGGGTCATTTCAGAGACTGGCATCGACCATGCCGTGACGGACTGCCAACAAGGCCAGCTCGACATCGCTGCTGATCGAGAGCTTTTCAAAGATACGGTAACGGTAGGTGTTCACGGTTTTGGGTGACAGACACAGTTTATCGGAGATGGCCTGGACTTTCTGACAACCAACGATCATCAGGGCAATCTGAATTTCGCGCTCCGACAACAGATCGAACGGCGAATTACTACTTTGCGGCTGAAAAGACTTGAGTGCGAGTTGCTGAGCGATCTGCGGGCTGATGTAGCGCTGCCCGGCAAACACAAGCCGGATGGCCTGAACCATTTCAGCAAGGCCTGCACCCTTGGTCATGTAACCCGCAGCGCCCGCTTGCAACAGCCGGGTCGGGAACGGGTCATCTTCACACACAGTCACAGCCACAACTTTAATGTCGGGATGACTACGCAGTAACTTCCGGGTTGCTTCCAGACCGCCTATGCCAGGCATCTTGACGTCCATCAACACCACATCGGGCTTTAACTCGCGCGCTTGCTTCAGGGACTCTTCACCTGAATCGGCCTCCCCGACTACCTGTAAGCCCTCGATATCGGCCAACATCCGTGTAATGCCTGTTCGAACGAGATCATGGTCATCGACTACTAGCACCCTAATCAAGCAGACACCTCACAAAACGGTCATAACAAAGTCTAGTGACCTTAGCAAAAACGGCGAGCAAGACCTAGCTCAAAGCTCGATATTGGTGCAAGGTCGACACATGGCAGCGTGTTACACACGCTACCAATAACGTATTCATATATTTGATATATTTCTGAAGACCTAAAAAGACAACCCGGTCTATCCCTCCTCTGACGTTGACTTATTGTTGGTTGCGTATGACGTCGACAGCTCAGCCATGGTCGTGGTCAGTCGCCTGATGGCGTCCTGGTCTTCTTTATGCAAGGTTCTAAAACTTCCCAGTATTTTTTCTTCCGTCTGGCTCAGGTTGTCGACAGGCGTCGGGGTATAGGTGCCGGTGAGTACGAACAAAACGTCCACACCTCTGGCAGCAACAGCCGCCAGATAATCAGCCTTTGGGGCGCGGTCGCCACTTTCATACTTTCCCTGAGCATTTGCTTCTACACCACCTATTTCACCAAAAGCTCGTTGAGACAGCCCAAGGCGCTCTCTTTCTTTTCGTAGCCTGGAACCTATTCCACTCATTTGAATGCATAATCCTGTTGACCCCATCCTTACGAATGGTAGAATCGAGCTAAGTTAAACTAATTTGAACGGTTTTGAACTATGCCCGGAATACGCACCGCTGCACAAGCCAAGGCCTGGCTTGAACAACAAGGTAAATCTGTTCAGGAGTTCGCTCGGGAAAACAGCATTGACCCGGCCACTACCTATCAAGTACTTGCAGGCCGCAAAAAAGGTCGGCGCGGAGAAGCTCACAAAGTGGCGGTTTTGCTGGGCATGAAAATCGGCAGCATACCCACCGACAAAGTGCTGGGTACCGCGCTGGGGGTCGACTAACGCCCGCAAACGATGCATCGCCTCACAGTACCTTGGTTGATGTACCTGTTGAAAACAGTCTAGACCAAGCGCGGTCGATTACTCTCGACAAACGGCTGAGCTCTCCAATATACGCTCCATCCAGAACAAAGCCTTCTCTTGCCCGACAACCTCGTAGCCCTGTCGTCGATACAATTGCATCGCTGGATTACTTTTAAACACTTTCAGCCGGACGCTCCTGGCCCCTAGCTCGCACGCCATCGACGCTATCTGCCCCATCACCCACCCCCCTATGCCCTCGCCTCGGTAGGGTTCGCACAACTGCACATCGCGCAGATACAAATAGTGCGGCTCCATGCTGAAACTGAGAAAGCCGACAGGCTTGTCTGCCTTGTTGATGATGAAGCTCTGGCGTGCCTCCCACTCATCATCAAACGACTGCCCCTGCCAAACCCGAGCGTATTCGGCGTAATACTCACGCATATTCACCCTCGTCAGCTCACGAGCAAAACTCAGGTCGGCAGCGGTGGCCTTGCGAAGCTTCACAGTCAATCCATACCCCCTAGTGCTTCAAGCAACCACAGGCACAGCCCTGGCTGATCAGCCTTGCAAATCCCGATTGGCTATCCGGGGCAAGTCTCCACCAGCACTGGCAGCACGCAAAAGGCGTAGTGTTTTGAGATCCGATGGAAATGTCCCATTGAACCCAAAGCCTTATCTACAGTAAGCTCACTGTACCTACTGGAGAGCCGCCATGTCGCACATCCAATCGCCGAATTGCAATTTTACCAGCGTCCAACGCCAGGTAACGGCAGTGGCTGCGTGGAATGTACAAAGCGCAGTTTCCCAGCAGCTCAACTCTTATTTTGGGTATTGGTTTAGCCACTGGCGCGCCTGATACCCATACGGCGCCCACACTAAAAGGGCCGCCAACCAGAGAATCCTCTACCCCCGGCCGGCTACCCGACCGGGGGTTTTGTTTTTTCGGGCCACCAGAAACATCCGCTTGTACTGAATTGCAACCGAATTGAATTGAGGAACACGACATGAACTACACCACTTATTACCGCAACGACATCAGCTTCACCTGGCGATTTAGCAACCTCCGCTCGGGACAGCCTGCCGCCTCCGACCGGTCACTTTCAGGTGGCAAAACAGCACTAAAGGCCAGTACGGCCAATTGTCGAACACCCCAATAGGGCGTCGAGCGCGGAAATACCCCGCGCCCGCCCAGGAAGCCAGAGCATGAACTCATCCGTCGCCGTAAACCCCCTCTCTGACCTGCTGCCCCAAAGCGTGACCCTGATCGACAGCGTCCCTGCCCCGCAGCGTCTACCCAGCACCCTGCAACTCAAACACCAGTTGCCCCTCGACCTTGCCCTTAGCCATCAGGTTGCAACCCATCGCCAAGCGGCCCGTGCGATTCTCGACGGTGAAGACTCCCGGCTGCTAGTAATCGTCGGCCCGTGCTCGATCCACGATCCACACTCTGCCCTCGAATATGCCGAACGGCTGGCGAAGCTGTCCGCTGAGGTCAGTGATCAACTGATGCTGGTAATGCGTGCCTACGTCGAAAAACCACGCACCACGGTCGGCTGGAAAGGATTGGCCTACGATCCGCAACTTGATGGCAGTGACGACATGGCTGGCGGCTTGGCACTGTCCCGAGAACTGATGCGCGACATGCTGCGTATGGGCCTGCCCATCGCCACCGAAATTCTGCAGCCCATGGCGGCCGGCTACTTCGACGATATGCTCAGTTGGGTGGCCATCGGCGCAAGGACCACCGAATCGCAGATCCATCGGGAAATGGCCAGTGGTTTGGCGATGCCTGTCGGCTTCAAGAACGGCACTGATGGCGGGGTCGCGATTGCCACGGACGCCATGCGCTCAGCGGCGCATGCACATCGGCATTTCGGCATTGATCGACACGGTCATCCAGCGGTCATTGACACTCAGGGCAACCCGGACACGCACATGGTCTTGCGCGGAGGTCATCGCGGGACTAACTACGACAGTCAAAGCATTGCGAGCGTACGCACCAGTCTGGAAAAGGTCGGCATCCCGACGCGAATCATGGTCGATTGCAGCCACGCCAACAGTGGCAAAGACCCGCTGCGTCAGCCTGAAGTATTCAACGATGTGCTTGAGCAGCGGTTGCATGGCGATCGGTCGTTGATCGGCATGATGCTGGAAAGCCATCTATTTGAAGGGTGCCAACCATTGAGCAAAGCCTTGCGTTACGGTGTTTCGGTCACCGACGGGTGCCTGGGTTGGGAGAGTACCGAGCAGCTATTGCGCGGGGCGGCGACCGCGTTGCGGCGTCAAGCAGCGGGCACACGCTGACCTGCGCGGGAAATCGGCTGACAGCCTGTAGCCGACCCGCTTTTTTCAGTCATAAAAAGCATCTGGGTCGCGCGACCATCCCGCACAGGTTGTGGGGAATCCTCCCGGACGTTCTCCGAAACAAGAGCCGGTGGAGCTGTATGGCGCTGCACGCCACGCAGCCTGCCGGCCCCGGCCATCAACCACCGAATCAAGCGTCCATGTCTCCGCCGCTACCGGGGCAAAATCCAGGGCCATTGCAACGGCTCATCTGCAGCTAATGTGGTTTGCACATTCCAGGCAAACACACAGGTCAACGATGAACACTCACGCGGCAACAAAATTCCCCATATTGCTGGTCCACGGCCTGTTCGGCTTCGAACGGATCGGCAACATCACCATTTTTCATGGTATCAAGGAAGCGCTGGAAAATGCCGGCGCCCGGGTGTACGTACCCTCCCTGTCCGGTGCCCACAGCAACGAAGTCCGTGGTGAGCAACTGCTCGTACAGATCGCCCACATCCTGGAACAAACCGGCTCACAGAAAGTCAATCTGATCGCCCACAGCCAAGGCCCGCTGGCGGCGCGTTATGCCGCCGCGACCCATCCAGAACACATCGCATCCGTAACATCTGTCAGCGGCGCCAATCATGGCTCGGAGCTGGCGGACCAGCTGCGTAAGGCATTTACGCCCGGGACACTACCGGAAAAAGTTGCTGATACCCTGATCGCTGGGTTTGCGCACTTTTTGGCCTTGCTCAGCGGCAATCCCCAACTGCCGCAAGACACCCTGCAAGCGCTTGATGCACTAACAACGGAAGGCGTTGCATCGTTCAACCGAAAATACCCGCAAGGCCTGCCCGCAGCCTGGGGCGGTGAAGGCGCGGAGCAGGTGGACGGTGTGTTTTATTACTCCTGGAGCGGCATCATCAAAGGAACGCTATTCGAAGAAGGGCATAACATAGTGGACCCGCTGCACTTGGCGTGTCGCAGCTATGCACAACTATTCCAGAACGAGAAAGAGCAAAATGACGGCTTTGTTGGCCGTTACAGCTCGCACCTGGGCAAGGTAATCCGCTCGGACTATGCGATGGATCACCTGGACACAGTGAATCAAACTGCAGGCGCGGTGCGAAAAGGTGCCGACCCGATCAAACTCTATGTGGAACACGCCGCGCTGCTTAAAAGCAAAGGTTTATAAAACATCCAAAGGCGAAGCTGACCGCTGGGACGCTGGAAGGAACTTTCGCGAGAAATGCCTTCCTTAATCCGGTAGGCTCTTCCTTTTTTTGACAGGAGTACGTTCCCATGGCTAAAGCCACTGCCCGCCACATCCTTGTTGCCAGCGAAGAAAAGTGCAACGAGCTGAAAACCCAAATCGAAGGCGGCGCTGATTTCGCCGAAGTCGCCAAAGCCAACTCGAGCTGCCCGTCCAGCCGTCAAGGCGGCGATCTGGGCTCGTTCGGTCCAGGCCAGATGGTCAAGGAATTCGACACTGTCGTGTTCAGCGCGCCAGTCAACGTCGTACAAGGCCCAGTGAAAACCCAGTTCGGTTATCACTTGCTGGAAGTGACCAGCCGCCAGGACTGATAGTCCGCCGCTGATCGCCTCAAACGGCCCGTCTACCTGACGGGCCGTTTTTATGTGTGCTCCCTTCCTCTCCAGCACTCCCCAATGGCATGGGTCATTCAAGCCATTCATGCCACCGGGCAAAAAAACAGATTGTGCAACTTCATATGTCAGTGACATCGTTACCGCGCGACTACTCACTCTCGGCATCCAGGCACAATGCAGCCTATGATCCAGCAGGTCTCTTCAAGGCCTTGTTTTTTTACCCTTAACCCTGACATTCCCTTGCGGACGTCAGTCAGGATCGAGCAATGCGTTTTGTTTTTTCATCACTGATTTTCGCAACGCTAGCCTTGATTTCAGGCTTTCAATACGTGTCCGCAACCCCCCAGCATGCCCTGACCGTCTATGGCGAGCAGCCCAAATACCCGGCCACATTCACCCACTTCGACTACGTCAACCCTGATGCCCCCAAAGGTGGCAGCATGCGTCGTTCGGCGCAGGAAATTGGCCAGTTCGACCACTTGCTGCCCTATATCGACAAGGGCACCGGCGTCTCGCAACTCAACGGCCTGCTCTACTCTCCCCTCGCGGTGCGCTCGCTGGATGAGCCCTACACGGTTTACGGTTTGGTCGCGCAGCAGATGGAGCGCAGTGAAGATGGCTTGTCCCTGCGTTTCTTCCTCAATCCCAATGCGCGCTTCGCTGATGACACGCCGATAACCGCTGAAGATGTGCGTTACACCTTCAATCTGCTGATGACCCAGGGCAGCCTGCAATACCGCACCCAATTCGAAGAAGTGAAGAATGTCGAGGTCGAGTCGCCGACACAGATCCGCTTCGACTTCAAAAACAATGAGAACCGCACCCTGCCTTTGGATCTGGCCTCACTGCCGGTTTTCCCCGAGCATTGGTGGAAAACCCGCGACTTCGCGAACGGTGGCGGTTTTGAAATTCCGTTGGGCAGCGGCCCCTATAAGGTCAGCAAAGTCGATGCCGGACGTAGCATCACTTTCGAACGCGACCCGAACTGGTGGGGCAAGGACCTGCCGGTCAACCGCGGCTTCTATAACTTCGATCAGTTCAGCGTCGAATACTTTGGCGACATCGACGTTGCCCGCCAAGTGCTGCGCGGCGGCGCCTACGACTACAACCGAGAGTACTCGGCAACCAGCTACTCCATCGGTTATGACAGCCCAGCCCTGAGCGATGGTCGCCTGCAAAAGGCGCAGTTGGCCAAAGGCGCCATACAGAGCTCGCAGGGGTTTGTTTTCAACCTGCAACGGCCCATGTTTCAAGACCGCCGGGTACGCGAAGCGTTGTCCATGCTCTGGGATTTCGAGTGGAGCAACCGGCAGATGATGCACAACGTGTATGTGCGTCAGAGCAGTTACTTCTCCAATGGACCGCTGGCTGCTGATCATGCCGCCAGTGCTGAAGAGTTGAAGATTCTCGAGCCATTGCGCGGCCAGGTTCCCGACGAGGTGTTCACCCAGGTATTCCAGGCGTCGAAAACCGATGGCACAGGGTTCATCCGCGACAAACAGTTAAAGGCTCTCGGTCTGCTGGAAGAAGCGGGCTGGATGCCCAAGGGCGACAAGTTGGTCAACGCTGCTGGCGAACCACTGAGTTTCACTTTCCTCAATGGCCAGGCCGGGTTCGAGCGACTGCTGCTGCCTTACAAGCGCAATCTGGCGCAAATTGGTGTCACGTTCGACATCCGCCGCATCGACGCTGCGCAGTACCTCAATCGAGTCATGGCCCGGGATTACGACATGATCGTCAGTGGCTATCCAGTGTCGTCCTCGCCCGGAGCGGAGTTATATAACTGCTTCGGCTCCAAGGGCGCCAAGGACCCAGGCTCTAGCAACTACATGGTGTTACAGGACCCTGCTGTCGACAGCCTGATCAATAATCTGGTCAAGGCCGATAAAAAATCGACCATGGTCAACTACGCCCACGCCCTGGATCGGGTGTTGCAATGGGGTTACTACTGGATCCCCAACTATTACCCGCCCGGCTCGGCCACCGTCTGGTGGAACCGCTTTGGCATTCCGGCCGTGCAAGCAAGCAACGGCGAAGCCATTGAGACCTGGTGGGAAATCAGTCCGACTTCGCTGACAAACGAGCAATTCGCGGCCAAACGCGGTGCTTCGGCCAACCCTGCGGAGGTGAATTGAATGCTCGGTTATCTGCTGCGACGGTTGCTACTGATCATCCCCACACTGTTGTGCATCCTGCTGGTCAATTTTTTCATCGTTCAGGCTGCGCCAGGCGGTCCGGTAGAACAGGCGATTGCCCGACTGCAAGGCATCGGCGGCGCCAGCACTGCAGTCGGTGGCGCGGCGGCAGAGTCGGTCGGCGGCAGCAATCCTTCACGCGCTAGTCGCGGCCTTGATCCCAAGCTGATCAAGGAAATCGAACGCCAGTATGGCTTTGACAAACCACTCCACGAACGTCTGTGGCTGATGCTCAAGAATTACGCTCAACTGGATTTTGGCAACAGCTTCTTTCGCGGCGCCAAAGTGACAGACCTGATCCTGCAGAAGATGCCCGTCTCGATATCGCTCGGGCTGTGGGCGACGCTGATCACCTACCTGATCTCGATTCCGCTGGGCATCCGCAAAGCCGTCAAACATGGCAGCCACTTCGATATCTGGAGCAGCACCGCCATCATCATCGGCTATGCCATGCCGGCCTTTCTGTTTGCCATGTTGCTGGTGGTCGTATTCGCCGGAGGAACCTCATTGAACTGGTTCCCGGTACGCGGTCTGGTGTCAGAAAACTTTCAGCAGTTGTCGACCGTGGGCAAGATCGCCGATTACTTCTGGCACCTGGTACTGCCGGTGGCCTCCCTGGTGATTGGCGGTTTTGCCACGCTGACCATCCTGACCAAAAACTCGTTTCTCAATGAAGTCACGCGCCAATACGTGGTCACGGCGCGAGCCAAGGGGTTAAGCGAGCGTCGCGTGCTGTACGGCCATGTGTTCCGCAACGCCATGTTGCTGGTGGTAGCGGGCATCCCTCAGGCATTCATCAGCGTGTTTTTCGCCGGTTCGCTGTTAATCGAAGTGATCTTCTCCCTCGATGGCCTGGGCCGCATGAGCTACGAAGCTGCTGTGTCGCGGGACTATCCGGTGGTATTCGGCTCGCTGTTCATCTTTACCCTGTTCGGCCTCGTGATAAAACTGATCGGCGATGTCTGCTACACGCTGGTCGACCCTCGAATCGATTTCAGTGCGAGGAACGCCTGATGTTCAGACTTTCCCCGCTAGGCCGTCGCCGCTTCGATCGCTTTCGCCATAACCGTCGAGGCTGGTGGGCGCTATGGCTATTCGTCGGGCTGTTCCTGCTGACCCTGGGCGGCGAATTGATCGCCAACGACAAACCGCTGGTACTCAGTTACCAGCATTCGTTGTATTTCCCGGCATTCAAACGCTACACCGAGCAGGAATTCGGCGGACAACTGCCCTTCCAGCCGGATTACCGAAGCGACTACGTGCGCAAGTTGATTGCCCAGGAGGGTGGCTGGATGCTGTTCCCGCCCATTCCTTTTAGCGACGACACACCCAACTATGAACTGACCCGGCCAGCACCCAGCCCACCGACCACCACCAACTGGCTGGGCACCGACGACCAGTCGCGCGACGTGCTGGCACGGGTGATTTTCGGGGCGCGAGTGTCGATCCTGTTTGCCTTGGCCCTGACCTTGATCAGCACGCTGATCGGCATTGCGGCTGGCGCCCTGCAAGGCTATTACGGGGGCTGGGTTGATTTGATCGGCCAGCGCTTGCTGGAAGTCTGGTCCGGCCTGCCGGTGCTTTATCTGCTGATCATTCTGTCGGGGTTTGTCGAACCGAATTTCTGGTGGCTCTTGGGGATCATGGCGCTCTTCTCCTGGCTGACTCTGGTGGACGTGGTGCGCGCCGAATTTCTGCGCGGGCGCAATCTGGAATACGTCAAGGCAGCCCGAGCGCTGGGCCTGGATGACAGCAAGGTGATCATGCGCCATATCCTGCCCAACGCCATGAACGCCACCTTGAGCTACCTGCCGTTTATTTTGACCGGGGCAATCTCGACCCTGACCGCGCTGGATTTTCTCGGGTTCGGCATGCCGGCGGGCAGTGCCTCTTTGGGCGAACTGATCGGCCAGGGCAAACAGAACCTGCAAGCACCCTGGCTCGGCCTGACGGCGTTCTTCACCCTGGCGCTCATCCTGTCCCTACTGGTTTTTATTGGCGAAGCGCTGCGCGATGCCTTCGACCCGAGGTCTTGAAATGTCAGACACTCTGTCTGCAACGTCCGACAACCTGATTGAAATTCGCGACCTGACTGTCGCCTTCAACGGGCAGACAGTGGTCAACAAACTGAGCCTGGATATCCCAGTCGGTGAGTGCCTGGCGCTGGTGGGTGAATCAGGCTCGGGCAAGTCGGTGACCGCCCACTCGATCCTGCAACTGCTGCCCAAAAGCGGCACGCAGACCACGGGGAGTATTTGTTATCGCGGCCAGCAGTTGATCGGTGCCGATGACAAAGCCCTGCGCGAACTCCGCGGTAACCGCATTGCCATGATTTTCCAAGAGCCGATGACCTCGCTCAACCCCTTGCACACGGTGTCCAAACAGATCGGCGAAACGTTGTTGCTGCACAAGGGCCTGAGCGGCAAGGCAGCCCAATGGCGAATTCTCGAACTGCTCGAACTGGTGGGCATCCAGCATCCGCAGAAACGCCTCAAGGCCTACCCGCATCAACTGTCCGGCGGCCAACGGCAGCGGGTGATGATCGCCATGGCGCTGGCCTGCGAGCCTGAACTGCTGATTGCCGACGAGCCAACCACGGCCCTTGATGTGACGGTGCAGCGCAAGATTCTGCTGCTGCTCAAGGAGCTGCAACAACGTCTGAACATGTCGCTGTTGCTGATCAGCCATGACCTCAATCTGGTGCACAGCATCGCCCAGCGCGTGTGCGTGATGCGCGCGGGTGAGATCGTCGAGCAGTCCAACTGCCATCTGCTGTTCAAACATCCACAGCACCCTTACAGCCGACTGCTGCTCGATGCTGAACCTGCCGGCGAACCTCTGCCACGGGATAGCCGTGAGAAAGTCCTGCAGGTCGACAACTTGAGCGTGTGGTTTTCCATGGCCGGCGGCATTTTTGGTCGCCATAAGGAATACCTCAAGGCCGTCGACGACATCAGCCTCAGCATCCAGCGCGGCAAGACCCTGGGTATCGTCGGGGAGTCGGGCTCGGGCAAGTCCACGTTGGGCCAGGCGATCCTGCGGCTGGTCGAGTCGCGCGGCAGCATTCGCTTTCAGGGGCACGCGCTGGACGGCTTGAACCACAAGCAGATGCGGCCATGGCGCAAGCAGATGCAAGTGGTATTCCAGGACCCCTACGGCAGCCTGAGCCCACGCATGTCAGTTGAGCAGATCATCAGCGAAGGCCTCGAGGTTCACAGCGAGCTCAGTCCAGCGCAGTGCGAAGCTGAAGTGATTCGGGTACTTGAGGAGGTCGGCCTTGACCCGCAAAGCCGTCATCGCTACCCGCATGAATTTTCCGGCGGGCAGCGCCAGCGCATCGCCATCGCCCGCGCGCTGGTGCTCAAGCCCGCTCTGATTCTGCTCGACGAGCCGACCTCGGCCCTTGATCGCACCGTGCAGAAACAGGTCGTCGCCCTGCTGCGCCAGCTCCAGGAAAAGCACGGCCTGACCTACCTGTTCATCAGCCACGACCTGGCGGTGGTCAAGGCCCTTGCCCACGACCTGATCGTGATCAAGGACGGCAAAGTGGTTGAGCGCGGTGCCAGCCATGATGTATTCGACTCACCCCAGCATCCTTACACCAAGGAATTACTGGCGGCGGCGCATCCGGAGTTCGCCTGATCATGAAAGACAGTGACAGCCTCAAGGATTACCAACGTGTGCGACGGTTGGCGATTCGTTCATTGTTCGAGATTATCGAGCAGTCCAGTGAAGGTACGGTGATCGTCGATAAAGACGCACGCATCGTCTGGATCAACGAGCGTTATGCCCGACGCTTTGGGCTGCAAGATGCAGGTCTGGCGGTCGGCCAACCCTGTGAAAGCGTCATCCCCGGTAGCCTGCTGCGCGAGGTAGTCAACACCGGCCGACCCGTTCTGTTGGATATGATGGACACGGCCAAGGACCCATTAGTGGTTATGCGCCTACCGATCCATGACGATGCCGGTGCGGTGATTGGCGCCATTGGTTTTGCCCTGTTTGACGAACTGCACGCCCTATCGCCCCTGCTCAAACGCTACCTGAGCATGCAAGAAGAGCTAGCCTCCACCCGCTCCTTGCTGCAGGCACGTCAAGCCAAATACAGCTTCGCGCACTTTATCGGCACCAGCACAGCCAGCCTGGAAGTCAAACGCCGGGCCCGACGTAGCGCGAGTGCCGAGTCACCGGTTTTGTTGCTGGGCGAAACCGGCACCGGCAAAGAGCTGCTCGCACACGCCATCCACAGTGCTTCACCCAGGGCACACAAAGCCTTCGTCAGCATCAACAGCGCAGCCATTCCGGAAACCCTGCTGGAAGCCGAGTTCTTCGGCACCGCTCCCGGCGCGTTTACGGGTGCTGACCGCAAAGGTCGGCCCGGCAAGCTGAAGATCGCCCAAGGTGGCACGCTGTTTCTCGATGAAATCGGTGACATGCCATTGCCCCTGCAAAGCAAACTGCTACGGGTACTGCAAGAAAAGGAATACGAACCGGTGGGTTCCAATGAGGTGATTCAGAGCGATATCCGACTGATCGCGGCGACCTCTACCGACCTTGAAGCGGCAATCAAGCGTGGCGAGTTTCGCGCCGACCTGTATTACCGCCTGAGCGTCCTGCCCATCAAGGTTCCACCGTTGCGAGATCGCCTGGACGATCTGCCTGCGCTCAGCGAAGCCATTCTGGAGGAACTGCGCAGCCAGCACGAGCTGGACCATGAGGCCCTCGCCCTGCTCAGCCAGCATGCCTGGCCAGGCAATATTCGCGAGCTGCAAAACGTCCTGGAGCGCGCCGCCTTACTAAGCGACGACCTGATCCTCGATGCCAACGAGATCCAGGCTGCTATTGGCACCCTTGTTCCAGTGAGCACACCTGCGATACCTCAACCAGGCCCTGCTGAATTAGAAACGTTCAGTGCTGCCCGTGCGCGATTTGATCGGCAATTGATTGAATCGACACTGTCGCGCTGTAAGGGAAATGTCATTGAAGCGGCCAAGCAGCTTGGACTGGGACGTTCTACGCTATACAAAAAAATGACAGCGTTGGGGATTGCAGAGTCTCACTAAAGAGACTTTAGTCTCTTTAGTGAGATGCAC
>ERZ1463034.31-NODE-31-length-48949-cov-50.394159_pt1 | contig 48949 bp, 47 predicted proteins | sample MGYA00564480_ERZ1463034 | MGnify/ENA primary metagenome ERZ1463034 (study PRJEB39244, sample SAMEA3635122) | Helicobacter pylori | study: EMG produced TPA metagenomics assembly of PRJEB11511 data set (Assembly of a 5300-year-old Helicobacter pylori...
CCGGAATACGGGGCCTTTAGGTACAAATATGGCGGAGGCGATGGGATTCGAACTCATGGACCTGTTACAGTCGGCAGTTTTCAAGACTGCTGCCTTAAACCACTCGGCCACACCTCCGTTGTGTTGCGGGCGCCATAATACCCGAATGAAACACACTGTCAAACTCTCTTCATAACTAGCGGCAAAGCGTCTGTTATGATCTTTGCGTCTTAACATTTCAATCACCAGGAGTTGCGCCATGCGCGAACAGGATTACGCAGTGAACAACGGCGTGCAGGCCGAGCAGCTAGAGGTTAGCCGCGTCCTGCGCAATACATATGGTCTTCTGGCTATCACCCTTGCTTTCAGCGGTTTGATGGCTTTTATCGCTCAGCAGAATCACGTTCGTTACCCGAACGTATTCGTTGTGCTGATCGGTTTTTATGGCCTTTTCTTTCTTACCAATAAATTACGCGACTCGGCGTGGGGCTTGGTATCGACCTTCGCTCTGACCGGTTTCATGGGTTACCTGCTGGGCCCGATTCTCAACCGTTACCTGGGAATGCAGGGCGGTGCTGAGGTTGTCAGTTCCGCGTTTGCGATGACCGCGCTGGTATTCGGTGGTTTGTCCGCCTACGTGCTGATCACCCGCAAGGACATGAGCTTCCTCGGTGGTTTCATCACTGCTGGCTTCTTCGTCCTGCTGGGCGCGGTGCTGGCCAGCATGTTCTTCCAGATCAGCGGGCTGCAATTGGCGATCAGCGCAGGTTTCGTGCTGTTCTCCTCCGTTTGCATCCTGTTCCAGACCAGCGCCATCATCCAGGGCGGCGAACGTAACTACATCATGGCGACCATCAGCCTGTATGTATCGATCTACAACCTGTTCGTCAGCCTGTTGCAGCTGTTTGGCCTGATGGGTGGCAGCAGAAACTGATTCTCTGTTGAGCTTCAACAAAAAGCCCGCTTAGCGGGCTTTTTGCTGTCTGACTCTATTATCATTGCCCAAGATTCGTTGACTGAGCCGACCATGAAGTTCTCCATTGCCCTTTTTTCTGCGGCCCATGAGCCCTCCTCCCGCCGCGCCCTCCTGTTTGCGCAGGCGGTGCTGGCTGGCGGCCATGAGATTGTCCGGCTGTTTTTCTATCAGGAAGGCGTGCACATCGCGTCGGGCAATATCGTCACGCCTCAGGATGAGCAAGATCTGCCACGCCAATGGCGCGAGTTCGTCACCCACCATCAGCTCGACGGTGTCGTGTGCATCGCCGCCGCCTTGCGACGTGGCGTGCTTAATAAAGAAGAAGCTCAACGCTATCAGCGACCAGCAGCCAATGTCTCAGCGCCGTGGGAGTTGTCGGGGCTAGGCCAACTGCATGATGCGGTGCAGGCAGCCGACCGACTGATCTGCTTCGGAGGACCTTGAGATGCCAGCATCACTATTAATTATCAGCCGTCAGGCGCCTTGGTCCGGCCCGGGCGCGCGGGAAGCGCTGGATATCGTATTAGCGGGCGGCGCGTTCGATTTGCCCATCGGATTACTGTTTCTCGATGATGGCGTGCTGCAGCTTTTGCCCGAGCAACAGGCTGCTCAAGTGCAACAGAAGGACTTGACGGCCAATTTGAAGGCATTGTCACTGTTCGGTGTAGAGGACATTTTTGCCTGCAACGACAGCCTGGTAGAACGCGGAATTCCCCCTAAGGAGTTAAATTTGGATACGCTGCAGCTACTTCAGGCGTCAGAAATTTCCGCGATTATTGACCGTTACGACCAGGTGATAACGCTCTGATGTCGACCTTGCATGTTTTGTCTCACTCCCCTTTTGCAGACAGCCGCCTGACCAGCTGTCTGCGCGTGCTCGGCCCGGACGACGCCATCCTGCTCTGCGGTGACGCGACGTATGCCTTGCGCCCTGATTCCGCGCCGCGCCGCGCATTGGAGAAACAAATAGAGTCGCTAAAGCTGTTCGTGCTTGAAGAGGACATCCTGGCGCGTAACCTTGAGATTCCGCACGGGGTCGAAAGCGTCGATTACCCAGGGTTCGTCGCATTATCGATCTGCTTCGACAAGGTCAACACTTGGCTATGAAACAGCTGACGATTGCCGAACACAGCATTGCACTGGACAAGGATGGTTTCCTGGTAGACCTGAACGACTGGTCAGAAGAGGTTGCAACAGCCTTGGCCTTGCGGGAAGAAATCACCCTCAGCCCGGAACACTGGGAGATTCTGCAACTGCTGCGGGCTTTTTATACCGAGTTCCAGCTGTCGCCCGCGACTCGCCCGCTGATCAAATACACGGCGTTGAAGCTAGGCCCTGAAAAGGGCAACAGCATGCACCTCAATCGCCTGTTCAATGGCACCCCCGCCAAACTCGCCGCTAAGCTGGCGGGCCTGCCCAAACCGACGAATTGCATATGACCGAATTTGCCCCGCTGATCACAGAAACACCTGCCGAACATCCGTTCGCCCAGTTCGTGCGCATCCTGGGCAAGGGCAAACGGGGCGCCCGCGACCTTACTCGCGTAGAAGCGCGTGAAGCCATGGGCATGCTGCTCGATGAGAAAGTCGAAGACACCCAGCTTGGCGCCTTTCTGATGCTGTTGCGGCACAAGGAAGAAAGCGCGGAGGAACTGGCAGGCTTCACCGAGGCGGTACGTGAACGCTTGCAGACCCCGGCATTGCACGTCGATATCGACTGGCCGACTTACGCCGGCAAGAAGCGCCATCTGCCGTGGTACTTGCTTGCGGCCAAGTGCCTGGCGCAAAACGGTGTGCGCGTGTTGATGCATGGTGGCGGCGCGCATACCGCAGGGCGCCTGTACAGCGAACAACTGCTAGACCTGCTGGGCATCCCGCTGTGCCGCAACTGGCAGGAGGTCGGTACGGCGCTCGAGCAACACAACCTGGCGTTCATCCCGCTAGGGGATTGGGCGCCGCAGTTGCAGCGAATGATCGACCTACGCAACATCCTCGGCCTGCGCTCCCCTATCCACTCACTGGCACGAGCCCTCAATCCTCTGGGCGCTCGTTGCGGCCTGCAAAGTATCTTCCATCCCGGTTATCAGGGCATGCACCGCGAAGCCAGTGGTTTGCTGGGTGACAACGCCATCGTGATCAAGGGCGATGGCGGTGAAGTCGAAATAAACCCGGACACCATCAGTCACCTTTACGGCACTACAGCCGGGCAAAGCTGGGATGAGGAGTGGCCTGCGCTGTCACCAAGACGCCATGTCAAACCGGCCACGCTCGACCCGACACAGTTAACGGCACTCTGGAGAGGTGAAGTCGAAGACAGCTACCCGCAGCTGGCCTTGATTTCGACCATTGCTCTGGCCTTGCGCGGCCTTGGAACCCCACGCGATGCCGCCTTCGAATTGGCTCAGCAGTACTGGGATAATCGCGACAGATCTATTTAATCGATCATAGTCGCCCATGCTTTGCACTATTCGTTCGAACCAATGCAATTAGACTGGCCTCCAATGCAAAAGAGCTTAGGAGTCAGACATGGGCCTTCTGGTCGACGGACGCTGGCATGATCAGTGGTACGAAAGCAGCAAAGACGGCGCCTTCCAGCGTGAAAACGCGCAACGCCGTCACTGGATCACCGCTGACGGCCAACCCGGCCCCAGCGGTGAAGGTGGCTTTGCAGCACACGCTGGCCGCTATCACCTCTACGTTTCCCTCGCCTGCCCATGGGCCCATCGCACACTGATTCTGCGCAAACTCAAAGGTCTGGAAAGCTTGATCGACGTGTCCGTGGTCAGTTGGCTGATGCTGGAAAATGGCTGGACCTTCGATAAACAAAAGGGCTCCAGCGGTGACAAGCTTGATGGCCTGGACTTTCTTTATCAGCGCTACACCGCCGATGACGCCGCCTACACTGGCCGCGTGACCGTGCCATTGCTGTGGGATAAACAGCAACAACGTATCGTCAGCAATGAGTCGTCCGAGATCATCCGCATGTTCAACTCGGCGTTCGATGGCCTGACCGGTGATCGCCTGGATTTCTACCCTGAACCGCTGCAACAGCAGATTGATCGATTGAATGATCGGATCTACCCAGCAGTCAATAATGGCGTTTACCGCGCAGGCTTCGCCACTTCGCAAGGCGCTTACGAGCAAGCATTCGATGGATTGTTTGCAGAACTGGATTGGCTGGAGGTGCTGCTTGGCGAGAAACGTTACCTGGCCGGTGAGTACCTGACCGAGGCCGATGTACGCCTGTTCACCACCCTCGCTCGCTTCGACGCGGTGTATTACAGCCACTTCAAATGCAACCTGCGCCGCATTGCCGATTATCCGAACCTGAGTAACTGGTTACGCGAGTTGTATCAGTGGCCGGGCATCGCTGAGACGGTGGACTTTGAGCACATCAAGGGTCACTACTATGCGAGCCACCGGACCATCAACCCGACCGGGATCGTACCTAAAGGACCAGCGCTGCACCTCCACGCCAGCCATGACCGCGAACGGCTTACAGGCCGTGGAATCTGGCACAAAACTGGAGTTTGAGGATAAGGCATGAGGTGCTGCCTTGATCACCCGTAAACCCGGATCATCAAGGCATGCACTTAAAGCAGATGCGCTAGAGCTGTCCTTGAGCGCCTTCGAACCACGCCAGTTTTTCTCGCAACTGGACCACTTCGCCGACGATCACCAGCGTTGGCGCATGCACTTCATGCTCAGCGACCAGTTGTGACAAGTTGGCCAATGTGCCAGTGAATACCCGTTGATTCGAGGTGGTGCCCTGCTGAATCAGCGCTGCAGGCGTGTCCGGGGAACGGCCATGCTGGATCAACTGTTCACAAATAATCGGCAAGCCGACCAGGCCCATGTAAAACACCAATGTCTGCGCCGGTGAGACCAGATCGCTCCAGGGAAGGTCCGTGGTGCCGTCTTTCAAATGCCCGGTAACAAAGCGCACTGATTGCGCGTAATCACGGTGGGTCAGCGGAATACCGGCATAGGCTGCGCAACCGCTGGCAGCAGTAATGCCTGGCACCACCTGAAACGGAATACCGTGGGCCGCCAGCTCTTCGATCTCTTCGCCACCACGCCCGAAGATGAACGGATCGCCGCCTTTGAGACGCAGTACACGCTTGCCTTGCTTGGCCAGAACAACCAACTGCTGATTGATCTGATCCTGCGGCAAAGCGTGATCGGCACGCTGTTTACCGACATAGACTCGCTCGGCATCGCGCCGGCAAAGTTCCAGAATCGCCGGCGCCACCAGGCGGTCGTAAAGCACCACATCGGCTTGCTGCATCAGACGTAAAGCGCGGAAGGTCAGCAAATCCGGATCGCCCGGCCCTGCGCCCACCAGATACACCTCGCCGGGTGCGCTGGGCGCCTCACCATTGATTTTAGCAATCAGCAGACGCTCGGCTTCAGCGCCCTGCCCGGCCAACTGGCGATCAGCGACAGGTCCCTGAAACACCTCTTCCCAAAATGCCCGGCGCTGCTGAACATCGGGGAACAGGTTTTTCACCTGACTGCGGAATCGCGCCGCCAAGCCGGCCAATTGGCCATACGTCGAGGGAATCCAGGTTTCAAGCTTGGCGCGAATCAACCGCGCCAGCACCGGCGCATCACCGCCACTGGACACCGCAATCACCAACGGTGAACGGTCAACGATTGCAGGGAATATAACGCTGCACAACGCAGGCGAATCCACCACGTTGACCGGCACACAACGCTGCCGGGCATCTTGCGACACCTGAGCGTTAAGCGGCTCGTCATCGGTGGCGGCGATGATCAGCACGCACCCCACAAGGTCGCCTTGGGCATAGCCACGTAAAATTAGTTCGCCGCCGCTGCGCTCCACCAACTCGCACAATTGCGCTTCTATCTCGGGCGCAACCACCCGCAATAACGCACCGGCATCAGCGAGCAAGCGTGATTTGCGCAAGGCAATTTCACCCCCGCCGACCACCAGCACGCGACTGCCACGCAGGTTATGGAACAGCGGCAGGAATTCCATTTAGCCTATAACCTCAAGCCCACCCATGTAGGGTTTGAGTACTTCAGGAACACGGATAGAACCGTCGGCCTGCTGATAGTTTTCCAATACGGCGACCAGCGCCCGACCTACAGCCAGACCGGAACCGTTCAGGGTGTGAACCAATTCTGGCTTACCGGTTTCCGGATTACGCCAGCGCGCTTGCATACGTCGCGCCTGGAAATCGCCACAGTTGGAGCACGAGGAAATTTCGCGGTATTTGTCCTGGCTTGGGATCCAGACTTCAAGGTCGTACGTCTTCACCGCACTGAAGCCCATATCACCGGTGCACAAGGCCAGTACGCGGTAAGGCAGTTCCAGCAGTTGCAGAACGCGCTCAGCGTTGCCGGTGAGTGTTTCCAGTGCCGCTTGCGACTGGCCAGGCTCTACGATCTGAACCATTTCGACTTTATCGAACTGGTGCTGACGAATCATCCCGCGTGTATCGCGACCCGATGCACCGGCCTCGCTGCGAAAGCATGGGGTATGCGCAACAAACTTCAGCGGTAATTGCTTTGGATCGAGAATTTCGCCAGCAACGATATTGGTCAGCGACACTTCCGCAGTCGGGATCAAGTACAGATCCGCCTCGCCTTCGCGAGTGATCTTGAACAGGTCTTCCTCGAACTTCGGCAACTGGCCTGTGCCCTGCAACGCGGGTGCCTGTACCAGGTACGGGGTGTAAGCCTCTTCGTAGCCGTGATCGGTGACGTGCAGGTTGATCATGAACTGCGCCAATGCACGATGCATGCGAGCAATAGGGCCCCGCAACAACGCGAAGCGGGCGCCAGACAACTTGGCGGCGGTTTCGAAATCCAGCCAGCCGTACTTTTCGCCAAGCTCGACGTGGTCCTTGACCTCGAAGTCAAACACGGTAGGTGTGCCCCAACGACGAACTTCAACGTTGTCGTCTTCATCCGCGCCGACTGGAACCGATTCGTGTGGCAGGTTCGGCATGCTCAGCAGCATCCCGTCCAGCTCGGCCTGAATATTATCCAGTTCGACTTTACCGGTGCTCAGTTCGTCAGCCATACGCTCGACGTCGGCCATCAACGGCGCGATGTCTTCGCCGCGCTGCTTGGCCTGACCGATGGATTTGGAGCGGGCATTACGCTCGGCCTGCAACTGTTCTGTGCGGGTCTGGACGGTCTTGCGCTGGTTTTCCAGCGCTTCGATGCGGGCCACGTCCAGGGTAAAACCACGGGACGCCAGGCGATCCGCTACGTCCTGAAGTTGGGTACGTAACAGTTTGGAATCGAGCATATCGTTCTCTCGTCTATCAAAGTTTGGTCAAGGACAGGCCAGCCCACGTCGCGAGCAGCCCGCCGAATACGGTGATTGCCGCGTAGCCCAGTGCCAGCGGCACCTGCCCGCTTTCCAGCAAGCGCAGCGTATCCAGTGAAAAAGATGAAAATGTCGTCAGGCCACCCAAAAAACCTACCATCAGGCCTGCACGAAGCTCGATCGGTACTTCGGGACGCAACAGGAACAGTCCGTACAGATAACCAATCAGCAAGCAGCCGACGATGTTAACGGCCAATGTTGCGGTGTAGAAGTGTCGCGGCCAGTTCGCCGAGATCCAGCTGGCGGTGGCGAAGCGCAATAATGTACCAGCGATACCCCCGGCGGATACTGCAAGAATCAATCGAATCACTACTTTCTCCGCTTACGTGGGCTTGCTTTGTCCAGTGCCGCCAGGTGATTAAGCTTTTCTCCGATCTTCAGCTCAAGGCCACGCGGTACCGGCTGGTAGTACTGGCGCGGCTCAAGATCGTCCGGAAAGTAGTCTTCGCCAGCGGCATAAGCGTCGGGCTCATCGTGGGCGTAACGGTATTCTTCGCCATAGCCCAGCTGCTTCATCAGCTTGGTCGGCGCATTACGCAGGTGCAGCGGAACCTCCAGCGAACCATGTTCGGTCGCTTCGCGCATCGCTGCCTTGAAGCCCATGTACACGGCGTTACTTTTTGGCGCGCAGGCCAGATAAACGATGGCCTGTGCCACCGCCAGCTCACCCTCGGGGCTGCCCAGACGCTCCTGCACATCCCACGCCGACAGGCATAACGTAAGCGCCCGAGGGTCAGCATTGCCGATGTCTTCACTGGCCATGCGCACAACACGGCGCGCCAGGTACAACGGATCGCAACCGCCATCGATCATCCGCGCGAACCAGTACAACGCCGCGTCAGGGTTGGAACCGCGAATCGACTTATGCAGCGCTGAAATCTGATCGTAAAACGCTTCGCCGCCCTTATCGAACCGACGACGACTGTCGCCAAGCAGGCTTTGCAGCAGCTCGACACTGATCTCGGTGCCATCTTCGGCGAGGTCGGAAGCGTTCTCCAGCAGGTTGAGCAAACGCCGGCCGTCACCATCAGCCGCAGCCAGGAGCATCTTGAAACCTTCGTCGCTCAGGCTCAGTTGATGTTTGCCCAGACCACGCTCTTCCGTCAGTGCACGCTGCACCAGTTTGTACAACGCCGCTTCGTCGAGGCTTTTCAGGACATAAACCCGCGCACGGGAAAGCAAGGCGTTGTTCAGTTCAAAAGACGGATTCTCAGTGGTCGCGCCGATAAAAATCAGAGTGCCGTCTTCTACGTAAGGCAGGAAGGCGTCCTGCTGCGACTTGTTGAAACGATGCACTTCGTCGACGAACAGAATGGTTCGGCGACCGTATTGCCCCGCCTGCTGCTTGGCAATCTCGACGGCTTGACGGATTTCCTTGACCCCGGCCAACACTGCCGAGACCGTTTCGAAATGCGCATCCGAGACTTTCGCCAACAGCCGTGCCAGCGTGGTTTTACCCACGCCCGGCGGCCCCCAGAAGATCATCGAATGCAAAGCGCCCTGCTCAAGCGCCTCACGCAGAGGCTTGCCATGAGCGAGCAGATGTTCCTGACCGACGTATTCATCCAGATTGGCCGCACGCAAGCGCGCGGCCAAGGGCTGAGCTATCGGATCGCTACGAAACAAGTCCATGGGCCGCGGTTAAAACCTCTTATTCCTGAATGACATCAGCGCCTTTCGGGATATTGAATTTGAATTTGCCGGCAACAATCGGCTCGTTGGCTTTCACGCCCGTGAACAGGATATTGGTGCGCTGGCCGACGCTGTCAATCAACTGCATGTCATTGATGACGCCATTGCGAAAAGACAGCCGCAGGCTGTCGAACAGTGTGTCCTTGGTCTTGGGTTTGAGCACAAAGTCGATCACGCCGCCGGCTTCCTTCGCGCTGATGTCAAAGCTTTCGCTGATCTTGGACACATCACCGGACAACAGCAATGCAGGGGTCTGGGTCAGCCGCTGGTCGAGGGTCTTGATTGTCACCTGTTCCAGATCCGGGTCCCACAACGAGACTTTTTTCCCGTCGGATACCATCAACTGTTCCTGAGGCGCGTCTGTATGCCAATAGAACAGGCCTGGACGCTGCAACGCCATGTCACCGGCTGTTTCCTGCAATTGGGTACCGCCGCCGTCCAGTGTCAATTGAGAAAACCGGGCGGTCAGGGTTTGTGATTTTTCAAGCAACTGAGTGAGTCGCGCGACATCTTTGCTATCGGCATAGGCCGGGATAGCGGAAAAAGCCAGTGCAGATACCAACAGCATGCGGATAAGACGCATGGGAGTCCTCATTGAATTCAGTGGAGCCCAGACAGCGCACTGTCGCGCTGTCTGGGTTAGTCGCGCATTGGGCTCGGTGCGATGACCTCACGCGAGCCGTTGGTGTTCATGGACGTCACAACGCCCGCCATTTCCATTGCTTCGATCATTCGGGCGGCGCGGTTGTAACCGATCTTCAGCTTGCGCTGCACCGCGGAAATGGAAGCGCGGCGGCTTTCCAGGACGAAACGTACCGCTTCGTCATACAGAGCATCGCTTTCGCTGTCATCCGAGCCTTCGCTGCCGCCATCAAAGCCACTACCGGGCTCTTCAACGCCCGCAAGGATGTCTTCGTTGTAGTCAGGTGAGCCACGCAACTTCCAGGCCTCCACGACGCGGTGGACCTCTTCGTCAGACACAAAAGCACCATGGACACGAATGGGCAGACTGGTACCCGGCGGCATGTACAGCATGTCACCGTGACCGAGCAGTTGTTCGGCGCCGCCCTGATCGATGATGGTCCGCGAATCGATCTTGCTCGATACCTGAAACGCCATGCGAGTAGGAATGTTGGCCTTGATCAAACCAGTGATCACGTCCACCGATGGCCGCTGGGTCGCGAGAATCAAGTGAATACCAGCTGCCCGGGCTTTCTGGGCGATTCGGGCGATCAGCTCTTCGACCTTTTTGCCGACGATCATCATCATGTCGGCGAATTCGTCGACCACTACCACGATGGTCGGCAATTTGGTCAGCAGCGGCGCTATGTCGTGCATGCTTTCGCGTTTGTACAACGGATCTTCGAGCGGCGTCCCGGCGTCTTGAGCTTCTTTGACCTTGTGATTGAAACCCGACAGGTTACGCACCCCCATCTTCGCCATCAGTTTGTAACGCCGCTCCATCTCGGCGACGCTCCAGCGCAGGGCGTTGGCCGCGTCCTTCATGTCGGTGACGACAGGGCACAGCAGATGCGGAATGCCTTCGTAGATCGACAGCTCAAGCATTTTCGGGTCGATCATGATCAGTTTGGCGTCTTCCGGCCCCGACTTGAACAGGATCGACAGGATCATCGCGTTGACCCCCACCGACTTACCGGAACCGGTAGTACCGGCCACCAGCAGGTGCGGCATCTTCGCCAAGTCGGTAATCACCGGCCTGCCGCCAATGTCATGCCCCAGGGCCAGAGTGACCGGGGACTTGGCGTCATCGAATTCCGGAGTGGACAACACCTCGGAGAAGCGCACGATCTGCCGGTCTTCGTTAGGAATCTCGATGCCGACGGTGGTCTTGCCCGGGATGACTTCAACCACACGCACACTGGTCACGGCCAGCGAACGCGCCAGATCCTTGGCCAGGTTGGAGATTCGACTGACCTTGACCCCGGCGGCGGGCTGAATTTCGTAGCGCGTGATCACCGGTCCCGGATGAATGGAGTCAACGGTGACTTCCACACCAAACTCTTTGAGTTTGATTTCCAGAAGATGACCGACGGCAGCCAGCGATTCGGGGGAGTAGTTGAGCTTTTTCTTCTCTGCCGGATCAAGGATCGAAATCGGCGGCAAGGTACCTTCCACCGCGCTGTCGATGAACAATGGCGCCTGTTTCTCTTTCTGCACGCGCTTGCTCGGCTCCACCACTTTGGCCGGCGCCGGAGCAATCACCGCGGGTACGTGATTTGCGCGCTCGGTCATGTGTTTGCTGAGGGCTTGTTCGCGCTCGATCAAACGCTCTTTGGCCTTGGCCTGCTCCCGGCGATCAGGGGCGACAGGCGCCACCACTTCACTGACACGGGTATCAACCTCACGCAGTTGCGCAACCATCTGCTTGCGCTCGCCACGGGCCGTCCACCAGCGATTGGCCGCGCCCTGAAACAACTCGAACAGGTCAAGCGTGATCTTGCCGGTGACATCCATCACCTTGAACCACGAAAGATCGGTAAAAACCGTCAGGCCAAACAGAAACAGCGCAATGAACATCAGGGTGCTGCCCTGGATATTCAACGCGTTTTTTGCCAGATCGCCCAGACTTTCGCCCAGCGCACCACCGGCCGATGCTGGCAGGCCCGCAGTGAAGTGAAAGTGAATATGGGCCAAGGCCGCACCAGACAATACCAGGAAGACCAGGCCGATCAGGCGCCAGGAGAACAACCAACCGCTCCACTGCCACGGCTCATGACGCTGACGAAAGATTTGATACGTCTTGACCGCCAACAACAGCGGGAAGATGTACGCAAAATAACCCAACACCATGAACAATATGTCAGCCGAGAATGCGCCAGCGCGCCCCGCAGCATTCTGCACCTGCCGGGCACTACTGGTATGGCTCCAACCGGGGTCGGCCTGATCGTAGGTCAATAACGCCATCATCAGATACAGGCACAGGGCGCCGATAGCGATCAGCGCACCTTCCTTGAGCCGGTAGTGCAACTGTTGACGCCAGAGCGGAATGGAACTGGATGCTACGGTGGATTTCTTCAAAACGCTTCTTTTCCTGCGCCTTAGCGCGAACATCTGATGATTGACTACGAAATACTGCTGTCTAGCGTTCGGTAAAAATGAAACAAATGGATACGCTTATCTACAACTCGGCTAATCACTTGAAAAAACACCAATAAGGGCGGCATTGTACGGGTTTGCACCGCCGTTGCCACGCTAGTCTGGCTTGCGTGTAGCATATCTTCAAGCGCCGGACGAACGACTCAATTTGAGCATGCATTGTCTTTCGTGACAAAGGCTTATGGAGTGTTTTTATGAACGACATCAAACATCCGGATCGTGCCGTGTCGCACACTCAAGCCATTGATTGCATCGTTTGGCTACACACATCGGCCTCAGGTTTCGTCAACGGGACCGTCTACGACCACACCGACGCCATAGAGTTGCAGCCGTCGAGTGTACCGCCCTCCCCCTTCGATAAGTCTTGATACCATGCTGACTTGGTTACAACGTAACGACCTGACCTTTCCTCCACTGGAAAAAGCCATGCGTGAGCCGAACGGCTTGCTGGCCGCAGGCGGTGATCTATCCGCCGACCGCTTGATTCAGGCTTATCGTCATGGCTGCTTTCCCTGGTTTCAGGAGGGACAGCCGATCCTGTGGTGGTCACCAGATCCGCGCACGGTATTATTTCCCGAGGAACTGCACATTTCTCGCAGCTTGGGCAAAGTGTTGCGCCAGGGGCGCTACCAGGTGACCTTTGATCAGGATTTCACAGCCGTCATTCAAGCGTGCGCCGCGCCGCGCGATTACGCCGATGGCACCTGGATCACCGACTCGATGCAATCGGCCTACCTTGAACTGCATCGACGCGGCTATGCCCACAGCGTGGAGGTTTGGGAGCAGGATGCCTTGGTCGGAGGCCTTTATGGCTTGGCAATAGGCCAGTTGTTTTTTGGCGAGTCCATGTTCAGTCGGGCGGACAACGCCTCGAAAGTCGGCTTTGCCACGCTGGTCGAGCGCCTGAAGGCGTGGGGTTTCGTACTGATCGACTGCCAGATGCCAACCGAACATCTGCACAGCTTCGGCGCCAGAGCGATTACCCGCACCACATTTGCCGACTACCTTCGCCAGCACCTGGATCAACCTAATATCGCCGACTGGCTGCCTAGGCGAGTTTCATAGCCTGACATACACTCTTAACTAGAGATTTTATCCGAGGGTTGATCATGACAGAGCTGGCGCGGCTTAAGTTTTATGCCACTCAACCCCATTCCTGCAGCTATTTGCCTGAGGAACAAGCGACGACGCTGTTTCTGGACCCTAGCCAGCCGATGGATGTTCAGGTGTACGCCGATCTTTCCGACATGGGTTTTCGCCGCAGCGGAGACCATCTTTACCGGCCTCACTGCCAGAATTGCAGCGCGTGCGTTCCTGCTCGCATTCCTGTGGGACTGTTTGTTCCAGATCGTCAGCAAAAGCGCATTTTCAAGCGCAATGCCGATCTGCAGGTGACCCCGACTCAGCCACGATTCAGCGAAGAGTACTTCGACCTGTATCAGCGCTATATCGAGCAGCGGCATGCTGATGGCGACATGTACCCCCCTAGTCGTGACCAGTTTTCAACATTTCTGGTACGCGACCTGCCTTTCTCGACATTCTACGAATTTCGCCTCGACGAACGCCTCTTGGCAGTCGCCGTTACTGACCTTTTACCCACCGGCCTTTCGGCGGTTTATACATTCTATGAACCAGGCGAAGAGCGCCGCAGTCTGGGCCGCTACGCGATTCTCTGGCAGATCGCCGAGGCGGCCAGATTGCAGCTCCATGCGGTCTACCTGGGCTACTGGATAAAGAACTGTAAAAAGATGAATTACAAAACCCAATATCGGCCCATTGAGCTGCTTACGAACCAGAGATGGGTCACTCTTTATTGAAGCGCTTGGCTTAACCCCTATTTTTCGGGCACAATGCACGCCGCTTTTGCCTGGAGCAGTTGCACCAGGCCACTCATCGGATACCGAGGCCTTTTACTACATGGCGAAAGAAGAAGCTTTTGAACTGGAAGGCACGGTCGTCGACACCCTGCCCAACACCATGTTCCGTGTGGAGTTGGAAAATGGGCACATTGTCACCGCGCATATTTCCGGCAAAATGCGTAAGAATTACATCCGTATTCTTACCGGCGACAAGGTCCGCGTCGAGTTGACGCCCTACGACTTGAGCAAAGGGCGTATCACTTACCGCGCCCGCTAACAGGTCTTAACAAAAACGCCCGGCCTGTGCCGGGCGTTTTTGTGTGAGCGGGATTTGGCTTCCCGCACTGTCGCGCAACACAGATTTCGCCCATGAAAAGCCCCGTACCACCCGATCAAAGGTGAGATACAGGGCTTTTTGGTTTTGGCTTAAGCCATTTCTGCCGTTGTTTCGAAGTCGAAGGTCATTTCTCCGTCCTTGACGTCGATATGCACCACGCCACCGTGCTCGGCCAACTCACCGAAGAGAATCTCTTCAGCCAGCGGACGCTTGATCTTGTCTTGGATCAAACGAGCCATGGGTCTTGCACCCATCTGCGCATCGTAGCCACTTTCAGCCAACCAGGTTCTGGCGGCGTCAGTCACTTCAAGCAGCACACGCTTGTCTTCCAGCTGCGCCTGCAGTTCGGTAAGGAACTTGTCCACCACACTTTTGATGACCTCATGATTGAGGCGACCAAACTGGATAATGGTGTCCAGACGGTTACGGAATTCCGGCGTGAAACTTTTCTTGATCACTTCCATTGCATCGGAAGAGTGATCCTGATGCGTGAAGCCAATCGAGGCACGCGCAGCAGTTTCTGCGCCAGCGTTGGTGGTCATGATCACGATCACGTTGCGGAAGTCCGCCTTGCGCCCGTTGTTATCAGTCAGCGTACCGTGGTCCATGACCTGCAGCAGCAGGTTGAAGACTTCCGGATGCGCCTTCTCGATTTCATCGAGCAGCAGTACGCAATGCGGCTGCTTGGTAATCGCCTCGGTCAGCAAACCACCCTGATCGAAGCCAACATAACCCGGCGGTGCACCGATCAAGCGCGAAACGGTATGACGCTCCATGTACTCGGACATATCGAAACGCACAAGTTCAATGCCCAAGGCTTTGGCCAACTGCCTAGCCGCTTCGGTCTTGCCGACCCCCGTAGGACCTGCAAACAGGAACGAACCGACCGGTTTATCCGGCGATTTCAGACCGGCGCGCGACAACTTGATCGCGGTCGACAGCGAATCAATCGCTGCATCCTGACCAAACACGGTCATTTTGAGGTCGCGCTCAAGATTACGCAGCAGTTCCTTGTCGGAGCTGTTGACATGCTTAGGCGGAATACGCGCAATCTTGGCAACGATATCTTCAACCTGAGCCACTTCGATACGCTTCACGCGCTTCTCGATGGGCTGCAAGCGCTGATAAGCCCCGGCTTCGTCGATAACATCAATGGCCTTGTCCGGCATGTGCCGATCATTGATGTAGCGCGATGCTAGCTCGGCAGCGGCGCGCAATGCCTCGTCGCTATACTCGATACCATGATGCTGCTCGAAACGCCCCTTGAGCCCTCTCAGGATGCCAATGGTGTCTTCCACGGACGGTTCGGACACATCAACCTTCTGGAAACGCCGCGCCAAAGCCCGATCTTTTTCGAAGATCCCGCGAAATTCCTGGAACGTTGTCGAGCCGATGCAGCGGATATCCCCCGAAGACAGCAGCGGCTTGAGCAGATTCGATGCATCCATCACACCACCAGAAGCAGCACCTGCGCCGATGATGGTATGAATTTCGTCAATGAACAAAATCGCCTGCGGACGCTTTTTCAGCTCATTGAGCAACGCTTTGAAGCGCTTCTCGAAGTCGCCACGGTATTTGGTCCCGGCCAAGAGCGCACCCAGGTCGAGGGAATACACCACGCTATTGGCGAGCAGGTCAGGCACTTGATTGTCGACGATACGCTTAGCCAGACCTTCGGCGATGGCGGTTTTACCCACCCCGGCCTCACCGACAAGCAGCGGGTTGTTTTTGCGACGACGCGCCAGAATCTGCGCCACACGCTCGACTTCCATCTCACGTCCGACCAATGGATCAATCCGGCCCTGACGCGCCAATTCATTCAGGTTGCTGGCGTAGGCATCCAGAGGATTGCCTGAAGAAGAAGACTCGCCGCCCTCGTCATCCTGCATATCTTGCTCACCTTCCGAGTGATCGCCATGCCCTGGCACTTTGGAAATACCATGAGCGATGTAATTGACGACATCAATCCGTGCAACGCTCTGCTGTTTGAGCAGAAACACTGCCTGGCTTTCCTGCTCGCTGAAAATGGCAACCAGAACGTTAGCGCCAGTGACTTCACGCTTGCCCGAGCTTTGGACGTGAAAGACAGCACGTTGCAGTACCCGCTGAAAGCCCAGGGTCGGCTGGGTTTCGCGATCCTCGTCATGGACAGGAATCAACGGTGTCGTGGAGTCGATGAACTCCTGCAGATCATGCTTGAGTTTGTCGAGGTTTGCGCCACAAGCGCGCAAGACGGTCGCGGCAGCCTCATTATCCAAAAGAGCCAGCAAGAGATGTTCAACCGTCATGAATTCATGACGCTTGGAACGTGCCTCCTTGAAGGCAAGATTGAGGGTGACTTCGAGCTCACGGTTCAACATAGCTTCACCTCATACCCAAGTGGTCGGCGTTAACCGTCCTTCTCGATCTCACAGAGTAGCGGATGCTGGCTTTCCCTGGCGTATTGGTTGACCTGCATTGCCTTGGTCTCGGCGATATCGCGGGTAAACAATCCACATACTGCCCGTCCCTCTGTATGGACGGCCAGCATGACCTTGGTCGCCAGCTCGCGATTCAGGTTAAAAAACACCTCGAGCACTTCGACGACGAAATCCATCGGTGTGTAATCATCATTAAATATAACCACCTTGTACATCGGTGGCGCCTGCAGTGCTGGCTTGGCCTCCTGTAGCACCACTCCAGCAGCACCATCCTCGTGTGTCGGACGGTCCTGATTGAATGTTAGTCGAATCTGGCTGAATGCATGCATGGAAAGAAAGGTTCGTAGGTGGGCGGGTTCAGTAATTAGTCGCAGTCTGACCGGTTTTCAAGTGGACCGCCGCATGACCTTGACTATCGGCAAAACGGTGTTACAAAGAATAGAACCCACATTGGGTAAAAAGGGTCCGTGCAGTCAACCAAATTTTTTTCGGTCCGGCGGATGAGGTGGATCATACTCCAGACGGAGTCCTTTGCAGAGGGATGTGAGCATGGCAAGCAGTAACCCCAAGCGCGGCAAGGTTAAGTGGTTCAACAACGCAAAAGGCTACGGATTCATTATTGAAGACGGCCAGAGCGAGGATTTGTTCGCCCATTACTCGGCGATAAAGATGGACGGCTACAAGACCTTGAAAGCAGGTCAGGCCGTTAATTTTGACATCATTCAGGGGCCCAAAGGTTTGCACGCTGTAGAGATTGCAGCTGCGAGCGAGACCCAAACCTCCTCCCCTGTCGACGTTCCAAATCTGACCCATCAACCGCTGGATGTAACTGCCTGATTCGTCAGCAATCAGGCCGCTAAACCAAAAACCAGCCGAAAAAAAACCGGCCAGTTCAAGTTAATTGAACTGGCCGGTTTTGCTTAGCGCCGATCAGCTCACATGTGAGAGATCAGGGCATCGCCGAACGCAGAAGAAGACAGCAGTTTAGCGCCATCCATCAGACGTTCGAAGTCATAGGTCACTGTCTTGGCCGAGATTGCGCCGTTGGTGCCTTTGATGATCAGGTCAGCAGCTTCGACCCAACCCATGTGGCGCAGCATCATTTCAGCAGACAGGATCAACGAACCTGGGTTCACCTGATCTTTGCCAGCGTACTTCGGTGCAGTACCGTGGGTCGCTTCGAACATCGCAATGGTGTCGGACAGGTTAGCGCCCGGAGCGATGCCGATACCGCCAACTTCAGCAGCCAGTGCGTCGGACAGGTAGTCACCGTTGAGGTTCAGGGTCGCGATCACGTCGTATTCGGCCGGGCGCAGCAGGATCTGCTGAAGCATGGCGTCGGCGATGGCGTCTTTAACGATAACGTTCTTGCCGGTTTTAGGGTTCTTGAACTGCATCCAAGGACCGCCGTCAAGCAAGGTAGCGCCGAATTCTTCAGCAGCCACTTCGTAGGCCCATTCTTTGAAGGCACCTTCGGTGAACTTCATGATGTTGCCTTTGTGCACAATGGTCAGCGAGTCACGGTCGTTGTCGACGATGTACTGCAGAGCCTTGCGTACCAGACGCTTGGTGCCTTCCAGAGAAACCGGCTTGATGCCGATACCGCAGTTTTGATCAAAGCGGATCTTGGTAACACCCATTTCCTCTTTGAGGAACTTGATGATCTTGATCGCTTCCGGCGAACCGGCTTTCCACTCGATGCCAGCATAAATATCTTCGGAGTTTTCACGGAAGATAGTCATGTCGACGTCGCCTGGCTTCTTGACCGGGCTAGGCACGCCTTCGAACCAACGCACTGGGCGCAGGCAGACGTACAGGTCCAACTGCTGACGCATGGCAACGTTCAGGGAACGAATGCCGCCGCCGACTGGAGTGGTCAGCGGGCCCTTGATAGAAACGACGTAGTCTTTAACAGCGTCCAGGGTTTCCTGAGGCAGCCAGGTATCCTGATCGTAGACTTGAGTGGCCTTCTCGCCAGCGTAGACTTCCATCCAGGAGATTTTGCGCTCGCCGCCGTAAGCCTTTTTAACTGCAGCATCAACAACTTTCATCATGACCGGGCTGATGTCGACGCCGATACCATCACCTTCAATGAAAGGGATGATCGGGTTGTTCGGCACATTAAGAGAATGGTCTGCGTTGACGGTGATTTTGTCGCCGACTGCTGGAACCTGAATCTTCTGGTATCCCATGCTGGACTCCGTTTCTTTCGTGGTCTGACATCTGCTGCGCGGATAGCGCAACGGATGGATATTTGGGTCGCGAAAAGGCGCATCATTCTTGTAGCTTTTCTACAGAAAGTCACGCACTTTTCCATCGTCCGATGTCACCCTCACCTGCTACAACCCCCTGAATGCAGGGCATGTAGCCACACTACAAAGCGACTACATCGCTGCTTTGGATGAGCTGACATCACTCCAGAACCAAACGTCGGTTCGCTGAAAAACAGGGCGAACAGCTATTATGGCTCCTCTCGCGGCCAAGCGACGCCGCTTAATTAAAGGAGATCCACCTTTCATGCGTTTTATTCCGCACGTGACCGTGGCAACCGTCATCGAAGACGAGGGCCGTTTCCTGATGGTCGAGGAAGTCGCTGAGGGCCGAGCCGTATTTAATCAGCCTGCCGGGCATTTGGAAGCCGACGAAAGTCTGATCCAGGCCGCTCTACGCGAAACACTGGAAGAAACCGGCTGGGATGTGGAGCTGACCGGCGTGATCGGCATCTACCTGTACACCGCCCCCAGCAACGGCGTGACTTACCAACGCGTCTGCTTCGCCGGCAAGCCATTGCACCAACGACCCGATTACACGCTCGACGAGGGCATCATTGGACCACGCTGGCTCACTCGAGAAGCGCTTATGGAGCAGCGCGACCGCTGGCGCAGCGAACTGGTGATGCGCTGCATCGACGATTATTTGACCGGCGAACGCTTCGGTTTAGGCTTACTGCGTGAGACTGCTTGATCACGGCCTGTTAGAATTGCGTCCTTTTTGAAGCCACCCATTGAATTCCTATGCGTGATCCAGCCCCCCACGATCCAGCTCCTCATGATCCAGAAAGGACCCGCGTCATTGTCGGTATGTCCGGCGGCGTGGACTCTTCCGTCTCTGCCCTCCTGCTGATTGAGCAGGGCTATCAGGTGGAAGGCCTGTTCATGAAGAACTGGGAGGAAGACGACGGAACCGACTATTGCACCGCCCGCGAAGACCTGGCCGATGCGCAGGCCGTGTGCGACAAAATCGGCATCAAACTGCACACCGCCAACTTTGCCGCCGAGTACTGGGACAACGTGTTCGAGCATTTCCTGGCTGAATACAAAGCCGGACGTACGCCCAACCCGGACATCCTTTGCAACCGCGAGATCAAGTTCAAGGCATTTCTCGATTACGCCATGATGCTCGGCGCAGACCTGATCGCTACAGGCCATTACGTCCGTCGTCGCGACATCGACGGCCGCACCGAACTGCTCAAAGGCCTGGACCCGAACAAGGACCAGAGTTACTTCCTGCATGCTGTGGGCGGCGAGCAGATCGCCAAGACCCTGTTCCCGGTCGGCGAGCTGGAAAAACCTGCCGTGCGCGCCATCGCGGAAAAACACGAACTGGCCACAGCAAAGAAAAAAGACTCCACCGGCATCTGCTTCATCGGTGAGCGTCGTTTCAGCGACTTTCTCAAGCAGTACCTGCCCGCCCAGCCCGGCGAGATCAAGACGACCGAAGGCGAAGTCATCGGCCACCATCATGGACTGATGTATCACACCATCGGCCAGCGCCAAGGGCTCGGCATCGGCGGTTTGAAAGACGCGAGCGACGACCCGTGGTACGTACTGGCCAAGGACCTGGAAAACAACGAGCTGATCGTCGGTCAGGGCAATGATCATCCGTGGCTGTTCTCCCAGGCACTGACGGCGTCGGAAATTTATTGGGTCAACCCGATCGATCTGAGCACCCCACGTCAACTGACCGCTAAAGTGCGTTATCGCCAAAGCGACCAGAAATGCACGCTTGAACAGACAGCCACCGGCTACCGCGTCACGTTCGAAGAACCCCAGCGCGCAGTCACACCAGGCCAGTCCGTGGTGTTTTACGAGGGCGAAATCTGCCTGGGAGGCGGCGTCATCGAAGTGGCCGAGCCTTGGCACAGCAAGGACAAGCGCTGATGACTCCGATGCAAGAGCAACTGGTCGCCTTGGGCGGTGTATTCCAGGCGGCCGTGCTGGTCGACAAGATTGCCAAAACTGGCCAGGTCAGTGAAGCGGCGCTCGGCTGCATGCTGGGTAGCCTGCTGGTCATGGACCCCAAAGACACACTGGAAGTCTACGGCGGTGACGACCTGAACCTGCGCGAGGGTTATCGTTCGTTGGTCAGCGCACTGGAAAGGGACCCGACCAGCCTGCAACGCGAACCACTGCGTTATGCCCTGTCGATGCTGGGCCTGGAGCGGCAATTGGCCAAGCGTGACGACCTGCTAGAAGTAATCGGCAAACGCTTGCCGCAGATCAAGTCCCAGGTTGAGCATTTCGGCCTGGTTCACGACAACGTAATTGCCGCGAGCGGCGCGCTTTATCAGGACACACTGAGCACATTGCGCCAACGAATTCAGGTTCATGGCGACATGCGTAATCTGCAACAACCCAACAATGCGTCGAAAATTCGCGCCCTGCTGCTGGCCGGTATTCGCTCCGCGCGATTATGGCGACAGCTGGGCGGTCATCGCTGGCAATTGGTCATCAGCCGTCGCAAGCTACTCAAAGAGCTTTACCCGATGTTGCGCGGCTGATTCGCAACGCTGTACGGCTACCCCTTGAACACCGACACTATTAACTATTGCGCGCTCTACGCTGGTCAGTCCGAACAGAACTGACCAGCATTTCATGTATGATATGCGCCCCTTTTCGTTGCCCGACTGTCCGAGAGCACCCCATGCAGCTTTCTTCGCTCACTGCGGTTTCCCCTGTTGACGGCCGCTACGCCGGCAGAACCCAGGCCCTGCGCCCGATTTTCAGTGAATACGGCTTGATCCGTTTTCGCGTCATGGTTGAAGTACGCTGGCTTCAGCGCCTGGCTGCTCATCCGCAAATCACTGAAGTTCCGGCCTTTTCGGCTGAAGCCAACGCGATCCTCAATACGCTGGCCGAGGACTTCTCCACCGTCCACGCCGAACGCGTCAAAGAGATCGAGCGCACCACCAATCACGACGTCAAGGCCATTGAGTACCTGCTCAAGGAACAGGCCGCCAAGCTGCCTGAGCTGGCCAATGTCAGTGAGTTCATCCACTTTGCCTGTACCAGTGAAGACATCAACAACCTGTCCCACGCGCTGATGCTGCGCGAAGGTCGCGACGGTGTGTTGCTGCCACTGATGCGCCAGATCGCCGAATCCATTCGCGAGCTGGCCGTACGCTTCGCTGACGTACCGATGTTGTCGCGCACCCACGGCCAACCAGCATCTCCGACCACTCTGGGCAAAGAGCTGGCAAACGTGGTCTATCGCCTGGAGCGCCAGATCGCTCAGGTGGCTGCTGTTCCGCTGCTGGGCAAGATCAACGGCGCAGTCGGCAACTACAACGCGCACATCTCGGCTTACCCGGACATCGACTGGGAAGAGAACGCACGCGCGTTCATCGAAGACGAGCTGGGTCTGGGCTTCAACCCCTACACCACGCAGATCGAACCGCACGACTACATCGCCGAGCTGTTTGACGCGATCGCTCGTTTCAATACCATCCTGATCGACTTCGACCGCGACATATGGGGCTATATCTCCCTGGGGTATTTCAAGCAGCGCACCATCGCTGGCGAAATCGGCTCATCGACCATGCCGCACAAGGTCAACCCTATCGACTTCGAAAACTCCGAAGGCAATCTGGGTATCGCCAACGCTCTGTTTCAGCACCTGGCCAGCAAGTTGCCGATTTCCCGCTGGCAGCGCGACCTGACCGACTCCACCGTTTTGCGTAACCTGGGCGTGGGCTTCGCCCATAGCATCATCGCGTATGAAGCCAGCCTTAAAGGCATCAGCAAACTGGAACTCAACGCGCAAAAAATCGCCGCCGAACTGGATGCGTGCTGGGAAGTGCTGGCCGAACCGATTCAAACGGTCATGCGTCGCTACAACATCGAGAACCCGTACGAAAAGCTGAAAGAGCTGACGCGGGGCAAGGGCATCAGCGCTGAAGCACTGCAAACTTTCATCGACGACCTGGAAATGCCTGCGCAAGCCAAGGCTGAGCTGAAAAAGCTCACCCCGGCCAATTACATCGGCAATGCCGTGGCTCAAGCCAAGCGCATTTGACCCGCAACAACTTTTGCACACGCCCGGCTGTGCCGGGCGTTTTCATTTCAAGGGCTTACAAATGAATCCTGATATTCCTCTTCAACTTCTGGGCGGCATCAGCGCGCGTGAATTCCTGCGTGACTACTGGCAGAAAAAACCGCTCCTGATCCGTCAGGCGCTGCCGGACTTCCAGAGCCCGATCGACGCCGACGAACTGGCCGGCCTCGCCCTGGAAGAAGAGGTTGAGTCCCGTATAGTTCTCGAGAATGGCGAGCGCCCTTGGGAACTGCGTCGCGGTCCGTTTACCGAAGACGAGTTCAGCAAGCTGCCAGAACGCGACTGGACCCTGCTGGTGCAAGCGGTTGATCAGTTCGTACCCGAAGTCAGTGAGCTGCTGGAGAACTTCCGATTCCTGCCCAGCTGGCGCATCGACGACGTCATGATCAGCTTCGCCGTGCCAGGCGGAAGCGTTGGCCCGCACTTTGATAACTACGATGTGTTTCTGCTGCAGGGCCAGGGCAAACGCCACTGGCAGATAGGCCAAATGTGCGATTCCGAGACCCCACTGCTGAAACACGCAGACCTGCGCATCCTCTCGGGCTTCGAAGTCACTGATGAGTGGACCCTGGAACCGGGCGACATGCTGTATTTGCCGCCGCGCTTGGCCCATTGTGGCGTCGCCGTGGATGACTGCATGACCTATTCGGTCGGTTTCCGCGCGCCAAGCGCAGCTGAGGTGCTAACGCACTTCACCGACTTCCTCAGCCAGTTCCTGCCGGACGAAGAACGCTACACCGACGCTGACGTACAGCCGGTCAGCGATCCGCACCAGATCCAGCGTGACGCCCTCGACCGTCTGAAAAGCTTGTTGGCCGAGCACATGAGCGACGAGCGGTTGCTGTTGACCTGGTTTGGCCAATTCATGACCGAGCCACGCTATCCCGAGCTGGTCGTCGGCCCCGAACTGGAAGAAGAAGACCTGTTCCTCAGCCTGGAGCAAGGGGCGATACTGATCCGTAACCCGAGCGCGCGCCTCGCCTGGTCTGAAGTCGATGACGACCTTCTGTTATTTGCCAGCGGTCAGAGTCGGCTGTTGCCGGGTAATCTGCGCGAACTGCTCAAACTGATCTGCGCTGCCGACGCATTGCACAGCGAAAACCTCGACCCATGGCTGGCCGATGAATATGGACGCAACCTGCTCTGCGAGCTGGTCAAACAAGGAAGTCTGGGGTTTGCCGATGAATAAGATCTCCGTACGTGTCGCCGATTGGCAGAAAGATAACGCCGACATTCGGCGTATCCGGGAAGCCGTTTTTATCGCAGAACAATGCGTACCACCTGAACTGGAATGGGATGCCGAAGACGCCAGTGCAGTGCACTTTCTGGCATTTGAGGGTGACTTTCCCATTGGCACTGCCCGCTTGCTGCCTGACGGTGAAATCGGGCGCCTATCGGTGCTCAAAGACTGGCGCGGCCTGAAAGTCGGTGATGCACTGATGGAAGCAGTGATTGGCGAAGCCGAGCGCCGCGGCCTGAAGCAACAGATGCTCAGCGCACAGGTCCAGGCCACACGCTTCTATGAGCGCCTGGGCTTTGTCATTGTCAGCGGAGAGTTTCTCGAAGCCGGGATCCCTCACGTCGACATGGTGCGCGGCGCAGCGTAATCGCTAGACTTAGCGAAGATGCATCCCTGACGCCCCGCCCGCTTCACCCTAGGCTAACTATGCTGAGGTCGAAGATGTCGGGGCGTTTTTTTGCCTGCGATTCAACCTGGCCCAACCCGGGCCGATAACTGTCAAACTCACGCCTTTACGCGCTCAATTGCGGAGATAACGGACATGTTCCTACGCACCCTGTTCACGTCACTGCTGCTGGCCTGCAGCTTTAACGCCATTGCCGCGACGGAAGTCGTCCCCCTGAACTATCGCACCAGTGACGACCTGCTGCCGGTGGTCAGGTCTTTTCTGGGCAATGAAGGCACGGTCAACGCTTACAACAACCAACTGATCGTTAATGCCGAGCCAGAAAAAATTCAGGCGTTGCGCAGCCTGCTCTCGCAATTGGACAAGGCGCCCAGACGGCTGCTGATCAGCGTCGACACCAGCGACAGCAACGCCCAAAACGACCAGGGCTACGCCACCAATGGCACCGTGCAGACGCAAAACGGCGATGTCAGCGTCCGCAGCCAGACCCGTATCATCCATAGCGGCACTGACAGCCGTGACGGCGGCGTGCAACAGGTTCAAGCCAGCGAAGGCACGCCTGCGCTTATTCAGGTAGGCCAGTCCGTCCCCCTGACGACGACCCAGACCGACGCCTATGGGTACACGCAAAGCCAAACCCAATACCGCAATGTCACCCAAGGCTTCTACGTCACTGCCAGTCTGACGGGCGAGACTGTGCACCTGAGCATTAGCACCAACCACGATCGCATGAACCAGGAACAGCCTGATGTCGTTAACGTGCAAAGCACCGACACCCAGGTCAGCGGTCGGTTGGGCGAGTGGATTACCCTTGCCAGCGTCAGCGAGCAATCCCGGGCAGATCAACAGGGACAGGTGCAGCGCTATATCACACAAGGCCGGAGCGATATGACGTTGCGCGTGAAAGTCGAGACACTGGACTGATGCTCTAGACTGAACACCGAGACCAAAGCACCCCAAACTGACTGCATGGTCGTATTAGACCAAAGATGTAGTGCTCTACAAAAAGCACTACAAAACATTTGACGGGTCAAAATTCACGAGGCATGATTGCCCCGCTCCCGCTTATCAGAGGCTCTGCAAAGAGCTTTCGAATCGCCGCTCTAACTTACACACCTGAGCCGATTCGTGTCTGGACCGCCCACAAGGCAGTTTGACGAGGTTGCGACTGGATCGAAGTTGTCCCGAGGGACGGAAGCGTAATACGGTAGATCGGCAATACCTCTGCATGATCGCATCAAGGCATCCACGAGCCAAACTGCGAACATCAGACATGCCCTCAGCCTCACACTCTTCCCCTCTCGAGCTTCTCGACCTTCTGTCGCGCCCTGCCAAACCCCAGCTCGACCGCTTAAGTTTCTGACAAGCGAGCAGCCAGCAACGCGCCCTCTGAAAACCAGGGCGTTTTGGCGGAGCAAGAATTTTCCACCCAAAACCTATGCGACGAGGTTTATCTCCATGGCACTGACACGCGAACAGCAAATTGCAGCTCTTGAAAAAGACTGGGCTGAAAATCCACGCTGGAAACACGTGACCCGCAATTACTCGGCCGCTGACGTTGTCCGCCTGCGTGGCTCGGTTCAGCCTGAACACACGCTCGCCAAGCTGGGCGCTGAAAAGCTATGGAATCTGGTCACCCAAGGTGCCAAGCCTTCCTTCCGTCCCGACAAAGATTTCGTCAACTGCATGGGCGCCCTGACTGGCGGCCAAGCAGTGCAACAAGTCAAGGCTGGCATCCAGGCGATCTACCTGTCTGGCTGGCAAGTAGCTGCGGACAACAACTCCGCCGAATCGATGTACCCTGACCAATCGCTGTACCCAGTGGATTCGGTTCCAACCGTGGTCAAGCGCATCAACAATTCGTTCCGTCGTGCTGACCAGATCCAGTGGAAAGCCGGCAAGAACCCAGGTGACGAAGGCTACATCGACTACTTCGCACCAATCGTTGCAGACGCTGAAGCCGGTTTCGGCGGCGTACTGAACGCTTACGAGCTGATGAAAAGCATGATCGAAGCTGGCGCTGCTGGCGTTCACTTCGAAGACCAACTGGCATCCGTGAAGAAATGCGGCCACATGGGCGGCAAGGTTCTTGTGCCAACCCAGGAAGCCGTACAGAAGCTGACCGCTGCCCGTCTGGCTGCGGACGTTGCTGGCGTACCGACCATCATCCTGGCCCGTACCGACGCTAACGCTGCTGACCTGCTGACCTCCGATTGCGACCCTTACGATAAGGAATTCGTGCTTGGCGAACGTACTCCAGAAGGCTTCTACAAGGTTCGCGCCGGTCTGGACCAGGCTATCTCCCGCGGCCTGGCTTACGCACCGTACGCCGACCTGATCTGGTGCGAAACCGCCAAGCCGGATTTGGCCGAAGCACGTCGCTTTGCCGAAGCGATCAAAAAGGAATACCCGGACCAACTGCTGTCCTACAACTGCTCGCCTTCCTTCAACTGGAAGAAAAACCTGGACGACGCGACCATCGCCAAGTTCCAGCGCGAACTGTCGGCCATGGGCTACAAGCACCAGTTCATTACTCTGGCTGGCATCCACAACATGTGGCACAGCATGTTCAACCTGGCGCACGACTACGCCCGCAACGACATGACTGCCTACGTGAAACTGCAAGAGCAAGAGTTCGCTGACGCCGCCAAGGGTTACACCTTCGTGGCTCACCAGCAAGAAGTCGGCACTGGCTACTTTGACGACGTCACCACCGTGATTCAGGGTGGCGAGTCCTCCGTGACCGCGCTGACCGGCTCGACTGAAGAAGAACAGTTCCACTGATACCGCTTAGCCACCTAAGCAAGCGGCCATTCCAGACCGTTTAAAGAGCAACTGGAATGCCACATGACTAACGCCCCGACTGGTTCGGGGCGTTTTTTTTGCTGAAGCTTTTGTGGCAGCCTCAGCCGAGCGTGATACCGGCCCAATCGTTGAAGCAGGTCCTGACCTCCCCAGGAGGAGCAGCACTCGCACGAGGCATCACGTGAGTCCTTAAACATTGATCCAGAGCGGTATTTAACGCCTAAAAAAGAGTAAAACAGCGAATCTCGCAACTGCGATACACGGCATATAAAGACAACTTCTCCGCTTTAACCATGAGCAACAGTTTAAAAACCCCCACAGATGACATCAATTATCATTTGTGCGTGTCGACCTTCATTACACCCCTGACAAAACACATTCAACAAAACTCCGGCTAATGCCCGCAGCGTATGGCCTGCGCCTGTTTTTAAGGTCTCAATGTCCTAAAGTATTAGAATAATTTCGCTATAGAAAATTTACTTGCTACCTGTTTACCCATAAAATCATCGCGATAGATTTCGATGCGACATATCGTCACTGCTTTATTTCTTTATCAAGCTCAGAGACCTTTGCTCTCTGCCAAGGATTACCAGAATGCCCGAATCGACAGGTCTGATCGCCCATAACTGGGGCTTCGCCATTTTCCTTTTGGGTGTTGTCGGCCTCTGCGCCTTCATGCTCGGCGTATCCAGCCTCCTGGGCAGCAAAGCCTGGGGGCGCAGCAAAAACGAACCGTTTGAATCCGGCATGCTGCCCACGGGCGGCGCCCGTCTGCGGCTTTCGGCAAAATTCTATCTGGTCGCGATGCTTTTCGTGATCTTCGACATTGAAGCCCTCTTTCTCTTTGCCTGGTCTGTGTCCGTCCGCGAAAGCGGCTGGACCGGATTCGTCGAAGCACTCGTTTTCATAGCAATTCTGTTGGCAGGTCTTGTCTACCTATGGCGGGTTGGGGCGCTCGATTGGGCTCCTGAAGGTCGTCGTAAGCGGCAAGCGAAGCTAAAACAATGAGGCTTTGTCGATGCAATACACTCTCACCAGGATCGACCCGGATGCGCCTAATGAGGAGTATCCAATCGGTGAACGGGAAACCGTTTCCGATCCGTTAGAAGATCAAGTCCACAAAAACATCTACATGGGCAAGCTTGAAGACGTGCTGAACGGTGCGGTCAACTGGGGGCGTAAAAACTCCCTGTGGCCGTACAACTTCGGCTTGTCGTGCTGCTATGTGGAAATGACCACCGCCTTCACGGCGCCCCATGACATCGCCCGCTTCGGTGCCGAGGTTATCCGGGCATCACCGCGCCAGGCGGATTTCATGGTTATTGCCGGGACCTGCTTCATCAAGATGGCGCCGATCATCCAGCGCCTCTACGAGCAAATGCTCGAGCCCAAGTGGGTCATCTCCATGGGTTCGTGTGCTAACTCCGGTGGCATGTACGACATCTATTCAGTGGTCCAGGGGGTCGACAAGTTCCTTCCCGTGGATGTCTACGTGCCTGGCTGCCCGCCACGCCCCGAGGCTTTCCTGCAAGGATTGATGCTGTTGCAGGAGTCTATCGGCCAGGAGCGTCGCCCCCTTTCCTGGGTCGTCGGTGATCAAGGCGTCTATCGCGCCGAGATGCCGTCGCAAAAGGAACAGCGCCGCGAACAGCGTATCCAGGTTACTAACCTGCGCAGCCCCGACGAAGTCTGATCCCACTCTTTCTTTTTACAAAAGAGACAAGACTCTGGGTTCATTCTTTACGTTGACCGAAAGCGATCGAGACCATGACTGCAGGCACCGCTCTGTACATCCCGCCTTACAAGGCTGACGACCAAGACGTCGTCGTTGAATTGAATACCCGTTTTGGCCCTGAGACGTTCACCGTCCAGTCAACCCGTACCGGCATGCCGGTGCTATGGGTTGCGCGTGCCAAACTGGTCGAAGTGCTGACCTTTCTGCGCCAGCTGCCAAAACCCTACGTCATGCTGTATGACCTGCACGGTGTCGACGAACGCCTGCGCACTCATCGCCACGGCTTGCCGGGTGCCGACTTCAGCGTGTTCTACCACCTGCTGTCGATCGAGCGTAATAGTGACGTAATGATCAAGGTGGCCTTGTCTGAGGGCGACCTCAGCTTGCCGACCATCACCGGCATCTGGCCTAACGCCAACTGGTACGAGCGTGAAGTGTGGGACATGTTCGGCATCGACTTTGCCGGCCACCCGCACCTGACCCGGATCATGATGCCGCCGACTTGGGAAGGTCATCCGCTGCGCAAGGACTTCCCGGCTCGCGCTACCGAATTCGATCCGTTCAGCCTGACTCTGGCCAAACAACAGCTCGAAGAGGAAGCCGCACGTTTCCGCCCTGAAGACTGGGGCATGAAGCGTTCGGGCGCGAATGAGGACTATATGTTCCTCAACCTCGGCCCGAACCACCCTTCGGCTCACGGCGCATTCCGCATCATCCTGCAACTCGACGGTGAAGAGATCGTCGACTGCGTTCCGGACGTCGGTTACCACCACCGTGGCGCCGAGAAGATGGCCGAGCGTCAGTCATGGCACAGTTTCATTCCGTACACCGACCGTATCGACTACCTCGGCGGCGTGATGAACAACCTGCCGTATGTCCTTGCGGTCGAGAAGCTGGCCGGTATCAAGGTGCCGGAAAAAGTCGACACCATCCGCATCATGATGGCCGAGTTCTTCCGTATCACCAGCCACCTGCTATTCCTGGGGACATACATTCAGGATGTGGGCGCAATGACCCCGGTGTTCTTCACCTTCACCGACCGCCAGCGCGCTTATACCGTGATCGAAGCCATCACCGGCTTCCGTCTGCACCCGGCCTGGTACCGCATTGGTGGTGTCGCTCACGACCTGCCACGCGGCTGGGAAAAACTGGTCAAAGACTTCGTTGAATGGCTGCCCAAGCGCCTGGACGAATACCAGAAAGCCGCTTTGGACAACAGCATCCTGCGCGGCCGGACCATCGGCGTTGCGGCATACAACACCAAGGAAGCGCTGGAATGGGGCGTCACTGGCGCCGGCTTGCGTTCCACCGGTCTGGACTTCGACCTGCGCAAGGCACGCCCTTACTCGGGCTACGAAAACTTCGAGTTCGAAATACCGCTGGCCGTCAATGGCGATGCCTATGACCGCTGCATCGTGCGTGTCGAAGAGATGCGCCAGAGTATCCGGATCATCGACCAGTGCATGCGCAACATGCCGGAAGGGCCGTACAAGGCGGATCACCCGCTGACCACGCCGCCGCCGAAAGAACGCACCTTGCAGCACATCGAAACCCTGATCACGCACTTCCTGCAAGTTTCGTGGGGCCCGGTCATGCCGGCCAACGAATCCTTCCAGATGATCGAAGCGACCAAGGGTATCAACAGCTATTACCTGACGAGCGACGGCGGCACCATGAGCTACCGTACCCGGATTCGCACCCCAAGCTTCCCGCATCTGCAACAGATCCCTTCGGTGATCAAAGGCAGCATGGTCGCGGACTTGATTGCGTACCTGGGTAGTATCGATTTCGTTATGGCCGACGTGGACCGCTAAGCATGAACAGCACGCTTATCCAGACAGACCGTTTCGCATTGAGCGAAACAGAGCGCTCGGCCATCGAGCACGAGATGCATCACTACGAAGACCCGCGCGCGGCGTCTATCGAAGCACTGAAGATCGTCCAGAAGGAACGCGGCTGGGTGCCTGATGGCGCTGTTTATGCTATTGGCGAAATCCTTGGCATTCCGGCCAGCGACGTTGAAGGGGTGGCGACGTTCTATAGCCAGATCTTCCGTCAGCCTGTCGGCCGTCACATCATTCGCGTCTGCAACAGCATGGTTTGCTTCATCGGTGGCCACGAGTCAGTGCTCAGCGAAATCCAGACTTCACTGGGTATCGGCTTGGGTCAGACCACCGCTGACAACCGCTTCACCTTGCTGCCCGTCTGCTGTTTGGGCAACTGTGACAAGGCTCCGGCCGTGATGATCGATGACGATACTTTCGGCGACGTGCAGCCTGCTGGCGTAGCCAAAATGCTGGAGGGTTACCTATGACCATCACGTCTTTCGGCCCCGCCAACCGCATCGCGCGTACGGCAGAAACTCACCCGCTGACCTGGCGCTTGCGCGATGACGGCGAACCGGTCTGGCTTGATGAATATCAAACCAAAAACGGTTACGCCGCCGCACGCAAGGCTTTCGCCGAGCAGTCGCCTGACGAAATCGTTCAGGCAGTCAAGGACTCCGGCCTCAAGGGTCGGGGCGGCGCAGGCTTTCCCACGGGGGTGAAGTGGGGCCTGATGCCCAAAGATGAGTCCATGAACATCCGCTACCTGCTGTGCAACGCGGATGAAATGGAGCCCAACACCTGGAAAGACCGGATGCTGATGGAGCAACTGCCCCATTTGCTGGTCGAGGGCATGCTGATCAGCGCCCGGGCGTTGAAAGCCTATCGTGGCTACATCTTCCTGCGCGGCGAGTACACCACTGCGGCCAAGAACCTCAGACGCGCCGTGAAAGAAGCAGAAGCGGCCGGTTTGTTGGGCAAGAACATTCTGGGCACCGGTTTTGATTTCGAACTGATCGTCCACACCGGCGCCGGGCGTTATATCTGCGGCGAAGAAACCGCACTGATCAATTCCCTGGAAGGCCGCCGCGCCAACCCACGCTCCAAACCGCCCTTCCCGGCCGCTGTCGGCGTCTGGGGCAAGCCGACGTGTGTCAATAACGTCGAGACTTTGTGCAACGTGCCAGCCATCGTCGGCAACGGCAACGACTGGTACAAATCCCTGGCCCGTGCGGGCAGCGAAGACCAAGGCACCAAGCTGATGGGCTTCTCCGGCAAGGTTAAGAACCCTGGCCTGTGGGAACTGCCTTTCGGCCTGCCCGCACGCGAGTTGTTCGAAGACTACGCAGGCGGCATGCGCGATGGCTTCAAGCTCAAGTGCTGGCAGCCAGGTGGCGCCGGTACTGGCTTCCTGCTCCCTGAGCACCTCGACGCCCAAATGTACGCCGGTGGCATTGCCAAGGTCGGCACGCGGATGGGTACGGGTCTGGCCATGGCCGTCGACGACAGCGTCAACATGGTTTCCCTGCTGCGCAACATGGAAGAATTCTTCGCCCAGGAGTCCTGTGGATTCTGCACCCCCTGCCGCGACGGCCTGCCGTGGAGCGTGAAGATCCTGCGCGCTATCGAACACGGCGAAGGCCAACCGGGCGATATCGAAACGCTGTTGGGGTTGGTCAACTTCCTCGGCCCTGGCAAGACCTTCTGTGCCCACGCACCGGGCGCAGTGGAACCTCTGGGCAGCGCAATCAAATACTTCCGGCCGGAATTCGAGGCGGGTATCGCGCCACAGCGTGATGCCAACGCGACCCTGGCCCAACGCCCGATTGTGGTTGGCGCATAACAAGACAGAAAAGGTCGGTAGCCCATAAAGCCGCCGACCTCATACCCGATGACGCCTTACAGGCTGTTTGATACGGGTAGCACCGAGATTCCATTAGCCACGCCCGCTGACAACGGGCCAACGAAGAACTTTGAACCATGGCCACTATCCACGTAGACGGCAAAGCGCTCGAGGTCGATGGCGCAGACAACCTGTTACAGGCATGTCTGTCGCTGGGCCTCGATATTCCTTATTTCTGCTGGCACCCCGCCCTTGGCAGTGTTGGCGCTTGTCGCCAATGCGCAGTCAAGCAGTACAGTGACGAGAACGACAAACGTGGTCGTATCGTCATGTCCTGCATGACCCCCGCCACTGACGGCAGCTGGATTTCCATCGACGACGAGGAGGCCAAGGTCTTCCGCGCCAGCGTCGTCGAATGGCTGATGACCAACCACCCGCACGACTGCCCGGTCTGCGAAGAAGGCGGTCATTGCCACCTGCAAGACATGACCGTAATGACCGGTCACAACGAGCGTCGTTATCGCTTCACCAAACGGACTCACCAGAACCAGGAACTCGGCCCGTTCATCGCTCACGAGATGAACCGCTGCATCGCCTGCTACCGTTGCGTGCGCTTCTATAAAGACTACGCTGGCGGCACTGACCTGGGTGTATTCGGCGCCCACGACAACGTGTACTTCGGCCGGGTCGAAGATGGCGCACTGGAAAGCGAGTTCTCCGGTAACCTCACCGAAGTCTGCCCGACCGGTGTGTTCACCGACAAGACTCACTCCGAGCGCTACAACCGCAAGTGGGACATGCAGTTTTCGCCAAGCATCTGCCATGGTTGCTCCAGCGGCTGCAACATCAGCCCTGGCGAGCGCTACGGTGAGATCCGTCGTATCGAAAACCGCTACAACGGTTCGGTCAACCAGTACTTCCTGTGTGACCGTGGTCGTTTCGGTTATGGCTACGTCAACCGTGAAGACCGTCCACGCCAGCCACTGTTGGCTGATGGCCACGTCAAACTGAGCCTCGACACTGCGTTGGACAAGGCTGCAGATTTGCTCCGCGGCCGTAACATCGTCGGTATCGGCTCACCCCGCGCCAGCCTGGAAAGCAACTTCGCCCTGCGCGAACTAGTCGGTGCCGAGCACTTCTACTCGGGTATCGAAGCCGGTGAGCTGGAACGCCTGCGTCTGATCGTCAAGGTGCTCAATGAGAGCCCGCTGCCGACCCCGACAATGCGTGACATTGAAGATCACGATGCGATTTTCGTCCTCGGCGAAGACCTGACCCAAACTGCAGCACGTATGGCCCTGGGCCTGCGTCAAGCCGTCAAGGGCAAGGCCGAAGACATGGCTGCGGCGATGAAAGTCCAGCCGTGGCTCGATGCCGCAGTGAAGAACATCGGTCAGCATGAATTGAACCCGCTGTTCATCGCGAGCCTCGCCGAGACCCGTCTCGATGACATCGCCGAAGAGTGCGTTCACGCAGCCCCCGACGACCTGGCGCGAATCGGCTTTGCCGTCGCCCACGCCCTGGACGCCAGCGCGCCCGCAGTCGAAGGCCTGGACACCCAAGCCCTCGAACTGGCCCAGCGCATCGCCGCTGCCCTGCTCGCAGCCAAACGTCCGCTGATCATCTCTGGCAGCTCCCTGGGCTCGACCGCACTGATCGAGGCCGCAGCCAACATCGCCAAGGCATTGAAGCTGCGCGACAAGCAAGGCTCAATCAGCCTGATCGTCCCGGAAGCCAACAGCATGGGCCTGGCAATGTTCGGCGGTGATTCCCTCGACGACGCGTTGCAGGCTGTGATTTCCGGCAAAGCTGACGCCATCGTGGTGTTGGAAAACGATCTGTACCACCGCGTCGACGCTGCCACGGTCGATGCTGCGTTCAACGCTGCGAAAGTCGTGATCGTCGCTGACCATCAGAAAACCCCGACCAGCGATCGCGCTGATCTGGTACTGCCGGCCGCCAGCTTTGCTGAAGGCGACGGTACCCTGGTCAGTCAGGAAGGTCGCGCCCAGCGCTTCTTCCAGGTGTATGACCCGACTTATCTGGACGCCAGCATTCTGGTCCACGAAGGCTGGCGCTGGTTGCACGCCCTGCGCAGCACCCTGCTGAACAAGGCAGTGGACTGGACGTTGCTCGATCACGTCACCGAAGCCTGCGCAGCCAGCACCGCGCAATTGGCCGGGATCGTCAACGCGGCACCGTCTGCGGCGTTCCGGATCAAAGGTTTGAAACTGGCGCGTGAACCATTGCGTTACAGCGGCCGCACGGCCATGCGCGCCAACATCAGCGTGCATGAACCGCGTACTTCACAAGACAACGACACCGCGTTCTCCTTCTCCATGGAAGGTTATTCGGGTTCGGCAGAACCTCGTCAGCAGGTGCCTTTCGCCTGGTCGCCGGGCTGGAACTCGCCACAAGCCTGGAACAAGTTCCAAGACGAAGTCGGCGGTCACCTGCGTGCAGGTGATCCGGGAACTCGCTTGATCGAAAGCAAGGGTGATGGTCTGTCCTGGTTCGCCAGCATACCGGGCGCATTTTCCCCGGCTCGCGGTACATGGCAAGTAGTGCCGTTCTATCACCTGTTCGGCAGCGACGAAACATCGTCCAAAGCCGCACCGGTTCAGGAACGCATTCCAAAAGCCTACGTGGCGCTGGCCAAATCCGAAGCGGATCGTCTGGGTGTCAATGATGGCGCCATGCTCAATCTGAGTGTTGCCGGTCATACCCTGCGTCTGCCGCTGCGGATCAATGAAGAGTTGGGCGCCGGTCTCGTGGCCCTGCCTGCCGGTCTGACTGGAATCCCGCCTGCGGTGTTCGGCAAAACCGTTGATGGTCTGCAGGAGGCAGCGCTATGACCTGGTTTACCCCTGAAGTGATCGACTCGATCATCTCGGTCGTCAAAGCCATTGTGATTCTGCTGGCCGTCGTGGTCTGCGGCGCGCTGCTGAGCTGGGTCGAGCGTCGTTTGCTCGCCCTTTGGCAGGACCGTTATGGTCCGAACCGGGTTGGCCCTTTCGGTGCTTTCCAGATCGCTGCCGACATGATCAAGATGTTCTTCAAGGAAGACTGGACACCACCGTTCGCCGACAAGGTGATTTTCACCCTGGCACCGGTCGTGGCCATGAGCGCCTTGCTGATTGCGTTCGCAATCATCCCGATCACCCCGACCTGGGGCGTGGCGGATCTGAACATCGGCTTGCTGTTCTTCTTCGCCATGGCCGGCTTGTCGGTCTATGCGGTGCTGTTCGCCGGCTGGTCGAGCAACAACAAGTTCGCCCTGCTCGGCAGTCTGCGGGCTTCAGCTCAGACCGTGTCCTATGAAGTGTTCATGGGCCTGGCGCTGATGGGCATCGTGGTGCAGGTTGGCTCGTTCAACATGCGCGATATCGTCGAGTACCAGGCACAGAATCTGTGGTTCATCATTCCGCAGTTCTTCGGCTTTTGTACGTTCTTTATCGCAGGCGTTGCGGTGACTCACCGTCACCCATTCGACCAACCGGAAGCAGAACAAGAGTTGGCCGATGGTTACCACATCGAATATGCCGGCATGAAGTGGGGCATGTTCTTCGTCGGCGAGTACATCGGTATCGTGCTGATCTCGGCGCTGCTGGTGACCTTGTTCTTCGGCGGCTGGCATGGCCCGTTCGACATCCTGCCTTCGCTGTCGTTCTTCTGGTTCGCCCTGAAGACCGCGTTCTTCATCATGCTCTTCATTCTGTTGCGCGCCTCTATCCCGCGTCCACGGTATGACCAGGTGATGGATTTCAGCTGGAAATTCTGCCTGCCGCTGACCCTGATCAATTTGCTGGTGACCGCTGCGATCGTGTTGTTGAACACGCCCGCTGTCGCGGCTCAGTGAGGATAAAGACCCATGCTCAAGTATCTGTTTGACATCGTGCATGGCACCTACACCCAGCTTCGCAGCCTGGTGATGGTGTTCTCCCATGCATTTCGCAAGCGCGACACGCTGCAGTACCCGGAAGAGCCGGTGTACCTGCCGCCGCGCTACCGCGGCCGTATTGTCCTGACCCGCGACCCTGACGGTGAAGAGCGTTGCGTAGCCTGCAACCTGTGCGCCGTGGCCTGCCCGGTTGGCTGCATCTCGTTGCAGAAAGCCGAAACCGACGACGGTCGTTGGTACCCGGAGTTTTTCCGCATCAACTTCTCGCGCTGCATTTTCTGTGGCCTCTGCGAGGAAGCCTGCCCGACCACCGCGATCCAGCTGACACCGGATTTCGAAATGGCCGAGTTCAAACGTCAGGATCTGGTTTACGAGAAGGAAGATCTGCTGATCTCCGGCCCTGGTAAAAACCCTGATTACAACTTCTATCGCGTTGCCGGTATGGCCATCGCCGGTAAGCCTAAAGGCTCCGCGCAGAATGAAGCCGAACCGATCAATGTGAAGAGCTTGCTGCCTTAAGGAAGAAAGATGGAATTCGCTTTCTATTTCGCATCCGGCATCGCTGTTGTGTCCACCCTTCGGGTGATCACCAACACGAACCCGGTGCACGCCCTGCTCTACCTGATCATTTCGTTGATCGCCGTCGCCATGACCTTTTTCAGCCTCGGTGCTCCCTTTGCCGGCGTACTGGAAGTCATCGCTTACGCAGGCGCCATCATGGTCCTGTTCGTGTTTGTGGTGATGATGTTGAATCTGGGCCCTGCCTCGGTGCAGCAAGAACGTACCTGGCTCAAACCCGGTATCTGGATCGGCCCGATGGCGCTGGGCGTAGTGCTGCTCGCCGAGCTGCTCTACGTGCTGTTCGCCAATCCGAGCGGCGCTGCCATCGGTCACACCACGGTGGATGCCAAAGCGGTAGGTATCAGCCTGTTTGGTCCTTATCTGCTGGTGGTGGAACTTGCCTCGATGCTGCTCCTCGCAGCAGCGGTAACGGCATTCCATCTCGGCCGCAACGAGGCGAAGGAGTAAAGCCATGAATGCAATCCCTCTTGAACACGGTCTGGCGGTCGCCGGCATCCTGTTCTGCCTCGGTCTGGTCGGCCTGATGGTACGGCGCAACATCCTCTTCGTGCTGATGAGCCTGGAGATCATGATGAACGCGTCTGCTCTGGCGTTCGTCGTTGCCGGTAGCCGTTGGGCGCAGCCGGATGGACAAATCATGTTCATCCTGGTGATCAGCCTTGCAGCCGCCGAGGCCAGTATCGGCCTGGCGATCCTGATGCAGCTGTATCGCCGCTTCCACACTCTCGATATCGACGCTGCCAGCGAGATGCGCGGATGAACCTTCTCTTTCTGACTTTCGTATTCCCCCTGATCGGTTTCCTGTTGCTCGCGTTCTCCCGTGGACGCATCTCGGAAAACCTTGCCGCGCTGATCGGCGTTGGCTCCATCGGACTGTCGGCCATCGTGACAGCCTGGATCATCTGGCAATTCAACGTCGCACCGCCTGAGGGTGGTCACTACACCCAACTGCTGTGGCGCTGGATGTCAGTGGACGGCTTCGAACCGAACTTCGCCCTGTACCTTGATGGTCTGTCCGTGACCATGATGGGTGTGGTGGTGGGTGTAGGCTTCCTGATCCACCTGTTCGCTTCCTGGTACATGCGCGGTGAGGCCGGTTACTCGCGCTTCTTCGCCTACACCAACCTGTTCATCGCCAGCATGCTGTTCCTGATCCTCGGCGATAACCTGTTGTTCCTGTACCTGGGTTGGGAAGGCGTGGGCCTGTGCAGCTATCTGTTGATCGGTTTCTACTACAGCAACCGCAACAACGGTAACGCCGCGCTCAAGGCCTTTGTCGTCACCCGCATCGGCGACGTGTTCATGGCCATTGGCCTGTTCATCCTGTTCCAGCAACTGGGTACGCTAAATATCCAGGAGCTTCTGGTGCGTGCACCGGAGCATTTCAGTGCCGGTGATTTCTGGATTGTGCTGGCAACCTTGATGCTGCTCGGTGGTGCGGTCGGTAAATCCGCGCAACTGCCGCTGCAAACCTGGCTGGCAGATGCAATGGCGGGCCCAACGCCTGTGTCGGCATTGATCCACGCCGCGACCATGGTGACCGCCGGTGTCTACCTGATCGCACGGACCCACGGTCTGTTCGAACTGGCACCCGATGTCCTGCATCTGGTCGGTATCGTCGGTGGCGTAACGCTGGTGTTGGCAGGTTTCGCGGCATTGGTGCAAACCGACATCAAACGTATCCTTGCCTACTCGACGATGAGCCAGATCGGCTACATGTTCCTGGCGCTGGGTGTGGGTGCCTGGGAAGGCGCGATTTTCCACTTGATGACTCACGCCTTCTTCAAGGCGCTGCTGTTCCTCGCGTCCGGTGCGGTGATCGTTGCCTGCCACCACGAGCAGAACATCTTCAAGATGGGCGGTCTGTGGAAAAAACTGCCACTGGCCTACGCCAGCTTCATCGTCGGTGGCGCTGCGTTGTCTGCCCTGCCACTGCTGACCGCCGGTTTCTACTCCAAGGATGAGATTCTTTGGGAAGCCTTCGCCAGCGGTAACCATGCGCTGCTGTATGCAGGCCTGGTCGGCGCGTTCATGACGTCCCTGTATACCTTCCGCCTGATCTTCATCACCTTCCACGGTGAAGCGAAGACCGAAGCGCACGCCGGTCACGGTATTGCTCACTGGCTGCCGCTGTCGGTGCTGATCATTCTGTCGACCTTTATCGGCGCACTGATCACCCCACCCTTGGCCGGTGTCTTGCCGCAGAGCGTCGGCCATGCCGGTGGTGAAGCCAAGCACAGTCTGGAAATCGCCTCGGGGGCCATTGCCATGGCCGGTATCCTGCTCGCGGCCATGCTGTTTCTCGGCAAGCGTCGCTTTGCTACTGCTGTCGCCAACAGCGCTCCGGGGCGGTTCCTTACGACCTGGTGGTTCGCGGCATGGGGCTTCGACTGGCTGTACGACAAGCTGTTCGTCAAACCTTATCTGATGATCAGCCATGTGCTGCGCAAAGACCCACTCGACCACACCATTGGTTTGATCCCGCGTCTGGTCAAGGGCAGTCATAACGCCCTGAGCCGCACCGAGACCGGCCAACTGCGTTGGTACGCTGCCTCAATGGCTGCAGGCGCTGTATTGGTGCTAGGCGCCATCGTGCTGGTTGCGGTCTGACATGAACCTTGCGAATTTGCGAAAGGAATTGAGCCCGTCATGATTCTGCCTTGGCTAATCCTGATCCCCTTTATCGGCGGCCTGCTGTGCTGGCTGGGTGAGCGCTTCAGCTCTACCCTGCCACGCTGGATTGCGCTGTTGACCATGTCTCTGGAACTTGCCCTCGGCCTCTGGCTGTGGACCCATGGAGACTTCCACTTTGCTCCGGCGCCTGGCGTCGACCCCACATGGGTTGTCGAATTCAAGCATCAGTGGATCGAACGCTTCGGCATCAGTGTGCACCTGGCCCTAGACGGCCTGTCGCTGCTGATGGTGTTGCTGACCGGCCTGCTCGGCGTGCTGTCGGTGTTGTGTTCGTGGAAAGAGATCCAGCGTAACGTTGGCTTCTTCCACCTCAACCTGATGTGGATCCTGGGCGGCGTGGTTGGCGTGTTCCTCGCCATCGACCTGTTCATGTTCTTCTTCTTCTGGGAAGTGATGCTGGTGCCGATGTACTTCCTCATCGCGCTCTGGGGTCATAGTTCATCGGACGGCAAGAAGACCCGGATCTACGCGGCGACCAAGTTCTTCATCTTCACTCAAGCCAGCGGCCTGATCATGTTGGTGGCGATCCTGGGTCTGGTGCTGGTCAACTTCAACACCACCGGTGTGATCACGTTCGACTACACCGAGCTACTCAAGACGAAGCTGGCACCCGGCACTGAATACATTCTAATGCTGGGCTTTTTCGTCGCCTTCGCGGTGAAGCTGCCAGTCGTGCCGTTCCACTCCTGGCTGCCGGACGCTCACGCTCAAGCACCGACCGCAGGTTCCGTCGATTTGGCCGGTATCCTGCTGAAAACAGCTGCTTATGGCTTGCTACGCTTCGCCCTGCCGCTGTTCCCCAACGCATCGGCAGAGTTCGCGCCCATTGCCATGACCCTGGGCCTGATCGGTATCTTCTACGGTGCGTTCCTCGCGTTCGCCCAGACCGATATCAAGCGCCTGGTCGCGTTCTCCAGCGTCTCGCACATGGGGTTCGTGTTGATCGGTATCTACTCCGGTAGCCAGCAAGCCCTGCAGGGTGCCGTGATTCAGATGCTCGCTCACGGCATCTCGGCAGCCGCACTGTTCATCCTCAGCGGCCAATTGTACGAACGCATGCACACCCGTGATATGCGCGAAATGGGAGGGTTGTGGTCACGCATCGCTTACCTGCCAGCGATCAGCCTGTTCTTCGCGGCCGCGTCCCTCGGCTTGCCTGGCACCGGTAACTTCGTTGGCGAGTTCCTGATTCTGATGGGCACTTTTGTCAGCGCGCCCTGGATCACCGCGATTGCAACGTCTGGCCTGGTACTCGGCTCGGTCTACTCGTTGATCATGATCCACCGCGCCTACTTCGGCCCTTCCAAGTCGGATGCAGTTCTGGCCGGGATGGATGCACGTGAATTGATCATGGTGCTGGGGCTGGCGGCACTGCTGGTCTGGATCGGCATTTACCCGCAACCGTTCCTCGATACCTCTGCCGCTACGATGCATGGCGTGCAGCAATGGCTCGGCACCGCCTTCACTCAACTTGCTTCGGCCCGGTAGAGCATTATGGACCTGACGATTCAACACTTTATTGCGCTTGCGCCGCTGCTGATTACCAGCGCCACGATTGTCGTGGTGATGCTGGGTATCGCTTGGCGTCGCAATCATTCGCAAACATTCCTGCTCACCGTGGCCGGACTCAACCTGGCACTCCTGTCGATCTACCCGGCGCTTAAAGTTGCGCCACTGGTGGTGACACCTCTGCTGAAAATCGATAATTTCGCCTGCTTGTACATGGCGCTGATTCTGGCCTCGACCTTGGCGTGCGTGACCTTGGCGCACGCCTATCTCGGCGAGAAGGCTTCGGGCTACCCCGGTAACCGCGAAGAGCTTTACCTGCTGATTCTGCTGGCGTCTGCCGGTGGTCTGGTATTGGTCAGCGCGCAACACCTGGCAGGCCTGTTCATCGGTCTGGAACTGCTGTCGGTGCCGGTCTACGGTATGGTGGCTTACGCCTTTTTCAACAAGCGCTCACTCGAAGGCGGCATCAAGTACATGGTGCTGTCGGCCGCAGGGTCTGCATTCCTGTTGTTCGGTATGGCGCTTCTGTATGCCGAAGCTGGCAGCTTGAGCTTCAGCGGTATCGGTTTGGCCCTGGCGGCGACCGGCCTGCCTAGTCCGATTGCGACATTGGGCCTGGGCATGATGTTGGTGGGCCTGGCATTCAAGCTGTCACTGGTGCCATTCCACCTGTGGACCCCGGACGTTTACGAGGGTGCCCCTGCACCGGTGGCGGCTTTCCTGGCCACCGCGAGTAAAGTTGCAGTGTTCGCTGTCCTGGTGCGACTGTTCCAGATATCCCCGGCGGCCAGCAGTGGCGTGCTCCACGATGTGCTGGCGGTCATTGCAGTCGCTTCGATTCTGATCGGCAACCTGCTGGCGCTGACTCAGACCAACCTCAAGCGTCTGCTCGGTTATTCGTCTATCGCCCACTTCGGCTACCTGATGATCGCACTGGTTGCCAGCAATGGCATCGCAGTCGAGGCGATCGGCGTGTACCTGGTGACCTACGTGATCACCACACTCGGCGCTTTCGGTGTCGTCACCCTGATGTCCTCGCCTTACAGCGGTCGTGACGCAGACGCTCTGTTCGAATACCGTGGCCTGTTCTGGCGTCGTCCGTACCTGACTGCAGTGATGACCTTGATGATGCTATCGCTGGCGGGTATCCCGCTGACGGCCGGCTTCATCGGTAAGTTCTACATCATCACCACGGGCGTCGAGTCGCACCTGTGGTGGTTGTTGGGTTCGCTAGTCATCGGCAGCGCCATTGGCGTGTTCTATTACCTGCGAGTGATGGTCACACTGTACCTGGTCGAGCCCAAGCTGCACCGTCACGATGCTCCATTCAACTGGGCACAACGTGCCGGCGGTGTGATGCTGCTGGTGATTGCAGTCCTGGCCTTCGTTCTGGGTGTCTACCCACAACCATTGCTGGACATGGTGCAACACGCAGGCCTGCAACTGGTCAGCTGATACGTTGAAGTACAAAAAACCCTGCTCACGCAGGGTTTTTTTTTGCGAGAAATCTAGCCAGGCAAACGCATGGCCCACTTGGCCCGACAAACAAACCCCAGCGGCCACCACTGGCGCGATGACAAACCCGAACACCCCGAACGCCTTGCCAAATCATGCCGCTGAGCAGGATGTAAGCCGCCGTTCGATCAACCAGGTCATGGGGTATCGCGAAAGCGGGATAAGGCCGTTGCGGCCTTATCCCGAGCAGGTCAGATGCGGAACTGCCCAACCAGTTTGCCCAAGCGTTGACCCAGGTCTGCCAGACTGCGCGAAGTCTGTGCGCTTTGCTGGGTTTGGTCGGCGACACTGTCCACCGATTGGGCTATCTGATGCACGCTGCGGTTGATCTCTTCAGCCACTGCGGTCTGCTCTTCGGCGGCGCTGGCAATCTGCGCGTTCATTGAGTTAATCGTACCGATCAGCGCCGCAATCGTGTCCAGCGAGACACCTGCTTCATTGGCTCGCGCCGACGTACCATCGCCCGCCTCACTGGAGCGACGCATGGAGTCTACGGCGCCCTGCGTGCCCAATTGCAGACGATCGATCATGCCCTGAATCTCTTGGGTACTCTGCTGGGTCCGGCTGGCCAACGCACGCACCTCATCTGCTACCACGGCAAAGCCTCGTCCGGCCTCCCCAGCCCTCGCGGCCTCAATCGCCGCGTTTAGCGCCAGCAAATTGGTCTGATCAGCAATCGAGCGAATCACTCCGAGCACACTCACAATCGAAGACACATCATTCTGTAGGCTGTCCAAGGACGTGCCGCTGCTACGGATGTCATCAACCAACGCATGGATCTGCTTGATACTGCCATCCACCACACGCTTGGCCGCCTGGCCTTCCACGTCGGTCTGTTGGGCAGCTACTGCGGCGCCTTGTGCACTTTTAGCCACCTCATGAGCCGCTGCGGACATTTCGTTGATCGCGGTAGCTACTTGATCGGTTTCGTGACGCTGACGCTCCATCGCTTGCTCAGAGCGATGGGCCTGGTCGGATACTTCGCTGACCAATCCTGTCAGTTGCGTGGTCATTTCGGTAATTTGACGGACCATCCCATGAATTTTGTCGACGAAGCGGTTAAATGAGCTGGCCAGATCGCCTAACTCATCCCCGCTAGTGACCACCAGGCGACGAGTCAGATCGCCTTCGCCAGCGGCAATATCGTCTAGATTGGCTTTCATCAAACTCAATGGACGCACAATGGTGCCCGCCAGGACCGCCCCAACAATGGCAATCAACACCAGCAGCAGCAGAGCAACGCCGATGATGCTCAGCAATATCTCCTCCAGGCGCGCATCAACGTTCTTCTTGACCTCCATGACCTGAGCTTCGATCCCATCCAGATTGACGGCGGTACCAATGACCATATCCCACTTGGGCAGGTATTCGGTGTAAGCGAGCTTGGGAATCAATACTTGAGAGTTGCCGGGCAACGACGACGAGTATTGTACGTAATGGGTGGCTGCCTTGCCGACCGCGACCAGTTCGCGGTTGACATAGACCCCATTGGGATCGCGGGCGTCTTTGAAGCTTTTACCAATGTCTTCCGGGCTGCTTCCCTTAAACAGACGTACCGCTTCCGAGTCGTAGCCGAAGAAGTAACCGTCCTTGCCATAGGTAATAGTGGAAAGCATTTTCACCACCTGCGCTCGCACGGCCACGTCCCCAGGGGCCGCCGCGTCATACAAAGGCTTGATGGTACCCAGCGCGACGGCGACGTAGCTTTGCAGTGTGGCTTTGGTTTCGTTGAGCAGACGCTGTCGGGTGTCCTCGACCTCCTTTTTTGCCTGTCCCTGCAACATCAACACCGTGGTAGCGCTGATTACCAGAGCAAAAATCAACACCGGCAGGACTGCCAATGACAGTACTTTGGTCTTCAAATTAAGACGCATAAGTTTCCACTCTTATTGGTATTCCAATGTTTAGGTCGCAACGTTTTATTGGTTAGCGGCCCCAACCCTAAAAAGTTGAGAAGCGTCCGTCAGCTTTGTAGCCAAAAGCGTCTTTTATTGTCGGGATGAAGAAAAAATGTGAATCGCAGATAGCGATAAAATCTCCCGCTCTATCCGCTGGAAAGATATCTCCATGTCGCTCAGTCAGCGTTCCATTCAATGGAAATTAACGGTGGTACCCGAGTGATCGAGCATCGTTCGCTCGGGAAGATCAATGTGTACCTGAAGCCCGCCCAGAGGGCTGGACAGCAACTTCAGCTGACCGCCCCATGCATCGACAATGTCACGCACGATACCTAGTCCCAAGCCGTGGCCGTTGACCTGTTCATCCAGCCGTGACCCACGGCCGAGCACCTCGTCGCGACGAGTCTCAGGAATACCAGGGCCGTCATCATCGATCAGCAAACAATAACTCTTCGACCGGTGCGTAATACTCAGACGCACCACGCTGTCGGCCCACTTGCAGGCGTTGTCCAGCAGATTGCCCATCAATTCAAGAAGATCCTCCCTGTCCCATGGCAAACGCAGGCCGGGCGTAACCACCCAGCTCATTTCCAAGTGATCGCCATGGATCATACCCAGTGTTGCGAACAGCCCCGGCAACTCGGCGTCACAATCGAACTGCGCACCGGGCAAGGCGTCTCCAGACAGGCGTGCACGGTTCAATTCACGGGTCAGGCGCTGTTGAATCTGCTCCAGTTGTTCGCGCAACGTACTGCGCAAGGCTGGGTAAGCATCAAGCGTTTCACTGGCAGCCAGACTCACCAGCACCGCGAGAGGCGTTTTCAATGCATGCCCCATGTTGCCGAGAGCATTGCGTGAACGCTTGAGGCTGTCCTCGGTATGAGCGAGTAAGTGGTTGATCTGCGCAACCAACGGCTCAAGCTCGACCGGCACTTGATCATCAAGCTGTGAGCGCAGCCCCTGCTGCAACTGGGCGATCTGCTCTCGCGCATTCTCCAGTGGCCTCAGCGCACGACATACTGTGAGGCGCTGCAGGACGAGGATCAAAATCAACGCCGCACCCCCCAAACCCAGGCCAATTTGCTGCACACGCTGAAAGCTGGCTTCCACCGGCGTGTAGTCTTGAGCCACGGTAATGGAAATCACCTGTCCGAATCGACGGTAGTCCGCACGCAGAACCAGCAATGACTGACCGCTTTGTCCCAGCTCGAAATTGGTGTGCAGACCCGGCGTTTCCGGGGTGGGGAACTCAATATCCCACAGCGAGCGGGAGCGCCAATGCCCTCCCGGAAAGTCGACCTGGAAATAATGGCCCGAATAAGGCTGCTGGTAGGCAGGTGTCAGGTGACGCTCATCCAGCTGAAGGCCTTCTGGACCCCGCGCAAGTGCTACCAACAGGTTCTGGCTTTCATTGCGCAGCCCTGATTCCAGGTAGCGCTGCAATCCCAGCTCAAACAACCACAAGCTGGTCTGAGCCAATACCAGCCCTATGATAAGCAGCACACTGATCAATCCCAGACTGAGACGAGCCTGTATGGACCTCACTCGACTTCCTCACCGAAGCGATAGCCTTGACCACGACGCGTCTCGATCACCGTGCGGCCAAGTTTGCGCCGCAGGTGATTGACATGAACTTCGATCACATTTGAGTCGCGTTCGCTTTCACCGTCGTAGAGATGCTCGGCCAAATGGCTTTTGGACAATATCTGCTCGGGATGCAGCATGAAGTAGCGCAGCAAACGAAATTCAGCTGCGGTCAGCTGAATTTCAACGCTGCCCTGGGCCACGCATTGACGGCCCTCATCCAGATGCAAACCCGCTGCCTCTAGCCTGGGCTTATTGGCCAGGCCATGTGACCGCCGCAGCAATGCTTGAATTCGCAGCTGTAGCTCTTCAGGGTGAAAAGGTTTGCTCAGGTAGTCATCGGCACCCGCCTTGAGCCCTTCAATGCGCTCAGCCCATGAGCCTCGGGCGGTCAGAATCAAGACCGGGGTAGCCAAACCACTGGCACGCCATTGCTGAAGTACGTCGAGACCCGGCAAACCGGGAAGCCCCAGGTCCAGGATAATCAAATCATAGGGTTCACTGCCCCCCTGATACACCGCGTCACGTCCATCGGCAAGCCAGTCTACTGCATAGCCCTGGCGTTTAAGCCCGGCGACCAGTTCATCTGCCAGCGGCACATGGTCTTCAACCAGTAACAGCCGCATCAATCATCTTCCTTGTCCTTTAATAATCGACTGTCGCGAGCGTCGAACTTCAACTCCCGAACCACACCTTCCACAGTCAGCAACTCTATGTCATAGAGGTATACGCCGTGTTTCTCCTCAAGCTCAGCCTCCAACAGCTTTGAGCCTGGGTAACGCCCCAGAGCTAGCCCTATCAGTTGATCGAGCGGCTGGATCACTCCTTGCTGGCGTAATTTCAGCGCTTCGTCCTGATCCAGGTCCCGCGCGCACAGCTCAGAGCAGAACAGAGCCAGGAGCAATGCGAAAAACCTGTAAGGATGCTCGCTTACTTTCATTACGTGTCCTGATGGTCCTTGAGAACCTGGCCGCTGGCGGCGTCCACTTCCACATCCCAATCAACGCCCTGCAGGTCACGCAGTTCGACCTGATAGACATGCTTGCCGTATTCCTCTTCAAGCCCGGTATCGGTAATCGCTGAGCCAGGGTGTTTAGCCAACGCGTCAGCATCAAGCTTTTCGAATGACTGAATAGTACCCGCATCTCTTAACTTCAACGCCTCACCCGGGCCTAAATCCCGAGCCAGGGCGATACCTGCGGTAAACGTAAGAGCTGCGACAGTGAGCAGTGCTGTGACGGCTTTCATATCAGGCCTCCTTAGAAATAAATGCTTTGCACGACTACAAAGATAAACAGCTCAACTTAATTGAAGCTGAATTTATCTGGCCAGGTGCCATCATCCATCAGGCGTTCAAGCAAGCAGCTTACAGCGTACTGGCCTGCGGTTTGTTTTAGCGCATAGGACAAACCATTGCTGCTAAACTGCTCGCCTGCTTTTATCGCCCTGGCGATAGCCACTTTCTAGAGTCGAATACACTGTGGAAATTTTCAAAGAGTTCACCTTCGAATCCGCACACCGCCTGCCCCACGTTCCTGAGGGCCATAAGTGCGGACGTCTGCATGGGCATTCATTTCGCGTGGCCATCTATTTGGCGGGAAAAGTCGACCCTCATACCGGTTGGATTCGTGACTTTTCCGAAATCAAAGCGATCTTCAAGCCTCTCTATGAGCGTCTCGATCACAACTATTTGAACGACATTCCGGGCCTTGAAAATCCAACCAGCGAAGTCTTGGCAAAATGGATTTGGGATCAGCTGAAGCCTTTGCTACCAGAACTCTCAGCCATTCGTATTCATGAGACCTGTACAAGCGGTTGTGAATACCGCGGCGACTGAGCTGAATTCAGCCATAAAAAAACCACCAGATAGGTGGTTTTTTTATGGCTATCGATTTTGTACCGCATGCAAGTGCAGGCTCTCGATGCGAGCGGACTGAAGCTTTTCGATGGTCGCCGTAAGCAACTCTTGAGCCCTATTTTCCTCGCACACAAACAAAACCCCTGTTTGCGTAAGCAAACAGGGGTTTCGGAATTCAATCTTGACGATGACCTACTCTCACATGGGGAAACCCCACACTACCATCGGCGATGCATCGTTTCACTGCTGAGTTCGGGATGGGATCAGGTGGTTCCAATGCTCTATGGTCGTCAAGAAATTCGGCTGCCGGATCGTCGTGCTTGCGCGCAACGGGCCAACTAATGGGGATGTGATAGATCTGTGGGTTGTTGCCAATTTTCGGTTTGTGTCGTCTTCACACACCGCAATCTGCTCTTTCGACGCAAATTGCTTGGGTGTTATATGGTCAAGCCTCACGGGCAATTAGTATTGGTTAGC
>ERZ1463034.32-NODE-32-length-48562-cov-42.996124_pt1 | contig 48562 bp, 44 predicted proteins | sample MGYA00564480_ERZ1463034 | MGnify/ENA primary metagenome ERZ1463034 (study PRJEB39244, sample SAMEA3635122) | Helicobacter pylori | study: EMG produced TPA metagenomics assembly of PRJEB11511 data set (Assembly of a 5300-year-old Helicobacter pylori...
ACCGCCCTTTCACGGCGGTAACAGGGGTTCGAGTCCCCTAGGGGACGCCACGATTGCCCGTTCTACGGGACCAAGGGTCATTCAATTATTGAATGGCCCTTTTGTTTTTGTGCTGCGTTTTACCCCTCCTGCCGTATTTTCCGTCAACCCCTTCCTGCGCTGTATCGCATTCGTCCTGCCGACCGGCGGCATGACAATCTGCTTGCCAATAAATATTATGGAGATAATATTATATCCATAATATTTGGAGGCGAGCATGAACGATAAAAAGGCGCAAACCCGCGAGCGTATTCTTCAGGCCGCCAGCTCTGCTCTGATCCAGCAGGGTCCGGTTGAGCCGAGTGTCAGCAACGTGATGGGTGCTGCCGGCCTTACGGTGGGTGGTTTTTACGCGCACTTTGAAAGTAAGGATGCCTTGATGCTCGAGGCCTTTAGTCAATTGCTCGGCCAGCGCAGGGCGCTGATGGCGCAAATTGACGAGCACTTGGCTGGCGATGAGCGCCGAGCGCTGGTCGCTGCCTTCTATTTGTCGCGTAAGCATCGGGACGCTACGGAGCATGCCTGTCCGTTGCCATCAACCGTGGGTGAGCTGTCGCGTCTGCCTGACGGTTTTCGTGCGGTATTGGCCGAGCATGTGGAGTTGATGGTGGCGCAATTGGCGGACAGCCCTGAGGACGCCGACAAGGTCCTGGCGGACATGGCATTGATGACCGGTGGTCTGGCCTTGGCGCGCGCTTTAGGCCCTTGCGAATTATCTGACCGGGTGCTCCGGGCCGCAAAGTCGGCGGTACTGTGATCAACGCTGTTTGCAGTGCCAGAATTTAAAACACACAACGCAACGCAGTGGGTTTGCAGGAGAGAAGCGATGAGCAGGTTAGGCTGGATTCGCGGAGTCAATGGCACCTTGGGTCGGCTGGCACCCAGGTTGGTGGCAGCAAAAATGCATCTGGCGTTCACTACCCCGCAGCATCGATTGCCGTCTGACTGGGAGTTGCCAGTCCTGGCCCGTGCCGAGCGCGTGACCTTGCGCTTCGGTCTTTCCGCCTTGCGTTGGGGGGCGGGTCCTACGGTGTTGCTCATGCATGGCTGGGAAGGGCGCCCAACCCAATTCGCCAGTTTGATAGAGGCCTTGGTCACTGCGGGTTATACCGTCGTGGCGCTTGACGGTCCAGGCCATGGACAGTCCCCCGGTCATGAAGCTCATGTGGTGTTGTTTGCCAGGGCGCTGCTGGAAGCTTCGGCAGAGCTTCCGCCACTCAAAGCCGTAATTGGCCATTCCATGGGCGGCGCCAGCGTGCTGCTGGCGACTCAGATGGGCCTGCGCAGCGAAACCCTGGTGAGCATTGCCGCGCCGAGCCGTGTATTGGGGGTGCTGCGTGGTTTTGCGCATCGGGTTGGATTGCCACCTGTTGCGCGCTCTTCGTTCATCAGGCAGTTCGAACGCGAGGTGGGCATGGCGGCGTCTGCGCTGGATGTCAGCCGCTATGAGCTGAATGTGCCAGGCTTGATCGTGCATGCGGAGGATGACCTCATGGTGCCGGTGGACGAAGCGCAACGGATCCACGATGCCTGGTTTGACAGCCGCTTGTTGCTCCTCAAGCAGGGCGGACATCAGCGGGTGCTGGCCGATCCGAAGGTGATCGAGGGCGTGTTGGCGTTGCTGGCCGGCAGCGCACACCCGCAGCGCCAATCTGCCTGAGCTTCCGTTACACTGCTCGCGAGTTGCTCTCCACGTTGGGGCACACATCAAGGAGCGAGCATGAGCTGGGATCTGGCAACGCCATTCGTCATTGACCTGAGTGTGGTGGCTGAAGACATCGATGGGCTGGGTCATGCCAATAATGCGGTGTACGTGACTTGGCTGGAGCGTTGCGCATGGCGACATTCACAACGGCTTGGCCTGGATTTGAGCGAGTACCGTCGAATCGATCGGGCGATGGCGGTGGTCCGGCATGAAATCGACTACCTGGCCAGCGCCTACGAGGACGACGAGCTGCAATTGGCAACCTGGATCGTCGATTGGGATCAACGCCTGAAGATGACCCGCCGTTTTCAGCTCAAGCGGCCAAGTGACGGTCTGACGTTACTGCGCGCGCAAACCACCTTCGTCTGCATCGAACTGTCCAGCGGTAAACCCAAACGTATGCCTGCCGAGTTCATCGAAGGCTATGGTCCGGCGCTGGTCAACCCGCAAGCCTGACGCCAAACGGCGTATAAGCGTTTCCAATCCAGTGGACGCCCCGTAAACTGCCGGACTTTTTTTCGAGTGTGACCCATGCAAATTGCCTTGGCGCCCATGGAGGGGTTGGTCGACGACATCCTGCGCGATGTGCTGACTCAGGTTGGCGGCATCGATTGGTGTGTGACCGAATTCATTCGTGTGTCCGAGCGCCTGATGCCGGCCCACTACTTCTACAAATACGCCTCGGAGTTGCACCAGGGGGCGAAGACCGATGCGGGTGTGCCCTTACGCCTGCAATTGCTGGGTTCCGATCCTGTGTGCCTGGCCGAAAACGCAGCCTATGCCTGTGAGCTGGGTGCCCCCGTGCTGGACCTGAACTTCGGTTGTCCGGCCAAGACCGTCAATCGTTCCCGTGGCGGCGCGATCCTGCTCAAAGAGCCGGAGTTGCTGCACAGCATCGTCAACCATGTACGGCGCGCTGTGCCTGCGCATATCCCGGTGACGGCGAAAATGCGTCTGGGTTATGAAAGCCCGGAGGGCGCTCTCGATTGCGCCCGGGCACTGGCCGATGGTGGTGCGGAGCAGATTGTGGTCCATGCTCGGACCAAGGTCGATGGCTACAAACCGCCAGCGCACTGGGAATGGATCGCGCGTATCCAGGAAGTGGTCAAGGTCCCGGTCGTTGCCAACGGCGAAATCTGGACCGTTGACGACTGGCGACGCTGCCGGGAAATATGTGGCGCCCGAGACATCATGATCGGTCGCGGGTTGGTCGCGCGCCCTGATCTGGCCCGGCAAATTGCGGCTGCCGAGGCGGGCGAAGACGTGATCGAGATGACCTGGACGCAACTGCAGCCCTTCCTGCAAGACTTCTGGCAACAGGCGTTGAACAAAATGACCCCGATTCAGGCCCCCGGCCGTTTGAAGCAATGGCTGGCGCTGCTGACCAAAAGCTATCCCGAGGCGACAACGCTGTTTAACACCCTGCGGCGTGAGACCGATTGCGAGCGGATCGGACAGTTGATTGGATTTGTTCACAGCGAGGCGGCTTGAAATCATTCTGGCTCAAGAAAGGCGCCCTGATCGGCGCCTTTCTTGTTTATGGGCTTATGGCGGCCAAACTCATGGCTCTTGTTCCTGACTCAGCATCCCCATAAACCCCTCCAGCGGCAGCGCCTCGCTGAACAAATACCCTTGATATAAATGGCAACCCAATTGTTCGAGAAACCTCAGTTGTTCCGGTTTTTCCACGCCCTCGGCGATCACTGCCAGGTTCAGACTCTGGGCCATGGCCACGATGGCGCGGATGATTTCGGCGTCGTTGGGGTCAGTGGTTGCATCGCGCACGAACGATTGATCGATTTTGAGCGCGTCCACCGGCAAGCGCTTGAGATAGGTCAGCGACGAGTAACCCGTGCCAAAATCATCCATCGCGAAGCTGACGCCCATTTTCTTCAAGCGACGCATTTTGGCGATGGTGTCGTCCAGGTTCTGGATTACGATGCCTTCGGTGATCTCCAGCTTGAGAAGCCGGCTGGGTAGGCGATGAACGCGCAGGCTACGTTCGACGCGCTCGACGAAGTCATTCTGGCGAAACTGCCGGGGACTGATGTTGACGCACATGCTGAAATCATCCGCGTCGATCAACGCTTCCCTTAATAGCTGTCCGCCTGCCTTGCACGCTTCATCAAGAATCCAGCTACCGACTTCCAGAATCATTCCGCTTTCTTCCAGCACCTGAATGAAGTGACTCGGTGCCATCGCGCCCAATTGCGGACGCTGCCAGCGCAGCAACGCTTCGGCACCGACGATGCGGTTGTCTCGTGCGTCCACCTGAGGCTGGTAGTGTAAGCTGAACTCGCCGCGGGGCAGGGCCAGGCGTAAATCGTTTTCCAGGCTCAGGCGCTCACTGGCGGCTTTCTGCATGGTGCTGTGGAACAGTTGTGTGGTGTTGCGCCCAGAATCCTTGGCCCGGTACAAGGCAATGTCCGCACGCTTGAGCAGGTCAGCCGGGGTTGACCCATGATCGGGGATCAAGGCCACGCCAATGCTCGGTGTCACCTGCAGACGTTGACCGTCGAGGAACATCGGCTCTGCCAGTAACTCACGCAGGGTGTCAGCCAGGCCGCGTACCTGATGGGTGACTTCGGCCCGCGTGCCTTCCAGTCCGGTGATCAGGACCACGAATTCATCGCCGCCCAGACGCGCCACCGTATCCTCGGTGCGCACGCTGGCTTCCAGGCGTGCGGTGATGACCTTCAACACGCTGTCGCCGACCGGGTGACCGAGAGAGTCGTTGATGTGCTTGAAGTGGTCGAGGTCGAGAAACAATAGCGCGCCCCGCAGGTTATGACGTTTGAGCAGGGCAATCTGCTGGCTTAGACGATCCATCAGCAACGCGCGATTGGGCAGGTCGGTCAGCGGGTCGTGGTAGGCCAGGTGCTGAATCTGCGCCTGAGCGTTCTTCAATTGGCTGATGTCGCGGGCAGTCATCAGCAGGCACGGCGTTTCATTCAGGGTGATGGGCTCCACTGACACATCAACCGTCAGCATGTCTCCATTTTTATTGCGTGCCAGCATTTCCCGGTGATGGACGCGGCCTTGGTCCTGTAAATCACTGATTATCAGGCTGCGCTGCGCCGGTTCAGCCCAGATGCCCACGTCGTAGGCAGTGCGTCCTATCACCTCTTCGGAGCTGTAGCCGGTCAACCGGCAGAAACCGTCGTTGACCTCAAGGTAGCGACCCGAATCGCGCTCGGTGATGGTGATGGCGTCGGGGCTGGAGTGGAACGCTTTGGCAAACTTCTCTTCGCTGGCCTTGAGCGCCGCTTCGGCACGTTGCTGTTGGGTGATGTCGCGCAGGGTGGTAACAATGCACGGTTGTTCGTCGACCACGATCAAGCGGCTGGAGATGACGCAGGTCAGCAGTTCGCCTTCCTTGTTCTTCAGCAGCACCTCAAGGTTGTCCAGGCCCTTGTCGCGGATGATTTGCTTGTTGCGTTGCTGGCGTTTTAACGGGTCCGCCCAAAAACTGATATCCGTAACGTTCAGGCCGATGATTTCATCGGCTTTCCAGCCAAATGTCTGGGTGAAACTGGGGTTGATCTCGACGAATTGGCCGGTCTCGAAATGGGTGACACATACCGGGTCAGGGCTGGCTTGAAACAGGCTGGCGAACTTCTCCTCTGAACTGCTCAGGCGTTGCTCGCGCTCGACCTGGTCGCTGATGTCCAGCAACGTACCGGCCATGCGCAGCGGTTCGCCGTTTGCATCACGGTAGAGCCGGGCGCGGCTTTCGAGAAAGCGCGAAGTGCCGTTCTCCAGCTGAATGCGGTAGGTGATCTGATAATTGCCCGCCGGACCTTCGCGCAGGCTGCGATAGGCCTGACGCATGTGGTCTCGGTCTTTGCCGGGCACACCCTCGAAAAAAGCATCGAATGATTCGTGAAAAGGCTCCGGTGCCAGGCCGTGCAACTGCGCGGCTCGGGCTGACCCATACAACATGCCGGTGGGGATGTGCCAGTCCCACGTGCCCAGTTGCGCCGAATCCAGTGCCAGGTCCAGACGCTCCTGACTTTCTTTGAGGGCCAGTTCGGCACGCTTGTGTTCGGTGTTGTCCAGAAAAGTGCTGAGAAGATAGGCGCAGTTATCCAGCACGATCTTCTGTGCGCAGAGCGTGCCATCGTGAACCCGGCCATTGCTGGCGTGCAATTGCACCTCAAGGGTAACGGGTTTGGGTTCGCCCTTGACCATGTCGTGAACCTGTTGACGTTGTGCCGGAACAGCCCACAGCCCGATTTCCACGCTGGTACGGCCCAGAATATCTTTGATTGGCCAGCCCAGCAGGCTTTCGAAATGTCGATTGGCCTCACAGATAAGGCCGTCTTCCAGCCGGGTCAGAAGGACTACATTGGGACTGAGGTTATACAGAGTCTCAAAGCGTTTTTCCGACTCGCTGGAGTCGGTGACCTGGTGAAACGCCGGGAGTAGGAGGCCGTCAGCTGTTTTGGGCATCGGTCAACAAGCCTTGAGAAAGTGGGCAAAGACGTTGATTGTTTTAAGCGCTTTTATGCTCGGAGACTACGTTATTTGCGCATCCAGTAATGCCATGAATGCTCGTGCGGCATTGGAGAGTGTCCTTTCAGTGTGCACAATGTAGCCTAGCTGGCGAGTGAGCTGAATGCCCGGCAAAGGGATGCGCGCTACTTGATCATCAAGCATGGTGCGTGGCAAGACGCTCCAGGCCAGGCCAATGGAGACCATCATTTTGATGGTCTCCATATAGTTGGTGCTCATGGCGATGTTCGGTTTCAGGCCTTGAGCTTCGCACAGGCGGCTGACGATGTGATGGGTGAATGTATTTTCTCCGGGAAACACCGCTGGATAGCGCGCTATATCCATCAGGCTTACAGCGCCGCTGTTGGCCAAGGGATGTTCTGGGGCTGCGACGAAATCCAGTGGGTCGTCCCAGACCACTACCGCCTTGACCAGCGTATGCGGTTGCGGAGCGAGGGTGATCACCGCCAGTTCGGCGCGCCCATGGAGGATTTCATCGTAGGCCACTTCCGAGTCGAGAAACTGGATGTCCAGCGCGACCTCGGGGTATCGCCGTGTGAACTCGCGCAATAAGGGAGGCAGGCGATGCAGGCCGATGTGGTGGCTGGTTGCCAGGGTCAGGCGTCCGCTGATCTCGCCGCTGAGGTTAGTCAATGCGCGGCGAGTGTCGTCCAGCACGCTAAGGATTTGATAGGCTCTGGGCAGCAGTGCCCGGCCAGCCTCGGTCAGGCTGACTTCACGACCCAGTCGGTCGAACAGCCGAACCTTGAGTTGCTGCTCCAGACCGGCAATTCGTTTACTGATCGCTGGCTGGGTCAGATGCAAGCGTTCCCCTGCCGCTGAGAAGCCTCCTGTCTCGGCAATGGCAATAAACGCGTTGAGATTGGCTAGATCCATTTTAGGATTCCAATTGGTTATCCAAAGCATAAAAAATATGAATTTGAGTTATTTAATCATACCCCATAGGATCTTCCTCACAAGCCAAAGGGTTATTGAGCCACGTCATCGATAACCGGCATAGAAACAAGCTGATGAGGAAACGTCTGATGGCCGGCAAAACGCTCTACGACAAGCTCTGGGATTCGCATTTGGTCAAACAGCGCGACGATGGTTCGGCGCTGATTTATATCGACCGTCACATCATTCACGAAGTGACCTCGCCGCAAGCCTTCGAGGGTCTGCGTCTGGCCGGGCGCAAGCCATGGCGGATCGATGCCAACATTGCCACTCCAGACCATAACGTGCCGACGACACCGGAGCGTAAAGGCGGGATTGAGGCCATCGTCGATCAAGTGTCTCGTCTGCAGGTGCAGACCCTTGACGACAACTGCGATGAATATGGCATTACCGAATTCAAGATGAATGACCCACGTCAGGGCATCGTTCACGTCATTGGCCCTGAGCAAGGCGCTACGTTGCCGGGTATGACCGTGGTCTGCGGCGATTCGCACACCTCGACTCACGGTGCGTTTGGCGCGTTGGCCCATGGCATCGGCACTTCCGAGGTCGAGCATGTGCTCGCTACGCAGTGCCTGGTCGCCCAGAAAATGAAAAACATGTTGGTGTCGGTCGAAGGCACATTGCCGTTTGGCGTCACGGCCAAAGACATCGTTCTTGCTGTTATCGGCAAGATCGGTACGGCGGGCGGCAATGGTCATGCTATCGAGTTCGCAGGCAGCGCGATTCGCGACCTGTCCGTCGAAGGGCGTATGACCATCTGCAACATGTCCATCGAAGCCGGCGCTCGCGTGGGCCTGGTGGCGACTGATGAAAAAACGGTCGCTTACGTGAAGGGTCGTCCGTTTGCCCCTAAAGGTGCGGAGTGGGACTTGGCTGTCGAAGCCTGGAAGGACCTGGTGTCCGATGCCGACGCCACCTTCGATACCGTGATCAAGCTCGATGCCGCTCAGATCAAGCCGCAAGTCAGTTGGGGCACTTCACCGGAAATGGTGTTGGCCGTCGATCAAAACGTGCCTGACCCGGCCAAAGAAACCGATCTGGTCAAGCGGGGTTCTATCGAGCGCGCGTTGAAGTACATGGGCTTGCATGCCAATCAGGCGATCACTGACATTCAGCTGGATCGTGTGTTTATCGGCTCCTGCACCAACTCGCGGATCGAAGACTTGCGTGCTGCGGCAGAGATCGCCAAAGGCCGCAAAGTTGCTTCCACCGTCAAACAGGCCATCGTGGTGCCAGGCTCGGGTCTGGTGAAGGCGCAGGCGGAAAAAGAAGGGCTGGACAAGATTTTCATCGAGGCCGGTTTTGAATGGCGTGAACCGGGCTGCTCGATGTGCCTGGCGATGAACCCGGACCGTTTGGAGTCCGGCGAGCATTGCGCGTCCACATCCAACCGTAACTTCGAAGGCCGTCAAGGCGCCGGTGGCCGTACTCACCTGGTCAGCCCTGCCATGGCGGCAGCGGCGGCGGTCAACGGTCGATTCGTCGACGTTCGTGACTTGATCCAACACTAAGGAGCCCAGCATGAAAGCATTTACTCAGCACACCGGCCTCGTCGCTCCTTTGGATCGTGCCAACGTCGACACTGATCAGATCATTCCCAAACAGTTTCTCAAATCGATCAAACGCACGGGCTTTGGTCCTAATCTGTTTGACGAGTGGCGCTATCTGGATGTGGGGCAACCTTATCAGGACAACTCCAAGCGTCCATTGAACAAGGATTTCGTGCTCAATAACGCGCGTTATCAAGGTGCCAGCGTATTACTGGCTCGCGAGAATTTTGGCTGCGGTTCCAGCCGTGAACACGCGCCTTGGGCGCTGGAAGAATATGGCTTTCGCAGCATCATTGCGCCGAGCTATGCCGACATCTTCTTCAACAACAGCTTCAAGAACGGTCTGCTGCCGATCATCCTCAGCGATGCGGAGGTCGATGAGTTGTTCGAACAGGTCGAGGCCACGCCGGGTTATCAATTGAACGTTGATCTGGTGGCGCAGACCGTGACCCGTCCTGACGGCAAAGTCTTGAGCTTCGAGATCGATGCGTTCCGCAAGCACTGCCTGCTCAACGGCCTGGACGACATTGGTCTGACGCTGATGGATGGCGAGGCGATTGCCCGCTTCGAAAGCATGCATCGCGCCAGCCAGCCGTGGTTGTTTCGCGACTGATTGATAGACCGCGTCAAGCTGACCGCGGGCAAGCCCGCTTCTGCAGAATGCGTACTGTTCTTGTAGGAGCGGGCTTGCCCGCGATAGCGTCCCGACAGTCGAAGCCTATTAAGGAACTCCATGATGACCCACACCGCGCACACCCAAGTCGTCCAGCGTCAATTCGGTGAACAGGCAGCGGCCTATCTGAGCAGTGCTGTGCACGCTCAAGGCACCGAGTTCGCGTTGCTACAGGCCGAAGTGGCCGGGCGTGGCGATGCGCGAGTGCTGGATCTGGGCTGTGGCGCCGGTCATGTGAGTTTTAATGTGGCGTCGTCGGTGGGCGAGGTGGTGGCTTACGACCTGTCGCAGCAGATGCTCGATGTGGTCGCCAGCGCGGCGGTAGAGCGTGGACTGAGCAACGTGCAAACGGTCTGTGGGGCCGCCGAGCGCCTTCCGTTCGAGGACGGCGAGTTCGATTTTGTGTTCAGCCGTTACTCGGCGCATCACTGGAGCGATCTGGGCCTGGCCCTGCGTGAAGTGCGACGCGTGCTGAAACCGGGTGGCGTTGCGGCGTTTATCGACGTCATGTCGCCAGGCAGTCCGCTGTTCGATACGTATCTGCAAAGTGTTGAAGTGCTGCGCGACACCAGCCACGTCCGCGACTATTCTGCGGGTGAGTGGTTGCGCCATGTCAGCGAGGCCGGGTTATTCACCCGCAGTCACAGCCGTCAGCGCTTGCACCTGGAGTACAGTTCGTGGGTCGAGCGTATGCGCACGCCACAGGTGTTGCGTGTCGCGATTCGTGAGTTGCAGGAGGCAATGGGTGCAGAAGTGCGCGAGTATTTTGAGATCACTGACGACGGCTCCTTCAGCACCGATGTGCTGGTGTTGTGGGCAGAACGTTAGTCTTGTTGCTTCTATAAAAAGCAGTGATGGTTCTTTTTGCAGGCGCACGATCACGCGCCGTTTAAATGGATTGAGGAACGTATGAGCAAGCAGATTCTGATTCTCCCAGGTGATGGTATCGGTCCGGAAATCATGGCCGAAGCGGTCAAGGTGCTGGAGTTGGTCAATGACAAGTTTCAGTTGGGCTTCGTGCTCAGCCATGACCTGATCGGTGGCGCGGCCATCGACAAGTATGGCGTGCCTTTGGCCGATGAAACCCTGGCCCGCGCCCGCGCTGCCGATGCTGTGCTGCTCGGTGCCGTCGGTGGCCCGAAATGGGACACGCTGGACCGTGCAATTCGTCCGGAAAAAGGCCTGCTGAAGATTCGCTCCGAGCTGAAACTGTTCGGCAACCTGCGGCCAGCCATTCTGTATCCGCAATTGGCTGAAGCGTCCACCTTGAAACCGGAAGTGGTGTCGGGCCTGGACATCCTGATCGTTCGTGAGCTGACCGGCGGTATCTACTTCGGTACGCCACGGGGTATTCGTACCCTCGACAACGGCGAGCGCGAGGGTTACAACACTCTCCCGTACAGCGAGAGCGAAATCCGTCGTATCGCCCGTGTAGGCTTTGACATGGCCCGGCTTCGCAGCAAGAAACTGTGCTCGGTGGACAAAGCCAACGTCATGGAATCCAGCCAGCTCTGGCGTGAAGTGGTCGAACAGGTCGCCAAGGATTATCCTGATGTCGAGCTGAGCCACATGTACGTCGACAACGCGGCGATGCAACTGGTACGTGCACCCAAGCAGTTCGATGTGATCGTCACCGATAACCTGTTCGGCGATATTCTGTCAGACGAGGCTTCGATGCTCACCGGTTCTATCGGCATGCTGCCTTCGGCGTCGCTGGATGCCAACAGTAAGGGCATGTACGAACCCTGCCACGGCTCGGCTCCAGACATCGCAGGGCAGGGCATTGCCAACCCGCTGGCAACGATTCTGTCGGTCGCGATGATGCTGCGTTACAGCTTCAATCAGCTGGCTGCTGCTGAGGCGATCGAACGGGCTGTGAGCCTGGTACTGGATCAAGGTTTGCGTACCGGCGACATCTGGTCGATTGGTAACGCCAAAGTAGGTACGCAGGAAATGGGCGAGGCCGTAGTCGCCGCGCTGCTCAATCTGTAATATCTCGGGCCCGCTCTTATCGGAGCGGCCCACTTTTTCGTTAAAGGTGCAGTTGCGATGAAACGTGTAGGTCTGATCGGTTGGCGCGGTATGGTCGGTTCCGTGCTCATGCAGCGGATGCTGGAAGAGCAGGATTTTGATCTGATCGAGCCGGTGTTCTTCACCACGTCCAACGTCGGTGGCCAAGGCCCGGCCGTGGGCAAGGATATTGCGCCCCTGAAGGACGCTTACAGCATCGAAGAACTCAAAACCCTCGACGTGGTTCTGACCTGTCAGGGTGGCGACTACACCAATGAGGTCTTCCCGAAACTGCGCGAAGCCGGCTGGCAGGGGTACTGGATCGATGCCGCTTCCAGCCTGCGTATGCAGGATGACGCGGTAATCGTGCTGGACCCGGTAAACCGCAAGGTGATCGATCAGCAGCTCGATGCCGGGACCAAAAACTTCATTGGCGGCAACTGCACGGTCAGCCTGATGCTGATGGGCCTGGGCGGTTTGTTCGAAGCCGGTCTGGTGGAGTGGATGAACGTCATGACGTATCAGGCGGCCTCCGGTGCCGGCGCGCAGAACATGCGTGAACTGATCAAGCAGATGGGTGCTACTCACGCTGCCGTGGCCGACGACTTGGCCAACCCGGCCAGCGCGATCCTCGACATCGACCGCAAGGTTGCCGAAGCCATGCGCAGCGAAGCCTTCCCGACTGAGAACTTCGGCGTGCCATTGGCCGGCAGTTTGATTCCGTGGATCGACAAAGAGTTGCCGAACGGTCAGAGCCGTGAAGAGTGGAAAGGCCAGGCCGAGACCAACAAGATCCTGGGTCGCTTCAAGAACCCGATCCCGGTCGATGGTATCTGCGTGCGCATCGGCTCCATGCGTTGCCACAGCCAGGCGCTGACCATCAAGCTGAACAAGGATGTGCCAATCGCCGACATCGAAGGCATGATCAGCCAGCACAACCCATGGGTGAAGCTGGTACCGAACCACCGTGAAGCGAGCATTCAAGAGCTGAGCCCAACGGCGGTAACCGGGACAATGAGCATTCCGGTGGGACGTCTGCGCAAGCTGAACATGGGCTCGCAATACTTGGGCGCGTTCACTGTTGGCGACCAGTTGCTCTGGGGCGCCGCCGAACCGCTGCGTCGTATGTTGCGGATTCTGCTGGAACGTTAATGCGTTAGCTGTTTCAAAAAAAACCGCTTCTCGTTTGAGAAGCGGTTTTTTATTGCGCGTGTGAAAGCGTAGCGAGCGAATTCATTCGGGAAGGCGTGGTGCCAGGCTTGCCGCGGTCAAGCGGTCCTTGCTCCATCGCTTGCCAAGCGCGATGCCGCGCAGTTCGATGTGGCGATAGCTCAGCACCGAAACAGCCAGCACCGCCGCCACTTCAATGACCATCAGTAGATTGTCGAGTGCCATGCTGCCGGTATCGATATAGCGGATAACCACGCCAACGATTTCGCTGGGTAGGTCTATCAGCAGCGGCAGGTGGGTAAGCTTGGCGACAATCATCACCCCGATCGACATCGCGAAAATCACCGCTGCGTGGGTCATATAGATAGAAAACGACAGCATGCCAAGCCAGGTGAACAGAGATTTTCGCAGCAGCGTCGACACCCAGCCGGCTTCGAACGCAAACACCCAGATCGCCACGCAGAACAGCAGGCTCAGGAGAATATCCTGGGGCGTATCGCTGTAAATCATGATCAGGTAGATCACACCTAGAACCAGCACCTCAAGCGCGCTGCCAAGCAGTGGACTCAGGTGCAGGCTTGGCAGTTTTGCGTATACCCGGTAAGTAACGCCCCCCGCAAAAAAACAGCCCAGACCTTTCAGCGCATTGTCCGTTACCAGCGTGCTCTTGAAGTAGAGCGCGAGGAAAGCGAGTACCGCGATGGCTACGAAAACCTTGCGCGCCTGCGTCGGCAAGGCCAGGGCGATCAGGCCGAAGATCAGGTACAGGTAGTATTCGACGCTGATGCTCCACGACGGATAGTTGAACGACAGCGCGTTGAAACTCGGCCACCAGGACTGAATCAACAGCAGGTTCGGCACAATCTCGTCGGGCGCCCGGGCGCCGGTGAAGCTCGGGGCGTTGAAGGACATCCCGTAGCGCTCGACCACGACTTTCAATACTTCGAAGCCGATGAATACCGCCAGCATCACCACGTGCAGCGGGTACAGGCGGCAGGTGCGAGTGATCACGAAACGGCGCAACTGCTCGACCGAGCCCAACCGGTTCGCATAGGTGTGATAAAGCACAAAGCCGCTGAGGACGAAGAAGAACTCGACGAGGTAGTTAGCGTTCTTGAAAAACGTCAGTTCAGTAAAGCTGCGCAGCGCGTGGGAGTGATGCATCACCACCGCCAAGGCACACAGACCGCGAAAACTATCGAGCACCAGAAATCGCTTCATGGCAGTTGTCCTTGCAGATGAGAAGTGGGTCTGACGACTTTTTTGGCAACGCGGCAATGGCCGCACAAACGCAATGCGCACGGCATGACCACAACCCTGGAAACCTGTGCGCGACAAAGCGTCAACAGGCCAGAGACAGAGAACACACGGGGAGGGAACGGGCGAAGAATTTAAGGATAGTTACCACCCTCGGCGCAGGGGCCGATTGGAGGGTGGATCAACTTGGGGAATGCTTGGGCAGTATGCCGTATTTGGCAGAAATGATGCCAGTGCTGACGTGCTGCGTACAGGCGCGTTTGTCGGCACTTTATGTATGGCTTGTAATTCCCTATATATGGGATATGAATTTACATATTGAGACGATGCAGGCTTTGGGTCTATAGTCGTCGCGCACTCACTTATCTCGCAAAAAAATAAAACAGGTGAAGCGATGCACGCGCAATTGATCGCGCTCGATTGGGGGACAACCTCTCTGCGTGCCTATCGGCTCGGGGAACAGGGTCAGGTTCTGGAACAGCGCTCACTGAGCGCAGGCATCATGCAGTTGCCGACGGCCCCTCGGCTGATTGCCGGCGTGATGTGTGTCGATGGATTTGAGCTGGCGTTCGATCAGGCGTGTGGTGATTGGCTCGACGCCGAGCCCGGGACGCCTGTCATCGCCTGCGGCATGGTTGGCAGCGCCCAGGGATGGAGTGAAGCGGTGTACCGCGAAACCCCTGCGGATGTGGCGGGTCTCAGCGCAGCCCTGCAAACCGTACGCAGTGTCCGTGGGGTCGATGTACACATCGTTCCTGGCGTGCTGCAGCGTTCTGTGTTGCCCAATGTGATGCGCGGTGAAGAAACCCAGGTTATGGGTATTCTCGCCAGCTTGCCCGCCGAAAAAAATCACGACCCATTGTTGATCGGCCTGCCTGGCAGCCACTCGAAATGGGTGCAGGTCACCGATGGCTGCATCGTGCATTTCGACACGTTTATGACGGGCGAGGTCTATGCCGCCCTGAGTGCACACACCATCCTCGGTCGAACCCTGCAGCACAGCGAGGCGTTCGACGCCGAGGCATTTGATCGCGGTGTCGCTGTCGCAGGGTCTGCCGACGGTGCAGCCGGGCTGCTGTCGACGATATTCAGCTGTCGGACCCTTGGCTTGACCGGTGAACTCAGCGCCACCGCGCAGTCCGACTATCTGTCCGGTCTGTTGATCGGTCACGAATTGGTCGCGCTTGTCGCCTTGCAGCAGCGAGCCCGCGAACACCTCCCTCCCATCATCCTGATCGGCAATAGCCAGCTGTGCGCGCGTTATTCACGTGCGCTGGCCGCCTGCGGTTTCGCTCAGGTGACCGTGGCCGAACAGGCTACCGAACGCGGTTTATGGCAATTGGCGGTACAGGCCAACTTGCTCAAGCCCACTCTTGTAGAGGTCTGACATGCTCAAACAAACACTGGCTAAAAACGGCTTGATCGCGATCCTCCGTGGTCTGCGTCCTGAAGAGGCGGCGTCCATCGGTGAGGTGCTGTATCAAGCGGGTTTTCGCGTCATCGAAGTGCCGCTTAACTCACCTGAGCCTTACGACAGCATCCGTATTCTGCGCGCAACGTTGCCCGCCGATTGCCTTATCGGCGCTGGCACGGTGTTGACGCCTGAGCAAGTGGGGCGGGTCAAGGAGGCGGGCGGTCAAGTGATCGTCATGCCGCACAGCGACCCAAAGGTGCTGCGCGCAGCCAAAGCGGCGGGCTTGTACCTGTCGCCGGGTGTTGCCACGCCGACCGAGGCCTTCGCCGCACTGGCTGAGGGCGCGGACGTACTCAAGCTGTTTCCCGCCGAGCAAATGGGGCCCGCAGTGGTCAAGGCCTTCCTTGCTGTATTGCCAGCCGGTACCGCACTGATCCCGGTGGGCGGCATTACCCCGGACAACATGCAGGTCTTTATCGACGCCGGTGTGTGCGGTTTCGGACTTGGCTCCGGGTTGTTCAAACCGGGGATGAGCGCCGCTGAGGTTGCCGAGCGCGCCGATGCCTACGTATCTGCATGGAATCAATTGAGCTGAGCTGATCGGCGCCCTGAGCGTCGCCTCCAATAAGAGAGCGCACACATGAAAATCACCAAACTCACGACGTTTATTGTTCCGCCACGCTGGTTGTTCCTGAAAATCGAGACCGACCAAGGTGTGACCGGTTGGGGCGAGCCGGTGGTCGAAGGCCGTGCGCACACGGTCGCTGCGGCGGTGGATGAATTGTCCGATTACCTGATTGGCAAGGACCCGCGCAACATCGAGGACATCTGGACCGTGCTCTATCGCGGCGGTTTTTATCGGGGTGGGGCGGTGCACATGAGCGCCCTGGCCGGGATTGATCAGGCGTTGTGGGACATCAAGGGCAAGGCCCTGGGTGTGTCGGTCAGCGATTTGCTCGGCGGTCAGGTGCGCGACAAAATCCGAGTGTATTCCTGGATCGGCGGTGATCGCCCAGCCGACACCGCTCGCGCTGCCAAAGAGGCCGTGGACCGTGGTTTTACCGCCATCAAGATGAACGGCACCGAGGAGTTGCAGTTCCTCGACTCCTTCGAAAAAGTCGACCTGGCGCTGGCCAACGTCGCCGCCGTGCGGGATGCCGTCGGGCCTAACGTCGGCATTGGCGTCGACTTCCATGGCCGGGTGCACAAACCCATGGCCAAGGTGCTAATGAAGGAACTCGATCCGTACAAGTTGATGTTCATCGAAGAACCGGTGCTCAGCGAGAACTACGAAGCACTCAAGGAACTGGCGCCCCTGACCAGCACCCCGATTGCCTTGGGTGAGCGATTGTTTTCGCGCTGGGACTTCAAACGAGTCCTGAGCGAAGGCTACGTCGACATCATTCAGCCCGATGCCTCGCACGCAGGCGGGATCACCGAAACCCGCAAAATTGCCAACATGGCTGAAGCTTACGATGTCGCCCTCGCGCTGCATTGTCCGCTAGGGCCGATTGCCCTGGCTGCCTGTTTGCAACTGGATGCGGTTTGCTACAACGCGTTTATCCAGGAGCAGAGCCTGGGCATCCATTACAACGAAAGTAACGACCTGCTCGATTACATCAAAAACCCGGAAGTATTCGACTACGACAAAGGCTTCGTGAAGATCCCCAACGGCCCGGGCCTGGGCATCGAAATCAACGAAGAATACGTCAAGGAGCGCGCCGCCATCGGCCATCGCTGGCGTAACCCGATCTGGCGCCATGCCGATGGCAGTTTTGCCGAGTGGTGATTCAGTAATCCCCCGCTCCGTGTTGTCCTCAAATAATCATAATAAGAGGCACCCCATGCAACCTCAGACCTTCGCAGGAAAGACGTCATTAGTGACGCCGAGCCGTAAGCGTTTTTTCATCATGGTGCTGTTGTTCATTACGGTAGTGATCAACTACCTGGATCGCGCCAACCTGTCGATTGCTGCACCGGCCCTGACCACGGAGCTGGGGATCGATCCGATTCATGTCGGTTTGATCTTTTCCGCTTTCGGCTGGACCTACGCCGCGATGCAGATCCCCGGCGGCTGGCTGGTGGACCGCGTACCGCCGCGGATTCTCTATGCCGTCGCGCTGTTGCTGTGGTCACTGGCGACCATCATGCTCGGCTTCGCGGCCAGTTTTATCGCGCTGTTTGTTCTGCGTATGGCAGTGGGCGCCCTGGAAGCGCCGGCTTATCCAATCAACAGCCGCGTGGTGACCACTTGGTTCCCGGAGCGTGAACGGGCGACGGCGATTGGGTTTTATACGTCCGGGCAGTTTGTCGGGCTGGCGTTTCTGACGCCGGTTCTGGCCTGGTTGCAGGCGCAGTATGGCTGGCACATGGTTTTCGTCAGCACTGGTGCCGTGGGTGTCATCTGGGCACTGGTGTGGTTTTTGGTGTATCGCGAGCCGCGTGATTTCAACGGCGTCAATCAGGCGGAAATCGAGCTGATTCGCGACGGGGGCGGGCTGGTGGATATCCAGACCAGTACCGAGAAAAACAAACGCGGTTTCAGCTGGCCGGATCTGGGGATCGTCCTGAGCAAGCGCAAGCTCTGGGGCATCTATTTGGGCCAGTTCTGTCTGAACTCGACGCTGTGGTTCTTCCTGACCTGGTTCCCGACTTACCTGGTGAAGTACCGTGGCATGGACTTCATAAAGTCCGGTTTACTGGCCTCACTGCCGTTTCTTGCGGCATTCGTGGGTGTGCTCTGTTCGGGTTTCTTCTCCGATTGGCTGATCCGTCGCGGCAGCAGCGTGGGTTTTGCCCGCAAGTTGCCGATTATCGGCGGGTTGCTGATTTCGACCTCAATCATAGGCGCCAACTACGTCGAGTCGACACCGCTGGTGATCGCCTTTCTCGCGCTAGCGTTCTTCGGTAACGGGCTGGCGTCGATCACCTGGTCGCTGGTGTCGACTCTGGCGCCAGCCCGATTGCTGGGATTGACCGGCGGCACCTTTAATTTCATCGGCAACCTGGCGGCGATCACCACACCCATCGTGATCGGTTTTCTGGCAACAGGGGATTCTTTTGCGCCCGCGATCACCTACGTAGCCGTGTTGGCGCTGGTAGGGGCGCTGTCGTACATTCTGTTGGTGGGGAAGGTCGAGCGCATCGAGTTGTAACCGAGGCAAGCTGGCGACAATAATGCCGTCAGCTTTCTGAATGAATAAGGCGTGATATGCAGCACGATTCACTCAACCCTGCGATAAGCAACGCCACCAAGGACGTCTCGCCAACCGGTACCCAAACCCTGTTGCGTGGGCTTGGTGTGGTTCAGGCCGTGGCCAGCGGTGCCCGTGACCTCAAGGAAATTGCCCGGGTTATCGGCACCACGCGCAGCACGACCCATCGCCTGGTCAGTTGTCTGGTGGAGGAGCGTTATCTGCGGGTTTTGCCACAGGTGGGTTACCTGCTCGGGCCCAAGCTGATCGAGCTGGGTTTTCAGGCCCGTGAGGAAGTGCCGCTGGCAATTTTGGCGCGTCCATACCTCGACGAGTTGTCAGCGCTGACCGGGGATACCGTGCACTTGGCGATTCGTGAGGGTGATGACGTGCTGTATCTGCACAAAAATCCAGGTCGCAATGGTCCCGAAATGCGCTCGCGGGTCGGTCATCGCATGCCGTTGGCGCGCACCGGGATTGGCAAGGCGTTGATGATTGATTGCACGCAGGACGAGTGGCAGCGTCTGTATCAGGTCAGTTTGCCAGTCGACGGAAAATCCATGGTGTGGCCGCAGCATCAGGAACAGTCCTGGGAACAGTTCCAGCAGCGAATGCAGGACTATGTCGCGGGGGGCTATGCGTTTGATCTGGAGGACAACGAACCGTCGATTCGCTGTGTCGCCGCGCCGGTACGTGATGCCAGCAACCGAATCGTTGCTGGCATCAGTATTGCCAGTACCGTGCCTTATATGCCCCTGGAGAAAATGGCCGAGCTGATCCCGCTGATCAAACAGACCGCAGCGCGACTCTCGGCCGAGTTAGGGGCCAAAGCCTGAATCAGGCTTTCAAGCTCGCCATGTCGATGACGAAACGGTACTTCACGTCGCCCGCGACCACTCGAGTGAAGGCGTCGTTGATGTTGCGGATGTCGAGCATCTCGATGTCGCAGGTGATGCCATGCTCGGCGCAGAAGTCCAGGACTTCCTGGGTTTCCGCCATGCCACCGATCATCGAGCCTGCCAGCACGCGACGTTTCGTGACCAGGTTGGCCGAATGCACTGGAGGTTCCACCGGCTCGACCAGCCCCACCAGAATATGCACGCCATCGAAACGCAGGGTTTGCAGGTAGGGGTTGAGGTCGTGTTGCACCGGAATGGTGTCCAGCAGGAAGTCGAAATGGCCGGCTGCGGCTGCCATCTGTTTGGCATCGGTTGACACGATTACATGGTCGGCGCCCTGACGACGGCCTTCCTCTGCCTTGGCCTCGGAGCGGGTGAACAGGGTCACTTCGGCGCCCATGGCTTTGGCGAATTTGATACCCATGTGACCCAGACCGCCCATGCCGAGGATGCCGACCTTGTCGCCCGGTTTCACGTTGTAGTGCTTGAGTGGCGAGTACGTGGTGATCCCTGCGCAGAGAATTGGCGCCGCGCTGGCCAAGTCCAGTTTCTCTGGGATGCGCACGACGAAACGCTCGCTGACCACGATACTGTCAGAGTAACCACCCATGGTGATACTGCCGTCGACGCGGTCTTTCGACGCGTAAGTCTGGGTCGGTCCTTCCAGGCAATACTGCTCCAGGTCAGCGTTGCAGGCTTCGCATTGGCGGCAGGAATCGACCATGCAACCGACCCCGACCTTATCGCCGACTTTGTAGCGGCTGACGTCTGCGCCGACAGCGGTCACCTTGCCAACGATCTCGTGGCCTGGCATCAAGGGATAGACGGCGATCCCCCATTCGTTGCGTGCCTGGTGGATATCGGAGTGGCAGACGCCGCAGTAGAGAATCTCGATGGCCACGTCATCGGCCCGAGGGCTGCGGCGTTCGAAGTTCATGGGGGCGAGGGGGGCGGTGGCCGACTGGGCGGCGTAACCGATGGCTTTATACATAGTGAACCTCGCAAAACAATGACTGGGTGATGCGAGCTATTGTCCCCGTGCAAGGCATGACCGGCCATGGTCATTCCTCCGGCTATCTTGCCTATTCCTCCGGCATCAGCGCTGATTGGCTATTTTTTTGGGCGGATCTGCGATGATGGCGCTGTCTATTCCTCTTGCGAAGCTGGATTCCCATGTTGTTGACCCGCCACCTTGATGCCAATGCAACACTGGTCTCGTTGATCCAGCCGCTCGCCACTCGTCCGGGGTTTCTGCCGACGCTATTGCCTGAGGTGCAAATCGTTTCGGCTCGCAGCAATGTGGCGCGTTGCCCGCAGATTTACGAGCCAAGCCTGATGATCATTGCTCAAGGCAGCAAACTGGCCTACCTGGGGCCGCGCACTCTGGAATATGGCGCGGGGCGCTATCTGGTTCAGGCGTTGTCGATGCCCTTCGAGTGCGAAACCTTTGCCACACCCGAAGTGCCGTTGCTCGGCATCTCGATTGGCATTGACCGGATCATGCTGGGGGAGTTGGTGCTGGCCATGGGGCTAATGCCGGGGCGTGACACTCAACCCCAGACCCTGGAGTCCATGAGCTCCGCCGCGCTTGACGCGGGCATGCGCGAAAGTGTCGAGCGCTTGTTGCGCTGCCTGCATGATCCGATGGAGTGTCAGATCATGGGCCGCACGCGTTTGCGAGAGGTACTGTATGCCGCGCTGCGTGGCCCTCAGGCGAGTGTGTTGCGGGCGCTGGTCGAGCAGCAAGGGCCGTTTGCCCGTGTTGCTGCATCGTTAAGCCATTTGCATGCGCATTATGCGGAACCGCTCAGCGTCGAGACCCTGGCTCGCTGCGCAAACATGAGTGCCTCGACCTTCCATGAGCACTTCAAGCGCGGCACCCTGTTGTCCCCGGTGCAGTATCTGAAGCGTCTACGACTGCTCAAGGCGCAGCGGATGTTGATCGCCGAAGGCATCGGTGTGGCGCAGGTTGCCCTGCGCGTGGGGTATCAAAGTACGTCGCAATTCAGTCGGGAATATAAGCGTTACTTCGAGCACAGCCCGGGGGATGAAGCGATGGGTGCTCATCCATAATGCTGATCGTTCAGGTGCAGGCAGGTGGTTTTTCGGACTCAACAAAAAGGCTCCCGAAGGAGCCTTGATGTTTGATCAGCCTTACATGTTCGGGTAAGTCGGACCGCCACTGCCTTCAGGCGCTACCCAGGTAATGTTCTGGGAAGGGTCTTTGATGTCGCAGGTTTTGCAGTGCACGCAGTTCTGCGCGTTGATCTGGAAGCGCTTCTCGCCGTCTTCCTTCGTCACCACTTCATACACGCCGGCAGGGCAGTAGCGCTGCGCCGGTTCGTCGTACAGCGGCAAGTTGGTGCCAATCGGGATGCTTGGATCGGCCAGCTTCAGGTGGCAGGGTTGTTCCTCTTCATGGTTGGTGTTGGAGAGAAATACCGAGCTGAGCTTGTCGAAGCTGAGCTTGCCATCGGGGCGTGGGTAATCGATCTTTTTCGAGTCGGCCGCGAGCTTCATGCACGCATAATCCGGCTTGGTGTCGTGCAGGGTGAACGGGATCTTGCCGCCGAAGAAGTTCTGATCGATGAAGTTGAACGCACCGCCGAGGATCGGACCGAACTTGTGCAGCGCCGGGCCGAAGTTACGGCTGGCGAACAGTTCATCGTAGAGCCAGCTGGCTTTGAAGGCCTCAACGTAGGTGTTCAGTTCGTCGCCGCCTTCCTTGCCAGCGAAGAGGGCATCAGCCACCGAATCAGCCGCGAGCATGCCGGATTTCATGGCGGTGTGGCTGCCCTTGATCTTGGCGAAGTTCAGGGTGCCGAGGTCGCAGCCGATCAGCGCGCCGCCCGGGAAGACCATTTTCGGCAGCGAATTCAAGCCGCCCTTGCAGATGGCGCGCGCGCCGTAGCTGATGCGCTTGCCGCCTTCGAGGTACTGTTTGATCACCGGGTGGTGCTTGAGGCGCTGGAATTCATCAAACGGTGACAGAAAGGCATTGGAGTAGGACAGATCAACGATCAGGCCGGCCACCACCTGATTGTTTTCCAGGTGATAAAGGAAAGAGCCGCCAGTGTTCTCGGTGCCCATTACGTCCAATGGCCAGCCAGCGGTGTGGACCACCAGGCCTTGCTCGTGCTTGGCCGGGTCGACTTCCCAGATTTCTTTGAGGCCAATACCGTAATGCTGCGCATCGGCTTCGGTATCGAGGTTGAAGCGCTTGAGCAATTGTTTACCGATGTGGCCACGGCAACCTTCGGCGAACAGCGTGTACTTGCCGCGCAGTTCCATGCCAGGGGTGAAGTAACCCTCTTTAGGATGGCCTTCACGGTCAACGCCCAGATCGCCGGTAACGATCCCGCGTACCACGCCGTTCTCGTCGAACAGTGCTTCCTGGGCGGCAAAGCCCGGGTAGATTTCGACACCCAGGTTTTCAGCCTGCTGAGCCAGCCAGCGGCACAGATTGCCCAGGGAAATGATGTAGTTACCTTCGTTGTGCATGGTTTTAGGCACAAAGAGGTTGGGTACTTTAGTTGCGCTGTCGGCACTTTTGAGTACAAAGATATCGTCGCGCTTGACCGGGGTGTTCAGAGGCGCGCCGAGCTCTTTCCAGTTCGGAAACAATTCGTTCAGGGCGCGAGGTTCGAACACGGCACCGGATAAAATGTGCGCGCCCACTTCAGAGCCTTTTTCCACCACGCAGACGCTGATTTCCTTTCCGGCTTCGGCGGCCTTCTGCTTCAGTCGGCAAGCGGCGGAAAGACCCGCGGGGCCTGCGCCGACGATGACGACGTCGAATTCCATGTATTCGCGTTCCACAGGCTATCTCCTACTCAGGGCTCAACAGTTTTTTTTATATGAAGCAACTAGCGCGGGTCGCGAGTAACATTGACCGACCTGCGCGCCGCAAAGGCACGCATTATATCTGGACCATCGCTCAGGTCCAATACAAACGTTTGTTTGAATTTGCTGCAGGCCAGATAAATCAAAGACGCGCTGCTCATATCTGACCGTTTTAGCGTATTGACCAGAAAAGACGTTCCGGTCAAGATACGGGCGGTTTTGCGCTCGCCGTAGGCTGACCGCTGGTTTCAAAGGGCACCTCTAAAAAGCGTTGGAGCGCGGTGCAGTTGTTTTTAGAGGTGTCCTTTTTACCGACGCGTATCAATCGCCAGGTCCGCCCGGGCGATTTTCTTTTCACCGGAGAGTAACGAGGAATCCATGAAGGTTCTTGTAGCTGTCAAACGAGTGGTCGACTACAACGTCAAGGTTCGCGTCAAAGCGGACAACTCCGGCGTCGATCTCGCTAACGTCAAAATGTCGATGAACCCCTTCTGCGAAATCGCTGTAGAAGAAGCCGTCCGCCTGAAAGAAAAAGGCGTTGCGACCGAGATCGTCGTCGTTTCCATTGGTCCGACCACCGCTCAGGAGCAACTGCGTACCGCATTGGCTCTGGGTGCTGATCGCGCCATCCTCGTTGAGTGCGCCGACGAACTGAACTCCCTGGCCGTGGCCAAGTTGCTCAAGGCTGTGGTCGACAAAGAACAACCGCAGCTGGTGATCCTGGGTAAACAGGCCATCGACAGCGACAACAACCAGACCGGCCAGATGCTGGCTGCACTGAGCGGCTACGCTCAGGGCACCTTCGCCTCTAAAGTCGAAGTGTCTGGCGACAAAGTCAGCGTCACGCGTGAAGTCGACGCCGGCCTGCAGACGGTGTCCCTGAGCCTGCCCGCGATCGTGACCACAGACCTGCGTCTGAACGAGCCACGTTACGCCTCCTTGCCAAACATCATGAAAGCCAAGAAGAAGCCTCTTGAAGTGCTGACTCCGGACGCTTTGGGCGTTTCTACCGCCTCCACGACCAAAACCCTGAAAGTTGAAGCGCCGGCTACCCGCAGCGCAGGCATCAAGGTCAAGTCGGTGGCTGAACTGGTCGAGAAACTGAAAAACGAAGCGAAGGTAATCTAAATGACTATCTTGGTTATTGCTGAACATGAAAATGGTGTCGTTGCCCCGGCAACCCTGAACACCGTGGCTGCCGCTGTAAAAATCGGTGGTGATATTCACGTACTGGTGGCCGGTGCCAACGTCGGTGCAGTCGCCGAAGCAGCAGCGAAAATCGCCGGTGTTTCGAAGGTACTGGTCGCTGATAATGCGGCTTACGCTCATCAGTTGCCGGAAAACGTCGCGCCGCTGGTTGCCGAGCTGGGCAAGGCTTACAGCCACATCCTGGCTGCTGCTACGTCCAACGGCAAAAACATCCTGCCGCGTGTTGCTGCGCAGCTGGACGTTGACCAGATCTCCGAGATCATCGCCGTTGAAAGCGCTGACACCTTCAAGCGTCCGATCTATGCCGGTAACGCCATTGCGACAGTGCAGTCTTCGGCTGCGGTCAAAGTGATCACCGTGCGTGCCACCGGTTTTGATCCGGTGGCGGCTGAAGGCGGTTCGGCTTCTGTTGAAGCGGTCTCGGCTGCTCACGATGCTGGCAAGTCCACCTTCGTTAGCGAAGAACTGGCCAAGTCCGATCGTCCAGAACTGACGGCTGCCAAAATCGTCGTTTCCGGCGGTCGTGGCATGCAGAACGGCGAGAACTTCAAACACCTGTACGCCTTGGCCGACAAGCTGGGCGCTGCTGTGGGTGCTTCGCGCGCCGCAGTCGACGCAGGTTTCGTACCCAACGACATGCAGGTCGGTCAGACCGGCAAAATCGTTGCGCCACAACTGTACATTGCGGTCGGTATTTCCGGCGCGATCCAGCATTTGGCCGGTATGAAAGATTCCAAAGTGATCGTTGCGATCAACAAGGATGAAGAAGCGCCGATCTTCCAGGTGGCTGATTACGGCCTGGTGGCTGATTTGTTCGAAGCCGTTCCTGAGTTTGAGAAGCTGGTTTAATCCAGGCTCTTCACTTATAAAGAGAACCCGTTCATTTCGGGCTGTGTGAAATTGCGCTACGCCGCAGATTCCCACGGCCTTCGATGAGCGGGTTTTTTATTGGATTCGATTAAGGATTGACCTATGAGCAGGCCTCGGCTGCTATTGCCATCGCTTCTTTTAGGCGTGTTCATGTTGCCATCACTGAGTTTCGCCGCGGGCAAATGTGAGCGTCTGATCGTGACAGGCAGCCCTGATGCGCCGCCTTATTTATGGCGTGACCCCCAAGACCCGAAGCACCTGATGGGCGCCAATGCCGACCTGCTCAAACAAGCAGCTGAAGAGTTGGGCCTGAAAGTAGAGCTGCTGTATGCAGGTAAGCGCAGTCAGGCGTTGGAAGAAGTGCGCAGTGGGCGTATGGACCTGTTGGCCGACGCGCCGTTGAAGACGTCGGAACTTGAATCGCTTGATTACATTCATCCTTCGATCACCCAGAACGAAATCGTTGTCTGGACTCGACATGATCATGCGCAGCCCTTCAATGTGCTTGCCGATCTGCGCGATCACCCAGGCGCGGTATCGAACAAAATTCGCTTCACACAACCCTTTGAGGCGCTAGTCAGTGAGCATCTGAGACTTGAACGCACCGAGAATCTGACTCAGGCGTTTCAAAAATTGATTCTGGGGCAGGTTGAATATGTACTGGCGGGCCGTTACGCCGGTCTGGCGATGGCCCAGGCATTGGGGGTGTCTGCGGACCTGGTTGCGCAGCCTTTGCCACTGGATAAGCAGGGGCTGTACTTGGCGTTGTCATTCAATTCAGCCTGCAATGATCCTTGGTTACGCGGACAGCTGGCCAAAAAGATGACAGAATCGGCCGCCTCCGGCCTGTCAGGCGAGGCGGTGAAACGCAATCTGGAACTCTGGAAAGCGCAGTTGCTGCTGCCAGCCACCGCCCCAAACAAGTAGGAATGTTTTCGTGAGTATTCGAGCTTTATTCGCCGCCACAGCCTTTGCTGCTCTGGTCGGCTGTGCCAACGATCCGGCACCAATCGAACAGTTACGACTGACCGAGCAAGCAGTGGATCAAGCCAAGGCGGTGGGTGCCACCGAAGAAATCCCAGAGCTGACACTGGCCCAGTCGAAACTGATTCAGGCTCGCGCCGACATGGCCAACCAATCATTCAAAGAGGCTCGCATGCAGGCCGAGCAGTCTGAACTCGATGCGCGGCTCGCCGAAGCACGCGTCCTGACCCAGAAGAGTCAGGAGCAAATAATGCAGCTGAACACTCGCCTCAATCGTCTGCGTAAGCAAGTGGGAGACGTTCAGTGAGTCGCTCAGTGAATCGTATCCCTCGTATCATCAGTGCAGTCATGCTGCTGGGTTCGGCTGGCCTTTATGGTTGTGCAGGGCACCAGAACAGCGAGCGGGCAGTGCAGCAAGCCAGTGCCGACTTCCAGAAAGTCAGAGAAGATACCAACGTTCTGCGCGGCGCCCCCAAAGATGTTATTCGTGCCGGCGAATTGTTAGGGCGTGCCGAGCGTTTGTCCGGCTATTGGGGCAGTGGCGCAGACGTCAGCCATTACGCTTACCTTAGCGGCCGCTACAGCGAAATTGCTCGCGAGCATACTAACCTGATGCTCAATCAGGAACAGTTGGCCAAGTCGGAGCTAGACCGTCAGCGCCTGCAACTCGCGTTGCGTGAAGCCAAATTGTCCAGTGTGCAGCAGCAAGGCAAATGGCTGGAGGAGCAGATGGTTGCTCTGGCCACCATCCAGACTGATCGCGGTCTGGTCATGACCCTGGGCGACGTACTATTTGATACGGGGAACGCTGAGCTAAAAAGTTCGGCCAATCGCACGGTGCTCAAGTTGGTGCAATTTCTCCAGCTTAATCCCAAGCGCGTCGTGCGGATCGAAGGCTATACCGACAGCACAGGCGGCAAGCAGGAAAACCTTGAGCTTTCCAGGGATCGGGCGCAGTCGGTGGCTGATTTGCTGATGGATCTGGGTATTGACGAGAAGCGTCTTCAGGTCGAAGGCTATGGGGATGAATTCCCTGTCGAAGCGAACGCCTCGGAGCGTGGAAGGGCGCAGAATCGTCGGGTTGAAATCGTTTTCTCCGACGACAAAGGCCATTTGGGTGCAGCGCGCTAGGCGTTCTCGTTAAAGAAACCCGGTGACCGCAAGGTGCCGGGTTTTTTTTGAGAAAAATGGGGGCGAACAGGGGGTTTTTCGATGGAATTGTTTTATCACTGCTGAGGAGGGCTATCATTTCTAGAAACTGTCCCCGTACACTTCCCTACTGTTACGGTAGTCACCCGTCTTGAACACTCTATAAAAATAAGTTGTCAGCAGCATCGAGGGCCGCGTCATGACCAATCTTCTACTTTATCAACGCATTGCTCAGCAGCTGGCTGAGGATATTCGCCGGGGTGTCTATCAGCCCGGTGAGCGCGTGCCCTCTGTACGCAAAATGAGTTCGCAGCTCAATGTGAGTCATGCAACAGTGTTGCAGGCCTATGCAAACCTTGAAGATCAAGGTTTGATCCGGGCGCGGCCGCAGTCGGGTTATTACGTGCACCAGACACCGGCGTTGACTGCGCCCACCCCGGACATTGCTCGCGTAGAGCGTCCTGGTCTGGTCACCCGCAGTAGCATCATCCAGCAGGTTTTAGTCGAGTCACGCCGTGAAGGTGTATTTCCGTTAGGGGCTGCAGTGCCTCACGTAGACTATCTGCCAGTGCGGGCGTTGCATCAGCAACTGGCAAAAGTGACGCGTTTTCAGAGTCCGCGCGCTTTTAGCTATATGTTCAGTCCCGGTTTCGAGCCGTTGCGCCGTCAGGTTGCCATTCGCATGCGCGATGCCGGGGTGGTGGTCGATCCGTCCGAGGTGGTGATTACCCACGGTTGTGTCGATGCGTTGCAAATGTCCTTGCGGGTACTGACCAGGCCCGGTGATCTGATCGCGACTGAGTCGCCCACCTATTATGGTTTGTTGCAAATGGCCGACCTTCTGGGGCTCAAGGTCATCGAGATTCCGAGTGATCCTGCCACCGGCATCAGCCTTGAAGCGTTGCAGTTGGCGGCCAACCAGTGGTCGATCAAGGCGTTGGTGATGACGTCGCGTCTGAGTAATCCATTGGGAGGGACCGTGCCTGAAGAGCGACAGAGGCATCTGTTGCGACTCGCCTCGGATTTTGATATTCAGATTGTGGAAGACGACATTTATGGCGAGTTGATGTTTGAACTCGGGCGAACCAAAGCGTTGAAGGCCTTTGATCGGTTGGGTAGGGTGATTTATTGCTCGAGTTTTTCCAAGACCTTGGCGCCTGGTGTGCGTATCGGCTGGACGATTGCCGGAAAGTATCAAGCAGAAATCCAGCGATTACAGACATTCAGCACTCATTCGGCATGCAGCGTCACCCAAATGGGCGTTGCTGCTTACCTGGAAAATGGCGGTTATGACCGACATTTAAGGTTCATTCGCCTGGAGTACCGCAAAAATTTGAGCGCGTTCCAGTTGGCGGTGCAACAGTACTTCCCTGAAGGGACTCAAATGAGTCGGCCGACGGGAGGATTTATTCTGTGGGTAAGCTTGCCTGGGCGGGTTAACACTCAAGAGTTGCATGTGCGCGCCCTGGAGCAGGGAATCAGCATCGCGCCGGGGCTTATTTTTAGCAATACAGAACAGTTCAATCACTGTATTCGACTCAACTGTGGTATCCCGTGGAACCGCGAAGCGGAGCGCGCACTGATGACCTTGGGCATGCTCGCCAAGCAACTGTGTCAAGAAACGGCGCAAGCTTACTGAGGTATTACCCCGCGGGTGAGTACTGTGCTCGGCGCCTCTTTACTCGTCCGGTTTGAATCTGCTGGCTTGTCATGAACCCTTCAACAGGCCAGCATATGGCCCTCTGCCTTGCTGCCATTTATGTCTATGAATTTTCTTCGTTGTATCGGGTTGCTGTTAATTGTACTGGCGAGTGCCTGTGGTCCTGAAAAACCTGCTGCGCCGGTGCCCAAGGTCGTGTCTGGGGCGGCGTCAGGTATACCAGTGGGCGCCGTGGGGGAGTCGGTCGTCGTGCCGCCTGCGCCAATCGCACCGCAGGTGCATATCCATGAGTTGAAACCTAACATTCCGGTGGTTCCGGTAGTGGTGACCTCCTCGGCCAGGGCGTCAGTACAAAAGACTGTCTCCAGCAAAGCCACATCCGAATCGCCCCCTGCCAAGCCTCGCGCACCAATGTCCAGCAAGACCAAGCCTGCGAGTGAAGTGGTGCGGCAAACTCGTCTCTCCCAGCCGAATCTGGACTTGAGTCTGCCGACAGATATGGTCAAGGAGATGGCACCCGTTGGTACGGTGGCGCCCATCGTTAACAAGTCTTTATTGCCACCCATGTTTGGCGAGAAAAAAACGGCTCCGGAAGGTCCTTTCCAGCTCAACGGCCGCTTACTGAATAACGCAATGAAGCTGCAAATGCGCGACGAAAATCGGCGGGAAGTCGAAGGTGCTGCCCTCGATTTCGAGTTCAAGCAGTAGCGCTAAAGAGCAGTCTGCCGTCAGACTGATTTCAAACGGGCGTTTAAACGGGTAATATCCTTCGATTTTAACCATTGCCGGTCGCGAGGATATTCGTTATGGACTGTCGTCCAGATTGCGGGGCCTGCTGCATTGCACCCTCCATCAGTTCGCCTATTCCTGGCATGCCCAATGGCAAGGCCGCAGGAGAACGTTGCCTGCATCTTTCTGTCGAATCGCTGTGTGCTTTGTTCGGCAGGCCTGATCGGCCTGCGGTGTGCAGTGCGTTTTCGGCGGATGAGGAGGTCTGCGGGTCGAACCAGGCGGAGGCTATTCGTCTGATTGGCTGGTGGGAGCAAGCGACCGCAGTGGCTTGATGGCCTTTACTTAAGCAGAACTGATTTCCCGCAAACCGGTTTACCAGAACTTCGACAACAAGGAATAAAACAATGGGTTCGCTGCATCGGATAGCTGTTGTGTGTGGTTTGACTGTATTGATGGCTGCTGCCGCTCAGGCTGAAGACTGGAAAGTTGCGAAGGATGAGGGGGGTATCAATATCTCCTTGAGCGATGTGGCGGGCTCCAAGTACAAGGCTTATCGCGGTATCACTATAATCAAGGCAAGTGTGGCCAAGTTGCGCGGCCTGCAGGAAGATGTTGTGGGCGCTTGTACCTGGATTCATGAATGCAAGTCGCAGAAGTTGCTCAAGTCTGACGGCGTCAGGACGTGGACTTACGCTCAGTTCAATACGCCTTGGCCTGTGACTCCGCGCGACTCAGTGTTGCTGGTGACTTCCGAGCAGGGCGCTGATGGCACCCTGACGCGCACGCTAAAGGGCGTGCCAACGTATATCCCCGAGGAAAAAGGCTTTGTGCGGGTTGCGCAAGTAGAAGGTCTCTGGAAGTTCGTTCCCAAAGGTGCCGATCAAACTGAAGTGACGTATCAGGTTCATACAGAGCCGGGTGGTAGCGTGCCGTCCTGGCTGGCCAACAAGTTTGTGGTGGACGCTCCTTTCAATACCTTGAAGGCGTTGAAAGAGAAGGCAGAGAAGTAATTGATTCTGATCGTCGGGGGGGCAACTTTCCCTGCGGTACAAAAAAGGGCTGCCAATGGCAGCCCTTTTTTATTCCCGATGGTTGAGGTCGAGAATGGTTTGCAGTCTTACTTACGATCTTCCAGCGGCACGATGTCGCGAGACACGTAGCCGGTGTACAGCTGGCGAGGACGGCCAATCTTGTACGGGCTTGAGAGCATTTCTTTCCAGTGCGAGATCCAGCCGACAGTCCGCGCCAAGGCGAAGATCACGGTGAACATGCTGGTGGGAATGCCGATAGCTTTCAGGATGATGCCCGAGTAGAAGTCTACGTTCGGGTACAGGGAGCGTTCGATGAAGTACGGGTCGGTCAGGGCGATCTCTTCGAGACGCATGGCCAGTTCCAGCTGCGGATCGTTGGTGATGCCCAGCTCTCTGAGTACTTCGTCGCAGGTCTGCTTCATCACGGTGGCGCGCGGATCGCGGTTTTTGTAAACCCGGTGACCGAAGCCCATCAACTTGAACGGATCGTTCTTGTCTTTGGCCTTGGCAATGAATTTGTCGATGTTCGAGACATCGCCAATTTCATCGAGCATAGCCAATACTGCTTCGTTGGCGCCGCCGTGTGCCGGACCCCAAAGGGCTGCGATGCCGGCAGCGATACAGGCGAACGGGTTGGCCCCTGAGGAGCCAGCCATGCGCACAGTAGAGGTCGACGCGTTCTGCTCGTGATCGGCGTGCAGGATAAAGATCTTATCCATTGCCTTGGCCAACACCGGGCTGATCGGTTTGATCTCGCAGGGGGTGTTGAACATCATGTGCAGGAAGTTTTCTGCGTAGTTCAGGTCGTTGCGCGGGTACATCATGGGTTGCCCCATGGAATATTTGTACACCATCGCTGCCAGAGTAGGCATTTTGGCAACCAGACGGATCGCGGAGATTTCACGATGCTGCGGGTTATTGATGTCCAGAGAGTCGTGATAGAACGCCGACAGGGCACCCACCACGCCGCACATAACGGCCATTGGGTGAGCGTCGCGACGGAAACCGTTGAAGAATGTCTTCAACTGTTCGTGCACCATCGTGTGGTTCTTCACGGTGATCACGAATTGGGCTTTCTGTTCAGTCGTTGGCAGTTCGCCGTTGAGCAACAGGTAGCAGGTTTCCAGGTAGTCCGATTGTGCAGCAAGCTGCTCGATCGGGTAACCGCGGTGCAACAGGATGCCTTTGTCACCGTCGATATAGGTAATCTTCGACTCGCAAGAGGCGGTCGACATGAAACCAGGGTCGAATGTGAAGTGGCCGGTGGCGGTTAGACCGCGAACGTCGATTACATCGGGACCCACGGTGCCGGTCAGAATTGGCAGCTCGACGGGGGCTGCGCCCTCGATGATCAACTGCGCTTTTTTGTCAGCCATGTGGCCTCCTATATATGCTTCAAATCATCAGACAGACCCCCCACGCAGGGCCCGCACCACTATAGTGAGATAAATCTTAAAGTCAATTTGCCTAAAGTCTTGCTGCTGGGGGCTTTGGGCGAGGTTTTTTCATGAAGATCCGAGCCGTTTACGCCTTTTATAAGTCGGGCGCAATTGCCTATTAGCGTGAAGTCTGCGCGTTGTCATTAGTGACCTAACTGTCTATACTCTGGCTCCGACCGCCGGGGGCTTTAGGGCCTGTTTCATAGGGGTCGTCACTCCCTGGGTGGTGGGTACCTGACCAGTGCACTTCCCAACAACTTTGCCCTGATTGTTAGGGGCTCTTCAAGTGTGAAAAAAAGCCGTGAATAGCCAACGACCTGTAAACCTCGACCTAAGGACCATCAAACTCCCAGTCACTGCTTACACGTCCATTCTTCACCGTATTTCCGGTGTCATCCTCTTTGTCGGCCTTGCCATCATGCTTTATGCATTGGGCAAATCGCTGGGCTCTGAGGAAGGTTTCGGGGAAGTGAAGGCGTGTTTGACCAGTGTGCTAGCCAAGCTAGTAATTTGGGGCCTGCTGTCCGCCTTGCTGTATCACTTGGTGGCAGGTATTCGCCACTTGATCATGGACATGGGCATCGGTGAAACGCTGGAAGGCGGCAAACTGGGCTCGAAAATCGTTCTCGCCGTCTCCGCGGTGCTGATCGTTCTGGCGGGAGTATGGATATGGTAACCAACGTCACTAACCTGTCGCGTTCGGGCCTCTATGACTGGATGGCGCAGCGCGTATCTGCGGTCGTGCTCGCGGCTTATTTCATATTCCTGATCGGGTACCTCATCGCGAACCCTGGCCTGGGGTACGCCCAATGGCACGCGCTGTTCGCTAACAACGCGATGCGTATCTTCAGTCTGCTGGCCTTTGTTGCTCTGGGCGCTCACGCCTGGGTTGGCATGTGGACCATCGCAACCGATTACCTGACGCCGATGGCGCTGGGCAAGTCCGCGACTGCAGTACGTTTCCTCTTCCAGGCTGTCTGCGGCATCGCGATGTTCGCTTACTTCGTCTGGGGTGTGCAGATTCTTTGGGGTATCTGATTCATGGCTAACATTAATACGCTTTCTTTTGACGCTATCATCATTGGTGGCGGCGGCGCTGGCATGCGCGCAGCATTGCAGCTGGCCCAGGGCGGTCACAAGACCGCTGTAGTTACAAAGGTATTCCCGACTCGTTCCCATACCGTTTCTGCTCAGGGTGGCATTACCTGTGCCATCGCCTCCGCAGATCCAAACGATGACTGGCGCTGGCACATGTACGATACCGTCAAGGGCTCCGATTACATCGGTGACCAGGACGCTATCGAATACATGTGTTCCGTAGGCCCTGAAGCGGTCTTCGAACTTGAGCACATGGGTCTGCCGTTCTCCCGTACCGAGCAAGGCCGCATCTATCAGCGTCCATTTGGCGGTCAGTCAAAAGACTTTGGCAAGGGCGGTCAGGCTGCACGTACTTGCGCAGCTGCCGACCGTACCGGTCACGCGTTGTTGCACACTCTTTACCAAGCCAACCTGAAAGCCGGCACTGTATTCCTCAACGAATACTATGCAGTGGATCTGGTGAAAAACCAGGACGGCGTGTTCGTCGGTATCATCGCGATCTGCATCGAAACCGGTGAAACTTCGTACATCCGCGCAAACGCGACGGTACTGGCCACTGGCGGCGCTGGTCGCATCTACTCGTCGACCACCAACGCACTGATCAATACCGGTGACGGTATCGGCATGGCGCTGCGTGCAGGCGTGCCGGTTCAGGATATCGAGATGTGGCAGTTCCACCCAACCGGCATCGCCGGCGCAGGTGTACTGGTTACAGAAGGTTGCCGCGGTGAAGGTGGTTACCTGATCAACAAGCACGGCGAGCGTTTCATGGAGCGTTATGCTCCGAACGCCAAAGACCTTGCTGGTCGTGACGTGGTAGCACGCTCCATGGTTAAAGAGATCATCGCCGGTAACGGTTGTGGTCCAGATGGCGATCACGTAATGCTCAAGCTCGATCACCTGGGCGAAGAAGTGTTGCACAGCCGTCTGCCAGGTATCTGCGAATTGTCCAAGACATTCGCTCACGTCGATCCAGTGACCGATCCGGTTCCTGTGGTTCCGACATGCCACTACATGATGGGTGGTGTTGCCACCAACATTCATGGTCAGGCAATCACCCAGAACGCTGCTGGCGTTGACACCATCATTCCAGGTCTGTTCGCTGTCGGCGAAGTGGCTTGTGTATCGGTGCACGGGGCTAACCGTCTGGGCGGTAACTCGTTGCTCGACCTGGTGGTCTTCGGCCGCGCAGCCGGTATCCATCTGGAACAAAGCCTGCGTGAAGGTGTTGAATACCGCCGCGCAACTGAAACCGATGTTGACTTCGCACTCGAGCGCCTTGCTGGCTTGAACGCGCGGACCACCGGTGAAGACGTCGCTTCGCTGCGTAAAGAACTGCAAAGCTGCATGCAGAACTACTTTGGTGTGTTCCGTACTGGCGAATACATGCAGAAGGGTATTGCTCAGCTGGCAGGCCTGCGCGAGCGCATCGCCAACGTCAAGATCAACGACAAGAGCCAAGCGTTCAACACGGCTCGGATCGAAGCTCTGGAACTGCAAAACCTGCTGGAAGTTGCCGAAGCTACCGCGATTGCCGCAGAAAATCGTAAAGAGTCCCGTGGCGCTCATGCCCGTGAAGACTTTGAAGATCGCGATGACGTGAACTGGCTGTGCCACACCCTGTATTTCCCGGGTGAAAAACGCGTAGCCAAGCGTGCCGTGAACTTCTCGCCGAAGACTGTTCCGACTTTCCAGCCCATGATCCGCACTTATTAAGGGTGGCCGATATGTTGCAAGTCAGTGTTTATCGCTACAACCCGGATCAGGACGCTGCACCGTTCATGCAGGAATTCAAGGTCAATACCAACGGTAAAGACTTGATGGTTCTGGACGTGCTGGCCCTGATCAAAGAGCAGGACGAGGGTTTCTCCTATCGTCGCTCTTGCCGTGAAGGCGTGTGTGGCTCAGACGGCATGAACATCAACGGTAAAAACGGCCTGGCATGTATCACGCCGCTGTCTGCCGTGGTCAAGGGCAACAAGCTGGTGGTCCGTCCACTGCCTGGTTTGCCGGTTATTCGTGACCTGGTCGTCGATATGAGCATCTTCTATAAGCAGTACGAGAAGGTGAAGCCTTACCTGCTGAACGACACGCCGGCTCCGGCCATCGAGCGTCTGCAGTCGCCAGAAGAACGCGAGAAGCTGGACGGTTTGTACGAGTGCATTCTGTGCGCTTGCTGCTCGACTTCCTGCCCGTCCTTCTGGTGGAACCCTGACAAGTTTCTCGGTCCAGCTGCACTGCTGCAAGCCTACCGTTTCCTGGCTGACAGCCGTGACACTCATACCCAGGAACGTCTGGCTTCGCTGGATGACCCGTTCAGCGTTTTCCGCTGCCGCGGGATCATGAACTGCGTGAACGTGTGTCCGAAGGGCCTGAACCCAACCAAGGCTATCGGTCACGTTCGCAGCATGCTGCTGCAAAGCGGCGTCTGATTTGACTGTTGTACTCGTAGCACCGCAACACCCGTAACTGATGTACCTGTACTAGCTGCGGCGCAGGCTTCAACCGGCGCCGTAGTTTTAACCTGAGCAGTAGCTCATAAAGCTGCGGCTCTTACTTTGAAGAAATGAGACCAGCAGGGGCATCCGGGCTGGTACCCGGACTATCTGCGTGAACCTTGGTGGCTTGTCTGAGTCGTTTCACATGGACTTTGTCAGGTTTACTGCGGTGTCTTCGCCGGTGGTGTCCCCTTACCGAGGGTGACCAAGCATGCAAGAAAGCGTGATGCAGCGCATGTGGAACAGTGCCCACCTTTCCGGTGGTAACGCTGCCTATGTGGAAGAGCTCTACGAGCTCTACCTGCACGACCCTAACGCTGTGCCAGAAGAATGGCGCACCTACTTTCAGAAGTTGCCAGCTGACGGCAGCACTGCCACCGATGTTTCGCACTCGACAATCCGCGATCACTTTGTGTTGCTGGCCAAAAACCAGCGCCGCGCCCAACCGGTTTCCGCCGGTAGCGTGAGCAGCGAACACGAGAAGAAGCAGGTTGAAGTTTTGCGACTGATCCAGGCTTATCGGATGCGGGGCCATCAGGGCGCCCAACTCGATCCGCTGGGATTGTGGCAACGTCCTGCGCCAGCCGACTTGTCGATCAATCATTACGGTCTGACGAACGCTGATCTTGATACAACCTTCCGCGCCGGGGATTTGTTCATCGGCAAAGAGGAAACTAGCCTACGCGAAATTCTCGAAGCGTTGCAGCAGACATATTGCCGCACCATTGGCTCTGAATTTACCCATATTGTCGATTCCGAGCAGCGTAACTGGTTTATGCAGCGCCTCGAAAGCGTGCGCGGGCGTCCAGCGTTCTCCGCTGACATCCAAAGCCACTTGCTCGAGCGCGTGACTGCCGCTGAAGGCCTGGAAAAATACCTGGGTACCAAATACCCCGGCACCAAGCGTTTCGGTCTGGAAGGCGGCGAAAGCCTGATCCCGATGCTGGATGAGTTGATCCAGCGTTCGGGCTCTTACGGCACCAAAGAAATCGTGATCGGCATGGCCCACCGGGGACGTCTGAACGTCCTGGTCAACACCTTCGGCAAGAACCCGCGCGATTTGTTCGACGAGTTCGAAGGCAAGAAAAAGGTCGAGCTCGGTTCCGGTGACGTTAAATATCACCAGGGCTTTTCGTCCAACGTGATGACAGCCGGTGGCGAAGTCCACTTGGCGATGGCATTCAACCCGTCTCACCTGGAGATCGTTTCTCCTGTGGTAGAAGGGTCGGTGCGTGCACGTCAGGATCGTCGTAACGATCCGACCGGTGACAAGGTTCTGCCAATTTCCATCCACGGTGACGCTGCGTTCGCAGGTCAAGGCGTGGTCCTGGAAACCTTCCAGATGTCGCAGACTCGCGGCTTCAAGACGGGCGGCACGGTCCATATCGTCATCAACAACCAGGTTGGCTTCACCATCAGCAACCCGGAAGACGCGCGCTCCACTGAGTACGCAACCGACGTTGCCAAGATGATTCAGGCGCCGATTCTCCATGTGAATGGTGATGACCCTGAAGCCGTCGTGTTTGTGACCCAGTTGGCCATCGACTACCGCATGCAGTTCAAGCGTGACGTGGTGATCGATCTGGTCTGCTACCGTCGTCGTGGCCACAACGAAGCTGACGAACCAAGCGGTACCCAGCCGTTGATGTACCAGCAGATTGCCAAACAGCGCACCACTCGCGAGCTGTATGCCGAGCGCCTGACCCTGGCTGGTATTCTCGACGACGCGCGCGTGCAGGCAAAAATCGACGACTATCGCAATGCGCTGGACGACGGTCTGCATGTAGTAAAAAGCCTGGTCAAAGAGCCGAACAAAGAACTGTTCGTCGATTGGCGTCCATATCTGGGCCATGCCTGGACTGCTCGTCACGACACCCGTTTCGACTTGAAGACCTTGCAAGAACTGTCCGCCAAACTGATGGAGCTGCCAGAAGGCTTCGTGGTTCAGCGCCAGGTGTCGAAGATCTACGAAGATCGTCAGAAAATGCAAGTTGGCGGCCTGCCGATCAACTGGGGTTACGCCGAAACCATGGCGTACGCGACCCTGGCATTCGAAGGTCATCCGATTCGCATGACCGGTCAGGACATCGGCCGCGGTACGTTCTCGCACCGCCATGCGACGCTGCATAACCAGAAAGATGGCGCTACCTACATTCCTCTGCAGAATCTGTACAAAGGTCAGCCACGTTTCGACCTGTACGACTCCCTGCTGTCGGAAGAAGCGGTATTGGCGTTCGAATACGGTTATTCGACCACCGAGCCTAATGCACTGGTTATCTGGGAAGCCCAGTTCGGCGACTTCGCCAACGGTGCCCAAGTGGTTATTGACCAGTTCATCACCAGTGGCGAGCACAAGTGGGGCCGTCTGTGCGGTCTGACCATGCTGCTGCCGCACGGTTATGAAGGTCAGGGGCCAGAGCACTCGTCTGCGCGTCTGGAGCGTTACCTGCAATTGTGCGCCGAGCACAATATTCAGGTGTGCGTACCGACGACCCCGGCTCAGATCTACCACTTGTTGCGTCGTCAGGTCATTCGTCCGCTGCGTAAACCGCTGATTGTGCTGACGCCGAAGTCCCTGTTGCGCCACAAACTGGCAATTTCGACCCTGGAAGATCTGGCTGAAGGTTCGTTCCAGACTGTTATTCCAGAAGTCGACGTGCAGGATCCGGAAAAAGTAGGTCGCCTCGTGCTGTGTAGCGGCAAGGTCTACTACGACCTCCTGGAAAAACGCCGTGCCGAAGGTCGTGATGACATCGCCATCGTACGTATTGAGCAGCTGTACCCGTTCCCGGAAGACGACTTGATCGAAGTCCTGGGCCCGTACAAAAACCTCAAGCACATCGTCTGGTGTCAGGAAGAGCCAATGAACCAGGGCGCCTGGTACTGCAGCCAGCATCACATGCGTCGTATCATCAGCGGTCACAACAAGGCATTGGTCCTTGAGTACGCTGGTCGTGACGCCTCTGCGGCTCCTGCTTGTGGTTATGCATCAATGCACGCCGAGCAGCAGGCAAAACTGCTGCAAGATGCCTTCACTGTTTAACGCCTTCGTGCATTAGAAACCGAATTTAAGGAATTACAGATAATGGCTATCGAGATCAAAGCCCCCTCTTTCCCGGAATCAGTTGCCGATGGCACCATTTCCAAATGGCATAAACAGCCGGGCGAAGCGGTAAAGCGTGACGAGCTGCTGGTCGACATCGAGACTGACAAAGTTGTTCTCGAAGTGTTGGCTGAAGCTGACGGCGTGTTGGCATCGATCGTGAAGGGCGAGGGCGAGACTGTCCTGTCCAATGAACTGATCGCAACCCTGGATGCAGGCGCTACTGCCTCTGCTGCTCCAGTGGCTGCCGCTCCTGCTGCAACAGCCCAAGCAGCGGCGGCTCCAGCCGCTGCTGCTGGCGACGAAGATGCAATCGGTGCTCCAGCTGCGCGCAAGCTGGCTGAAGAAAACGGCATCAACCTGAACAACGTCAAAGGCACTGGTAAAGATGGTCGTGTGACCAAGGAAGACGTGGTCGCTGCGATTGAAGCGAAGAAATCCGCTCCAGCCGCTGCCCCTGCGCCTGCCAAAGTCGCTGCGGCTGCTCCAGTGTTCTCTGCCGGTGATCGGGTTGAGAAGCGCGTTCCTATGACCCGCCTGCGTGCCAAGGTTGCAGAGCGTCTGGTTGACGCTCAGTCGAACATGGCGATGCTGACTACGTTCAACGAAGTCAACATGAAGCCGGTCATGGACCTGCGTTCGAAGTACAAGGACCTGTTCGAGAAGTCGCACAACGGCGTACGTCTGGGCTTCATGTCGTTCTTCGTGAAAGCGGCCACAGAAGCGCTGAAGCGCTACCCTGCGGTCAATGCCTCGATCGACGGCACTGACATCGTTTACCACGGCTACTCCGACGTCGGTGTTGCCGTGTCCAGCGACCGTGGTCTGGTTGTGCCGGTGCTGCGTAACGCCGAACTGATGAGCCTGGCTGAAATCGAAGGCGGCATTGCCAACTTCGGCAAGAAAGCCAAAGACGGCAAGCTGACCATGGACGACATGACTGGCGGTACCTTCACCATCTCCAACGGTGGTACCTTCGGTTCGTTGCTGTCGACCCCGATCGTCAACCCGCCACAAGCCGCTATTCTGGGTATGCACAAAATCCAGGAGCGTCCAATGGCGGTCAAGGGTGAGGTCGTGATCCTGCCGATGATGTATCTGGCACTCTCGTATGACCACCGTTTGATCGACGGTAAAGAAGCAGTTACCTTCCTGGTTACCATCAAGGACTTGCTGGAAGACCCGGCTCGTCTGCTGCTGGATATCTGATTTCGTCTGTCGGGCAGGGTCGCGGTTGATCGCGATGTCCTGCCTGATTGTTGAATGAACCAGCTTCGTCCCACGACGGTCCTCACAAGGGACCGTCCGGTTTGATTTGAAAAAGGAATGACTCATGACCCAGAAATTCGATTTGGTAGTGATTGGTGCTGGCCCTGGCGGCTATGTTGCCGCTATCAAGGCAGCGCAACTTGGTCTCAAGACTGCCTGCATCGAGAAATATCAGGACAAGGAGGGCAAACTGGCCCTTGGCGGTACTTGTCTGAACGTTGGCTGCATTCCTTCCAAGGCGCTGTTGGATAGCTCCTGGAAATTCTACGAAGCTAAAAACGGCTTCAAAGTCCACGGTATCTCGACGTCCGAAGTGACCATGGATGTACCCGCCATGGTTGGTCGTAAATCGGCCATCGTTAAAGGTCTGACTGGCGGCGTAGCCAGCCTGTTCAAAGCCAATGGTGTGATTTCCCTGCAGGGCCACGGCAAGCTGCTGGCCGGCAAGAAAGTCGAACTGACCCGCCCTGATGGCACGGTTGAAGTGATCGAAGCCGAAAACGTGATCCTCGCTTCTGGCTCGCGTCCAATCGACATTCCTCCTGCACCGGTCGATAACAACATTATCGTCGACTCCACCGGCGCCCTTGAATTCCAGCAAGTTCCGAAACGCCTGGGCGTGATCGGCGCTGGCGTGATCGGCCTTGAACTGGGTTCGGTCTGGGCTCGTCTGGGTGCACAAGTCACTGTCCTCGAAGCTCTGGAAAAATTCATTCCAGCGGCTGACGAGCAGGTTTCCAAAGAAGCCTTGAAGACCTTCACCAAACAAGGTCTGGACATCAAGCTTGGCGCACGCGTGACCGGTTCCAAGGTCAGCGGCGAAGAAGTTGTGGTGACCTACACTGACGCCACTGGCGAACAGACCATTACCTTCGACAAGCTGATTGTTGCTGTTGGCCGTCGTCCGGTGACTACTGAGTTGTTGGCTTCCGACAGCGGTGTGACCATCGACGAACGCGGCTTTATCTTCGTTGATGATCAGTGCGCTACCAGCGTTCCAGGCGTGTATGCCATTGGTGACGTGGTTCGTGGTCTGATGCTGGCGCACAAGGCCTCGGAAGAGGGCATCATGGTCGTTGAGCGTATCAAGGGCCACAAAGCCCAGATCAACTATGACCTGATTCCTTCGGTTATCTACACCCATCCGGAAATCGCATGGGTCGGTAAAACCGAGCAAACCTTGAAGGCTGAAGGCGTTGAAGTTAATGTTGGCACCTTTCCGTTTGCTGCCAGTGGCCGTGCCATGGCTGCAAACGATACCGGCGGCTTTGTAAAAGTTATCGCCGACGCCAGGACTGACCGCGTATTGGGCGTTCACGTTATTGGTCCAGGCGCAGCAGAGTTGGTACAGCAGGGCGCAATCGCTATGGAATTCGGCAGCAGTGCTGAAGATATCGGGATGATGGTTTTCTCTCACCCGACGTTGTCCGAAGCGTTGCATGAAGCAGCACTGGCAGTGAATGGTGGCGCCATCCACATCCAGAATAAAAAGAAACGTTAAGACAATAAGAAGCCACGACGGACTGCCCGTCGTGAGCCTTGCTAGCAAGTCTCACCGCGGAACGTCCGCCGGACTCAAGCTTATGGGCGCCTTCAGGAACGTACAGAGCATTGTTTCGGCACATTCCTGAGGTCATCCGAGGTAGCGGTCACAGGTGGTGCGGCACTTCTCGAAGTGCAGCACCGAATGCGCAGCACTAACGAAGACGGTAATAAGAATGAATCTTCACGAATATCAGGGTAAGCAGCTCTTCGCTGAATACGGCCTGCCAGTATCCAAAGGCTACGCAGTAGACACCCCGGAAGCAGCAGCAGAAGCTTGCGATAAAATTGGCGGGACCGAATGGGTCGTCAAAGCCCAGGTTCACGCGGGTGGTCGCGGTAAAGCGGGTGGCGTAAAGCTGGTTCGTAGCAAAGAAGAAGCCAAGGCTTTCGCTCAACAGTGGTTGGGCAAGCGTCTGGTGACTTATCAGACTGATGCCAATGGTCAGCCAGTCACCAAGATCCTGGTTGAAACCTGCACCGACATCGCCAAAGAGCTGTACCTGGGCGCTGTAGTGGATCGTTCGAGCCGTCGCATCGTGTTCATGGCTTCCACCGAAGGTGGTGTGGACATCGAGAAAATCGCTAACGACACCCCTGAGAAGATTCTTAAGGCCACTATCGATCCGCTGGTAGGCGCTCAGCCTTTCCAGGGCCGTGACCTGGCTTTCCAACTGGGCCTTAAAGGCGACCAGATCAAGCAGTTCACCAACATCTTCGTTGGCTTGGCCAAGCTGTTCCAGGACTACGACCTGGCTCTGCTGGAAGTGAACCCGCTGGTTATCAAGGCTGACGGCAACCTGCATTGCCTCGATGCCAAGATCAACATCGATCCTAACGCTGTTTACCGCCAGCCAAAGCTGAAAGCTTTCCACGATCCATCGCAAGATGATCCGCGCGAAGCTCACGCTGCCAAGTTCGAACTGAACTACGTGGCGCTGGAAGGTAACATCGGTTGCATGGTCAACGGTGCTGGCCTGGCCATGGGCACCATGGACATCGTCAATCTGCATGGCGGCAAACCAGCCAACTTCCTCGACGTTGGCGGTGGCGCTACCAAAGAACGCGTAACTGAAGCGTTCAAGATCATTCTGTCCGACAGCAATGTCGCTGCAGTGTTGGTCAACATCTTCGGCGGCATCGTTCGTTGCGACATGATTGCCGAAGGCATCATCGGCGCAGTGAAAGAAGTTGGCGTGAAAATCCCGGTTGTTGTTCGCCTTGAAGGTAACAACGCTGAACTGGGCGCTAAAGTACTGGCAGAAAGCGGTTTGAACATCATCGCGGCTACCAGCCTGACCGACGCTGCTCAACAAGTTGTCAAAGCTGCGGAGGGCAAGTAATGAGCGTCCTGATCAATAAAGACACCAAAGTCATCTGCCAGGGTTTCACTGGCGCACAAGGTACTTTCCACTCCGAGCAAGCCATTGCCTACGGCACCAAAATGGTTGGCGGCGTGACACCGGGCAAAGGCGGTACAGTTCACCTGGACCTGCCAGTGTTCAACACTGTGCGTGAAGCAGTAGAAGCCACTGGCGCTACCGCCAGCGTGATCTACGTTCCAGCACCGTTCTGCAAGGATTCCATCCTTGAAGCAGCATTCAGCGGTATCAAGCTGATCGTCTGCATCACTGAAGGCATCCCTACCCTGGACATGCTTGATGCCAAGGTCAAGTGCGACGAACTGGGTGTGGTCCTGATCGGGCCTAACTGCCCAGGCGTGATCACTCCAGGCGAATGCAAGATCGGCATCATGCCCGGTCACATTCACTTGCCAGGTAAAGTCGGTATCGTGTCGCGTTCCGGCACCCTGACTTACGAAGCTGTGAAGCAGACCACTGACGCCGGTTTCGGTCAGTCCACTTGCGTGGGCATCGGCGGTGACCCGATCCCGGGCGCAAGCTTCATCGACATCCTGAAGCTGTTCCAGGCAGACCCGAAGACTGAAGCGATCGTTATGATCGGTGAAATCGGCGGTTCGGCTGAAGAAGAAGCGGCTGCCTACATCAAGGCACACGTGACCAAACCGGTTGTTTCCTACATCGCTGGTGTGACTGCCCCTGCGGGCAAGCGCATGGGCCATGCTGGCGCAATCATCTCTGGCGGCAAAGGCACTGCAGACGAGAAATTCGCTGCGCTGCAAGACGCGGGTGTAAAAACCGTGCGTTCGCTGGCAGACATCGGTAAAGCCTTGGCTGAACTGACTGGTTGGGCTATCAAGTAAGCTTCTGCTGACCTGACAACGCAATCAACAAAGGCCACCTTCGGGTGGCCTTTGTGCTTTCTGGCATTTAACGACTGACAGGCGATCGCTGTCCTCACTGTCACAAATACGACATGGTAAGTCGTTAATGAGACAGTACGCCCTACAATAGTGCGTTCCATGGCCTGATTCGTTAGGCTACTTGCCATTTTGCGTACCCGGGTCCCATAAGGAGCCGTTTCGCTTTACGTGCCTGTCTTATAAGGACCGGCATCATTTCCCTAACCCTCCGGGAAATCCCCTCTAAATTCCGATTCAGTAGTGTGGTATTTCCGTAATGAAAGTGTTGAAAGGCCAGGACATTCTGGCACTTGGTTTTATGACGTTTGCCCTATTTGTCGGGGCTGGCAATATCATCTTCCCTCCCATCGTGGGTTTGCAGGCCGGGCCGCAGGTGTGGATGGCGGCGCTGGGCTTCCTGGTTACCGCAGTGGGTCTTCCGGTGGTCACGGTCATCGCTCTGGCCAAGGTCGGCGGCGCGATGGATGCGCTGAGCAGCCCGATTGGTAAAGTCGCTGGCGGCATTCTCGCGGCGGTCTGCTACCTCGCGGTGGGGCCGCTGTTCGCGACCCCACGCACGGCCACCGTGTCGTTCGAAGTGGGGCTGGCGCCATTGACGGGTGACAGCCCGCTGGCGCTGTTTCTGTATAGCCTGGTGTACTTCCTTGTCGTGTTCTGGGTGTCGCTGTACCCGGGTCGTCTACTCGACACCGTGGGTCGCTTCCTTGCCCCGCTAAAAATCTTCGCGTTGGCCGTACTGGGGATTGCTGCATTTGCCTTGCCCGCTGGCGACATCGGGGTTGCCGAGCCAGCGTACGTGGCTGCGCCGTTCTCTCAAGGCTTTATCAATGGGTACCTGACCATGGATACCCTTGGGGCGTTGGTGTTCGGCATTGTGATCGTCAACGCTATCCGCTCGCGGGGCGTTGATTCGCCACAGCTGATCACTCGTTACGCAATCATTGCCGGGCTGATCGCCGGCCTTGGTCTGGCACTGGTCTATATCTGCCTGTTTCGCTTGGGGGCAGGCAGCCATGCGATAGCGGCAGGGGCGAGTAACGGTGCTGTGGTGCTGCACGCCTACGTGCAACATACCTTCGGTTCGCTGGGCAGTGGATTTCTTGCGGTGCTGATCTCGTTGGCCTGTCTGGTGACGGCTGTCGGCCTGACCTGCGCCTGCGCCGAATATTTCAGCAATATCTTGCCGCTGTCTTACAAAGCGCTGGTGATCCTGCTGGCTGGTTTTTCGTTGCTGGTGTCCAATCTGGGGCTGACCAAGCTGATTCTATTCTCCATCCCGGTGCTGACAGCGATCTACCCGCCGTGCATCGTCTTGGTGGCGCTGAGCTTCTGCAAGGACTTCTGGCACTCACAAAGTCGCATCGTCGCACCAGTGATGTTGGTGTCGTTGTTGTTTGGCATCATCGACGCCTGCAAGGGTGCGGGTCTCGCCGATTGGCTGCCGACTCGACTGGCGCATTTGCCGTTGAGTGAGCAAGGCCTGGCGTGGCTGGTGCCAGCGGTGATCACGCTGGCCGGTGCAGTCATCTGCGACCGGCTGCTGGGCAAGCGCCGCGAAGCGCTGGCCTGAAGTCACTCGCTAACATTGCACGGGTGGATCGCGCTCTTCCTGTCGCATGCTGCAACACTCAAACAGCCCTGCATTTAATAGTGCGGGGCTTTTTTTGCACGCGTGATCAGTGTCTTTTTCCATGGGGTGTCGTCGAAGCACAGAGAATGCTCTTTACTGTTCTCAATCCTGCCCACGCGCTTCGGAATACTGCATGTCGTTCATTCAAGCCAATCTAATTCATCTCATGGCAGCACTCTGGTTCATCATCTGCTGGGGTGGTTATACCCGCTATGCCAGCCTGAAGGCCGCCGACACTGCTTGCCTGGCCAGCGTTTTGCACCTTTATCGGGAGGACTGGATGCGCCGAATGCTGCTGCGTGACAACCGTATCGCCGATGCCAGCGTGATCGGTAATCTGGAACGTAACGCCTCTTTTTTCGCGTCGAGCACCTTGATCATCCTTGCCGGCATTCTCACTGTGTTGGGCGCTTCCGAGCGGGCAGTGTCGCTGTTGGCGGACATTCCCATGGTCCAGCAGGTTTCGCAGGGCATGTCAGAAATCAAACTGTTGTGCCTGGCATCCGTCTTCGTCTACGCCTTTTTTACATTCAGTTGGTGCATGCGTCAGTACAACTTCGCGGCGGTGCTGATCGGCTCTGCGCCCATGGTCGGTGAGCGTCATGTCAGCGAGTTGGAGCGCAAGTCGTTTGCCTTACGCGCTGCCCGGGTTATCTCCATGGCTGCCAACCAGTTCAACTTCGGGTTGCGCGCTTACTATTTCGGCATGACGATGCTCGCCTGGTTTGTCAGCCCCTGGTTATTCATGTTGATGAGCACAGGGGTGGTGCTGGTGTTGTACCGGCGGGAGTTTCATTCCGATGTGTTGCAAGTGATGGTCTACACCCAAACGGAGGCTCCGACTGCGGAGCCCATCAAGGAGACGACGGCGTTATGAGTATCCCTTTCTGGTGTTTGTTTATCAGCGCGGTGTTGATTTATGTGGCGCGGATTCCGGTCGGCAAAGCGATGAAAGAGCAGGGTGGTTACAACAACCATTTGCCGCGTGCCCAGCAGGCGCAATTGACCGGTTATGGCGCCCGCGCATTGGCGGCGCATCAGAACAGTTTCGAAGCGTTCGTGTTGTTTTCGGCGGGGGTGTTTGTCGCCCATACCACGCAGACCCAAGGCTTTTTAATCGATGGGATCGCCGTGGTTTTCGTGATTGCGCGTTTGATTTTTCTGGGAGCGTATCTGGCGGATATTCCAACCGTGCGCAGCCTGGCCTGGTTTGTCGGGCTGTTGTGTTCGTTGGGATTAATGCTCAGCCCGTTGCTGCGCTGAGACTAATGAAGCCCGCTACGAGCGGGCTTCATGGCCTGAAAACGTCTCAGCTTACTTGGTAGTGGTTGGTGCTGGGGCCTGGCCGTTGGCTTCTTTGGCGCGCTCTTGAGCGGCTTCAGCATTCTTCTGGGCAGCGTCCTGACTTTCTTTGGCGGCGTCGTTGACTTTGTCTTGGGCCTTGTTCATCGACTCTTGGGATTCTTGCGCTGCTTTGTTGGCATCTTGCTGTTTGTTCTCGCTGGCTTTATTGCACGCGGCGAGACCCAGAGTGGCAGAAAGCATCAGGACACAGGCTAAAGATTTACGCATGGGGTGTTTCTCCTTATCAAAGATATCTACTAGCCTTTCGAGCGCCGGCCCATAAATTTAGTTCCACCTGTCCTACAGATATATAAAGGTTGATGTTTTAGGCGCTTTACGCTGAGGCTATGCTGGCCTCCTATAAAAATAATCAGAGTCAGCGTTCAATGAGCGATAACCCCATTTTTGAGCGCGCGGTGCGCTTTATTTCGGTGCTCCGGCATTGCCAGGTTCTGGGCATGCGCGTGCACCGCGCAGATACCGAAGGCATGACCCTGATCCTCCCCTACAGTCCGCACATCGTTGGTGATCCGCAAACCGGCGTTATCCATGGCGGCGCGCTGACGTCGTTGATGGACACCGCCTGCGGGATTGCCACGCTTTGCGTGCTGCCGGAGTTTGAAGTGTGCCCGACTCTCGATCTGCGCATCGACTATATGCATCCCGCTGAACCACACAAAGACGTCTTTGGTTTTGCCCAGTGTTATCGGGTGACCACCGACGTTATGTTTATCCGGGGTTTTGCTTATCAGGCTGACCCGCAACAGCCGATTGCCCATGTGGTCGGGACGTTCATGCGCATGGGCAAGGGGGCTGCTGCAGGCAGTAAGGGGTTGGGCGGCTCGATCAATGGCGGTGCGTTATGACGATTGATTTCAAGGACCAGGTTCGCCAGGCTCGTGAACAGGGCAGCTATGAAAGATTGTTCGAGCTGATTCCCTACGCGAAACTGATCGGTATTGAATGTTCGCGTCAGGATGATGCGTTGCTGTTTCGCCTGCCTGCCAACAAGGACAATATCGGTAACCCCCTGTTACCGGCCCTTCACGGCGGCGTGATCGCAGGCTTCATGGAGTTGGCGGCAGCCATGCATTTGCTGGTTGCCACCGGATCGGGCTCAGTCCCCAAGATCATCGACTTCTCGGTCGACTACCTGCGTGCCGGTTATTTTCGGGACACCTATGCGCAGTGCCAGGTCTGGCGGCAGGGGCGACGGGTGGCCAATGTCGCTGTTACCGCCTGGCAGAGCACCTCGGCCGAGCCCGTTGCCACGGCGCGGGCGCATTTTAAAATCGAAGAATCATAGATCGACACGTATAAGCCCTTGAAAAATCGGACCCAGCCCCCATTTTGATGACATCCCGCCGCTGTGTATGCGGCTTGTGCCATCTGATTGGAGTTTGATAACCATGAGTGTGGAAACTCAAAAGGAAACCCTGGGCTTCCAGACCGAGGTAAAGCAACTGCTGCACCTCATGATCCATTCGCTGTATTCCAACAAGGAAATTTTCC
>ERZ1463034.33-NODE-33-length-48034-cov-42.753371_pt1 | contig 48034 bp, 44 predicted proteins | sample MGYA00564480_ERZ1463034 | MGnify/ENA primary metagenome ERZ1463034 (study PRJEB39244, sample SAMEA3635122) | Helicobacter pylori | study: EMG produced TPA metagenomics assembly of PRJEB11511 data set (Assembly of a 5300-year-old Helicobacter pylori...
TCTGCTCCGGAAGAGGTGCGAATTATAGAGAGATTAGCTGGGGCGTCAACACCTATTTTCACAAACTTGTCACATTGGTAAAACGTCCCCATAAATGCTGGTGACTGACCCTAAAGCTGCCTTCTATATATAGCTGACGCACACCCCTGAGCAATATATTGCTCAGGCCGCCTTTCTTAAGCATCATAGGCTCCGCTACTAATCTTGCCCCCCCCCTATTCAGATGACCGTGGACGATTAAACCGTAATGACCGACCAGCACCGCAGCCTAGGCTCGATTCTCTTCCCGGTGGGCCTGCTACTTATAGCAATGGCCTCGGTCCAATCCGGCGCATCGTTGGCCAAGAGCATGTTTCCTCTAATAGGAGCACAAGGCACCACCACCTTGAGGCTGGTTTTTGCCAGTCTGATTCTGTTGCTGGTCCTGCGTCCTTGGCGAGCGACGTTGACCGCCAAGTCATTGCGCACCGTCATCATCTATGGCATCGCGCTGGGCGGCATGAACTTCCTCTTCTATATGTCCTTACGCACCGTGCCACTTGGGATCGCCGTCGCGCTTGAGTTCACAGGACCATTGACCGTGGCTCTCCTCTCTTCGCGCAGGGCAATTGACTTTGTCTGGATAATCCTGGCTGTCACAGGCTTGCTGCTGCTCATACCGACCGGGGAGAGCGGCGCGAATATCGACCTGACCGGGATAGGCTACGCACTCGGCGCAGGGGTCTGCTGGGCGATGTATATCGTGTCCGGCCAAAAAGCTGGCGCGGACAACGGCATTCAGACCGCAGCGCTAGGCGTATTGATTGCGGCGATATTCATTGCGCCTATCGGGATCGTGCACGCAGGCTCGGCATTGCTCAACCCGGCGTTGCTCACGACCGCGTTAGGCGTGGCAATTCTGTCGACCGCCTTGCCCTACAGCCTGGAGATGATGGCGTTGACGCGCTTGCCCGCCCGAACCTTCAGCACATTAATGAGTATCGAACCCGCGTTTGGGGCACTGTCCGGACTACTTTTCCTGCATGAAAGCCTTACGCTGACGCAGTGGCTAGCCATTGGCTCAATCATTCTGGCTTCGGTGGGTGCGACACTGACCATGCGCCCAAAACGACCAGCGTTGGTACCCGCTGACTGACCCCGCTTTCGGGGCAGATATAAAACGTCTCTAGCATTTGTAACGAGGTTGAGCCATGTTGAGCTCCGTAACCGCTATTACCCTTGGAGCTTCATCCAGACCTGGACGTCACCGGCACCGGTCATGCACACACGTGAATTTAGAGCAAAGCGCTGGCATTCATGCATTCGCCAGGTAAGGAAAGAAATGAAACACATAGTGATCGTCTTGGCATTACTGGCGCTCGTTGGCTGTGCAGCGACCTACAAACCGGTGAAGATCGGCAAACGCGGACTTCATATCAACTGCTCCGGACTCACCTCTTCCTGGGACAAATGCTATGAACTGGCGGCCAGCTCATGCGACGCGAAAGGCTATAAACTCATCGCCAAATCCGGCGACGCTGTGGAAGATCCAGGTGATTACCCTTTTGGTCTCAACCCAGCGGGCTATACCAGCCGCAGCATGATCATCATCTGCAAGTAGCTCTATTCGCTTATTCGCTCACCCCTTGCGCATCGATTTGCCGGACCAGCCAATCGTGACTGACATCGAGAACTTGCTGTTGAATCCGGGGAGTAGACAGCATTCTCGCAACCACCGATGCACCGATGCATTGCGACAGCGCGGCCCGCGCCGGGCTTTCAGCCACAACCGAACTCGCACGGTCGACTATAGGGTCGAAGCCTTCGCCGCTGCGCCGCAGGTATGAGCCGGCAGCGCAATCGACGGGTTAGACCGCGACGGTGCGTGTACGCAACCACTCCAGAGCTGGCCCTTGCAGCAATGGGCTGAGACGCTTGTTGACCTGAGCATGGTAGGCATTTAGCCAGTCACGCTCGTCTTGGGCCAGCAAGGAAACCTCAAGACAACGGGTATCAATAGGGCACAGGGTCAGGGTTTCGAATTTGAGAAACTCACCAAATTCGGTTTTCCCGGCATCAACCGCGAGCACCAGGTTTTCGATGCGCACCCCCCAGCGACCAGGACGGTACGTGCCCGGTTCAATAGAGGTGATCATGCCCGGCAGCATCCCCGTTTGCGGTGCTGCAACGGCTTGATAGGCGATAACTTGCGGTCCCTCGTGCACATTGAGGAAATACCCGACACCATGCCCGGTGCCGTGACCATAATCGACGCCCTCAGCCCAGATCGGCGCTCGAGCGATAGCATCCAGCAACGGTGAAGCGATCCCGCGCGGGAAATGTGCCCGAGACAGCGCGATCACGCCCTTGAGTACACGCGTGCAATCACGTTTTTGCTCGGCGCTGGGTGTTCCGATGGGCACCATCCGCGTGATGTCCGTAGTGCCACCCAGGTATTGACCGCCCGAATCGATCAGCAGCAGGCCATCACCTTCAATCTGCGCATGCTCGCGCTCGGTGGCACGATAATGCGGCATGGCCCCATTGGCATTGAAACCCGCAATGGTGGCGAAGCTTGGTGAGACATAGCCCGGACGACGGGCGCGAGCCTGACCTAAATGAAGATCAACGGACAACTCACTGACCGGCTCCTTTCCCTGCGTCGTTTCCAGCCAGGCAAAGAACTCACAAAGTGCAGCACCATCCTGTTCCATGGCCTGACGGATGTGTTGAACATCGGCATCGCTTTTTTGCGACTTGAACAACGTTGTCGGGTTGAGCCCTTCAACCAGTCTCACCTCGGCTTTAAGGTGATCCAGCAAGCCACAGGTGACACGCGTCGGGTCAATCAGTAGCCGTGCATCGGCCGGTACATCACGCAACGCCGAGGCAACGTTGGTGTATTCGACGAGTGTGATGCCCTCCCCCTCCAGTGCCTGGCGCAGCTCGGCATCAACTTTGACGGAGTCGACAAACAGACTGATCCGTTGAGGACCAATCAAGGCAAAGGAGATGAACACAGGATTATAGGAAACATCGGCACCGCGCAGATTGAACAGCCAGGCGATGTCATCTAGGGTCGCTATGAAATGCCAATCCGCACCGCGCTCTTGCAACGCCTGACGTAATTTGGCCAGTTTGTCGCCTCGACTCACGCTCGCCTGAGGTGGTAAATGCTGATAAATGGCATTGGTCGGCAACCCAGGACGGTCAAGCCATAGTTCTGTGAGCAGATCAAAATCCGTCCGCAAACTAGCGCCACGCTCATATAACCTGGCCGCGAGCGTACGCGCCGAAGCAACCGCCAGCACGGCACCGTCCACGGCGACAACACTTTTGCTCGTGGCCTTTTCAGCCAGCCAATCCAGCGGCCCAGGCTGGCCCGACATCAATTTCACCAACTCGATGCCACTGCCCGCCAGCTCTTTAGTGGCTTGCTCCCAATAACGGCTGTCGGCCCACAAACCCGCAAAACTCTGGGTGATGATCAGGGTACCGACCGAGCCATGGAAACCCGAAAGCCACTGCCGGCCCTGCCAATAGCCCGGCAGGTATTCAGAAAGGTGTGGATCCGCCGACGGCACCAGGTAAGCATCGATACGCTCCCGGCTCATCAGGGCGCGCACTTGCGCCAAACGTTCGGCGACCACTCCGTTGGTTTTCGACTGCGTACTCATTGACTCTCCCGCTGAACCGGTAATTGGCATGTTCCGGTTCAGATAATGGAGCAGCACTCACTGCTGAGCAACTGCCCAGAAGGCAGGCTCGGTCAATGAGGCCTTGATCAACCGGACGGCACGGTCAACATCGTCCTCCGTGGTGAAGCGCCCGAGGCTCAAGCGAATGGTCTGACGCGCAGACTGCACATCGTGACCAAGGGCAAGAAGCACATGCGACGGTGCATTTTTTGCCGAGTTACAGGCTGACGTGGACGAAAAGGCCAAGTCACTGCTCAGTGCATCCAGATTCAGATCGCCTTTGCCAAAGGTCAGGCTCAGGGTGTGCGCGACCCGCTGGGTAGGGCAGCCATTGACGCGCAAGCCCGGAATCTCGGCCAGTTGCTGCCGCAAGCGCAATTGCAGACGCTCGATCTGAGCAGTCTCATGCTCAAACACTTCGGCAGCCAAAGCGAAAGCAGCACCCATGCCCGCAATTTGATGGGTGGCCAGTGTGCCCGAACGCAGCCCCCCTTCGTGTCCGCCACCATGGATCTGAGCCTGCAAGCGCTGGTCGGCACGCGGCCCGACATAGAGCGCACCAATACCTTTTGGACCGTAGACTTTGTGTGCGGAGAACGACATCAGATCAACCGCCAGCGCGGCCAGATCAATGCTTACTTTGCCAGCACCTTGAGCGGCATCGACATGGAACAGCGCGCCGTGCTCACGGACGAGTTGGCCTATGGCTGCAATATCGTTGAGCGTGCCCAACTCGTTATTGACCAACATCAGGGACACCAGAAAGGTGTCCTCTCGAAGCGCGGCGCTGACAACTGCAGGAGCGATCAAACCCTGAGCATCCGGCGCCAGGTAAGTCACCTCGTAGCCAGCCGCCTGCAATTGCTGCGCCGTATCGAGAATCGCCTTGTGCTCAAGCTGGCTGGTGATGATATGCCCACCCCGCTGCACTCGAGCCTGTGCAACGCCCTTGAGCGCCAGGTTGTTCGACTCGGTCGCACCGGACGTCCAGACTATTTGCGTGGCCTTTGCGCCGACAAGATCGGCAATCTGTTGACGGGCCTGTTCGACAGCTTGCCGGGCCTGCTGACCATATAGATGGGAGCTGGATGCAGGATTACCAAAATTCCCGGATCGGCCCAGACACTCGACCATGACCTTAATGACACGCTCATCCACAGGTGTGGTAGCGGCGTAATCGAAATACAGCGGAAGGCTTTTCATAGACAGATAACTCTGAGGCGCACAACCCAGAACGCTGGAATGTTTGCGTGATGTCGAAGCGTCGAAAGCTTGATAGTGCCTGATTTTAAATAGATCAAAAAATTATTAATTATTATTTATATATTCCTGAAATGCATATAAAAAATATCACCCTAACCCAAGCACGCTTACCCCACTGATCCGGGCTCATCCTTGCCTGTCGGCTCAAGGTGATCAGCGTCATGGACGATACTCGTCTTTTGTCAAATAGCCCTACTAGACATAAGGGTTATTTCTACGTCTGCTGGCAGTTGAGTCCTAAACCGCCACATTCAACTGATAAAAAGTGAACCCCCTCTGCGGAGACCAGGAATCGACCCGCTCAACTTTCAAAAACCGCGCCCAGCAAAAACCACTCAACACCATAGTTACAACAGTGCCAATGCACTCATTCGAGCAGTTTGTGTCCTTTAATAAAAGCCAACTACACTCACTGCGGACCGGTGATTACTTGCCCAGACTTCACCGTGATTAATTGCATTATTCCCGCCTTTCTTATGCGTCTAAAAAACGTCGCAGCACCTAAGCGGTGCAGGCGATGGTTTTTTGACTCTTAATAAAATCAATAGCTTATAATCACAACAAAACCGTTTATCAAAAATTTAACAGTTTCTTGACGAAATAATTTGACAGAAAGGACGCCGCCGTCGATATATATGTCTGTCAGACGATTCGTTGCCAATGCAGCCCTGTCAAAGAGCAGAGCGCGCAACGCGTCAAGCCAACACGTTCTACAGTTCTGCCCACACAAAATTAGTTTTAGGCACGGTGCAGTTTCTTGCGCCTGTGGGAGTCCGTTAACTAATTGAACACTTGTTTTTTTACTGAGCGTGCTCGGTCGGGCGGTAGCATTGCCTGAGGGTTTACTTCGACCGCTCGTCTAAGTTACAGCGTGAACGTTTAAACGAACGTTTAAACATTGTTATTCAGTCACCAGGCCGCGGCGGGATCAGCAGATTCGGGCGGTAGCGTGTTTAAACGATGTGATGTGAAGGTGTTTGTTTGTAATGCATGCCCCTCAGCAATGGCAGCTGCACCGGATGGCCGTCCCGCTCACTTACTTACCTATAAAGAGCCTGAAGCGATGCCTTTATCTTTTGACATTGATGAGCCGCACGTAAAAAAGCTGGCCAATGAGATTGATACCAATGGCTTTGCCCAACTGAGAGGTGTCGTCAGCGAAGCCGATCTACAACAGCTGCGCACCTACACCGACCACCACGCGAACCTCCATCCCGGCGAGTATTTTGCCTATCACGGCGAACAGGCATTAGCTGGCAGCCTGCTGGTGAATATCTGGGCCGACCCCCGGTTCAAGGCATTGCTGGCCAGGTTGTATCGCGAAGCCGCAAACAAACAGGCCATCAGTGACCAGATTTTTCCGGTCCTTCGCTGTGTACAAGGGAACGAGGGACAACGGGAGTCCAATTGCTTTCATTACGACGCCAGTCTAGTGACCGCACTGGTTCCCATCTTTATTCCGCAAGACGGTGAAGAGCGCGGAGATTTAGTTCTGTTTCCTAACTTACGAACCGTGCGCTCGAGCGTGGTCCTCAATGTTATTGAAAAAGCGCTGCTGCAAAATCGTTTCAGTCGCACGTTGATGTGCCTGGCAATGCAACGCGGCTGGTTCAAGCCCACCACATTGCAGTTGGAGCCGGGCAGCATCTATTTCTTCTGGGGTTATCGCTCGCTGCATGCAAACCGTACTGTCGGCCCCGACCTGAAACGTGCGACCGCCATCTTTCATTATGGCGATCCTCATGCGGGCAGCCTTGCCACACGAATCATTCTTAAAATCAACCAACGTCGAGCCCGGTTGGTCAGCCGAAAAACAGGCAGTTAGCCGCCCACATCAACGCTCGGTTAGTTCAGTACTTCAATGCTCGCTATCACTATTCAGCGTCAGACATGGAGGCTTCGATGATCAACGTGACCAAGACCTACCTCGGAGACATCAACAAGTTCAAAACCTATGTAGAAGGCATCTACGCACGGGGCTGGCTAACCAATCATGGTCCCTTGGTGTGCGAGTTGCAGGAGCGCCTCAAGGCTTTTTTGGGCGTTAAACATGTGCTGCTGACCAATAATGGCACGCTGGCCCTGCAGGTCGCTTATCGCGCACTGGGTCTGAGCGGCAGCGCTGTGACTACACCGTTCAGCTTTGTAGCGACCAGCAGTTCGTTACAGTGGGAAGGTATTCGGCCGATCTTCGCCGACATTGACTCGCGCACCTGGAACATCTCCCCCGACCACATCGAAAGCAGGATCGTTTCCGATACCACGGCGATCGTGGGTACGCATGTGTTTGGCAACCCTTGTGCGGTCGAACGCATCGAGCAAATTGCGCGTAAACACCAACTAAAAACCGTCTACGACGGTGCCCATGCATTCGGGGTTCGTCATGCCGGTCAGTCGGTGCTCACGTGGGGCGACATCAGCACACTCAGTTTTCATGCGACCAAGTTATTCCATACCATTGAGGGTGGAGCGATCATCACCAACGATGACGAGCTGGCCCGGCGTGTGTACCTGCTGTGCAACTTCGGCATCGCCGACACCGACAAAATCGACGGCCTAGGGATTAACGCCAAACTCAACGAGTTTTCGGCGGCCATGGGGCTGTGCATTCTCGACGACATCGACAGCATCTTCGAACAGCGTGCTGAAATCGCTCATCGTTATCAGTCTCGGCTGGGCGATTACGTGGATTTTCAACAAGCCACACCCAATAGCGAGCTTAACAACAGCTACTTCCCCATCGGCCTACACAGTGAACAACAACTATTACGGGTGCGGACAGCCCTTAACAATAAAGGCATCAACCCTCGGCGTTATTTCTACCCGTCTCTGGACACCCTCGAATACCTGCAGCCCCAAGCCGCCCAGAGCGCTTCGCGAGCCTTGAGCCAGCGCGTACTTTGCCTGCCGATCTATCCGGGGCTGGCACACGATGACCAAGACAAGATCATCGACACCCTTATCACTGAATGCAGTCTTGGCCCGATCAGCTTTAAAGATACGGCCTTCGCTCAGGTTATCTAAACGCCATGCCGAGAAAACTTTCCGTCATCAGAAACACCACCTTGAGCTATGCCGGACAGGCCTACGCGCTGCTGGTTGGCATTCTGATAATGCCGTTCTACCTCGGCCATCTAGGGGCCGAAGCGTATGGCCTGATCGGTTTCTTTTCCGTCATGCAGGCATGGCTACAGCTACTTGATGCAGGGATGTCACCCAGCCTGGTTCGTGCTGTTGCGCACCAGCAGAGTTTGCCGACTGAAGAACGAAACGCGGGGCATTTGCTGCGCTCGTTCGAGATTATCTTCGTGCCACTGGCAGTACTGTGCTGCGTGGTGATTTACGCGGCCAGCCCATGGATTGCAGTGAAATGGCTCAACGCTCAGGTCTTGGATCACCAAACCCTTATCAGCTGTATCAGCATGATGGGGCTGATCATCGCCTTGCGCCTGTATTCGACGCTCTACAAAAGCGGCATACAAGGTTTGGAACAACACGCGTGGCTAAACATCGCCAATGTGATCATTGCCACCCTGCGCTATTTCGGCGGGTTGCTACTGGTCAGTTCCATTTCGAACGACCCTCGGGACTTTTTCGAATTCCAGGTGCTGGTGGGATTGATCGAAACCTTGATCTTCGCGGCCCGGGCCTACCAGCAAATGCCAACCCCGCATCTGTTGAGCGGTTTCAACTGGGCACTGGTCAAGCCGATCATTCCGTTTGCGGCCAGCATGTCCCTGACAACCGTGTTGTGGATCGTCTTGACTCAGATAGACAAGGTGTTGCTCTCGGAAATGCTGCTGCTCAAAGAGTACGGTTATTTCTCGCTGGTAGCACTTATCAGCACCGGCATCCTGATGTTGGCCAACCCACTGGCGCAAACGCTATTACCCCGCTTGACTGTACTGATGGCAGAAGGCCGTCAGGACGATATGCATGCTCTGTTTCTATCCGCCAACCGATTCGTGTGCACCGTTCTGTTTCCACTGGCTGCGGTGATCGGGGTGCACGCCGAACCGCTGATTTACGCTTGGACCGGTGACCACGTTGCTGCCCAATGGAGCCATTCGATACTCCTCTGGTACTCATTGGGCAGCGCGATCATGGCCGCCAGTGCCTTCCAGTTTTACCTGCAATACGCCCATGGAAAGATCGAGTTGCATGTTTGGTACAGCGTGGTGTCAGCCGTAGTGACCGTGCCGGTGATGCTTCTGGCCATCCATTATCAAGGCGCCTACGGCGCAGCAGTGGCCTGGTTCGCTCTGCGCCTAGTGTCTTTCCTGATCTGGCCACCGATCGTGCACAACCGATTGGCACCAGGCATTAATGGCCGATGGCTACACGATATTTTGCGTATCAGCCTGATGACCGCGATCGGGATTGTTATCAGCGAACCGCTGTTTCGCATGATTGCAGGTGATGACCGCATCACGACGTTCATGGGCCTGGCGGTGTGTGGTCTGGTAACCCTGACGCTGGTGGCAGCAAGCTATAAGCCTCTGGCCGTGAAGATTTTCATTTTGTTCAGCAAACCGAGTACTTGAGCCATGGATGCCACCTCGCAAAATGCCACCACTGAGCCGCGCGCTCCCGAGCCGCTGTTGAGCATCGTCTGCCCCGCCTATAACCAGGAGGCGTTTATCGCCCAGACGCTAGAAAGCTTTCTGGCACAACAAACGAATTTTCCTTTCGAAATCCTGATCAACGACGATGCGTCCACCGATGGCACTGCGCGCGTCATCGCCGAGTATGCCGAACGTTATCCAGGAATCATCAGGCCGTTTTATCAAGACGTTAATCAGTACCAGCAAGGCAATCCCTGCGTACCGGCACTGTTCAAGGAAGCGCGTGGACGCTACATCGCTTATTGCGAGGCCGACGACTACTGGACCGACCCACGCAAACTTCAAATCCAAGTGGACTTCCTCGAGAGTCATCCGGATTACGCACTGACCTATCACGACGCCATGTCCTTCGACCACGATGGTGAGCGAGGCATCCAGTTACAGGGCGAATTACGTCGCGACGCCAGCGCCATCGAACTGCAAAAGGCCCGACCGATTTCAACGCTGACCGTGTGCTTTCGTAATGTCTTTTTCAAGCTGCCGCCAGAGTTGCTCCTCGCGCCACTCAACGACCTGTGTTGGTGGTCGCTGCTCGGCGCATTTGGCAAAGGTAAATTCCTCGCCGAGATCAAGCCTGCCATGTACCGCCTGCATCCGGGTGGAGTTTTCTCCATGCGATCGCACAAACGGAAATTGCACATGAGCCTGCAGACATGCACCAGCCTGGCCAACTACTACAACCGTATTGGCAATCAGGAATTGTATGAATACTTTCTGATTCAGGTGTTTGGTTTGTCGCTGTCGGCCATAAGGCCGCTGAACAAACTACACGCGTTGCTGCTGGTGGCACGTAACGTCAGCGTCAATCTAAACAAACGTCTGTGGCTGATGCTGTCGGGCAGCAAAGGTCATGTTCAATAACCTGTTAGTGATCTGCGTCGGCAATATCTGCCGCAGCCCGATGGCTGAGGCGATGTTCCGCCAACGCGTGCAGGCATCCGGTGTGCAGATTTCATCGGCAGGGATTCACGCAATGCTTTGCGCGCCGATGGACCCTCTGGCCCGCGAAGTCCTGAAGACGCATCAAGTGCCTGCTCACCGCCATGAGGCGCGTCAGGTCGACCGACAGATGTTGCGCCAGGCCGAGCTAATCCTGCTCATGGAACAGGCGCAGATGCAAAGTATTTTGAAACTGGCTCCAGAAGCGCGCGGCAAAGTGTTTTTGATTGGCAAATGGCAACACGAGCTGGAAATAGCCGACCCCTACCGGCGCCCGAAACTAGCCTTCGAACAGACCTTCGAGCACCTTTCGCGTTGTGTCGATGACTGGCTCCCTTACCTACAGTCAGGAGTAACAAGATAAATGACCGCTATGAACCGCTCTTCCCTGGACTATTACCAGGACACCCGGATCGATTTGGCAACTATCTTGCGCACATTGTTTGATCACAAGGGTCTGATCGCCTCGATCATCAGCTTTTTTTGCCTGATCGGCGTGGCCTACGCGCTGCTCGCGACACCGGCCTATCAAGCCGCTGCGATGATTCAAATCGAGCCTAAAAAAATCGGCATTGAAGCGACTACCGAAGTCAGCGGCAAGCCTATGTCTGTGTCTCAGGCCACTACCGAGATCGAGCTGATCAAGTCGCGGGCCGTGCTCGGCCGTGTGGTCGAAGACCTCAAGCTCAACATTATCCAGAAGCCACGGTACTTCCCTGTGTTCGGCGCATACATGGCCCGAACTTACAAACCGCTAACCGAAGGCAGCTTCGCTGAACCCTTGTTCGGCCTGAAGAACTACGCGTGGGGGGGCGAACAAATCAGCGTCTTCCAGCTGGAAGTTCCTGACGCACTGCTCGGCGAACCGATGACACTGGTGGCCGACGGAGCAGACGCGTTCTCGCTGTATGACAAAAAAAGCAAGCTGCTGCTCAAGGGCCAGACCAATCAGACCGTCGAAGGCAATGGCGTAAAAATCCAGGTGGCCACGCTTAAGGCTCGCCCCGGCACTGAGTTCAAGCTGACAAAAGAGCGCACGCTGACCAGCGCACTGGAATATCAGGGCCGCCTGACCATCAATGAAGCCGGCAAGGATTCAGGGATCATTTACCTGTCCATTCAGGACACCAACCCCATACAGGCCAAGATTATCCTCGATGAAGTCAGCCACCTGTACGTGCGCCAGAACGTTGAACGCAGCTCTGCCGAAGCCGCACAGCGCCTGGAGTTTCTGCGCTCGCAACTGCCGCTGGTACGTAAGCAGCTTGAGCAATCAGAGCAAGCCCTGAACGCTTTCCAGGCCAGCGCAAAATCGGTGGACCTGAGCATCGAAACCAAATCAGTGCTCGACCAAGTAGTCAACCTCGACTCCATGCTCTCCGAACTGAAACTCAAAAGGGTCGAGGTTGAACGGCTGTACACCCGCGAACACCCTACCTACCGCGCGCTGATGACTCAGATGGGTCAACTTGAAGCACAGAAACAAGGCCTGTTGAAAAAAATCCAGGCGTTGCCTGTCACCCAGCAAGAGTTGCTGCGCCTGACGCGCGACATGCAAGTCACCACTCAGACCTACACCTTGCTGCTGAACAAGAGCCAGGAACAGGACATCCTTCGCGCCGGCAGCATCGGTAACGTACGCATCATTGACAACGCTGACGTCAATGTCGAAGAGCCAGTCAGGCCCATGCGCAAACTGATCGTGGTTATCGCAACCTTGATTGGCGCATTGGTGGCAGTCATCGTGGTATTCCTGCGCCAAGCGTTCTATCGCGGCGTGGACAACCCGGAAATCATCGAAAACCTGGGCATGCCAGTTTATGCCTCGCTGCCGTACTCGCGAAAACAAGAGCGCCTGGAAAAACATAACCAGAGCCGTTCCGCGGGCAAGGAATCGAAGTTGCTGAGCGTCTCCGAACCCTCCGAGTTGGCCGTGGAGTCGCTGCGCAGTCTGCGCACCAGCCTGCACTTCGCGATGCTCGAAGCACGTAACAATGTATTGATGATTTCCAGCCCGTCACCCGGTTCGGGCAAGTCGTTCGTGTCCAGCAACCTGGCGGTGATCATTGCCCAGACGGGTAAGCGTGTATTGCTGATCGACGCTGATATGCGCAAGGGCTATTTGCACAAGGTATTCGGCCTGCACCCTAAACACGGTCTGTCCGATACGCTCGCCGCTCGCCTGACAAGCCGGGAAGTGATCAACGCCACCGAAGTGCCTAATCTGGACTTTATCTCCTGTGGTTTTGCTGCACCCAACCCGTCGGAGTTGTTGATGCACGACAACTTCAACAAGCTACTCAGCGACTTGTCGCCGCTCTATGACTTGGTAATTATCGATACGCCACCGATCCTCGCCGTGACCGACGCCACCTTGGTCGGACGCCAGGCGGGCACCTGTTTACTGGTCACCCGTTTCGGCCTGAGCACCGTCAAGGAAATCGAAGCCTGCAAACGCCGTCTGGGCCAAAACGGTGTGGTCATCAAAGGCGCCATTTTCAATGGCGTTTTGCGCAAGGCATCGAACAATGCCTATGACTGCTCAGCCTATGGATATGACTACAGTCCCGCTCGAAAGTGAACGCACGGATATCACTGACATCAAGGAGATGAACATGGCCAAGACGCTCGCAATGATGCAGCCGTACCTGTTTCCCTACCTGGGTTACTTCCAACTGATTGCATCAAGCGATGTCTTCGTCCTTGGCGATGACTTGCAGTACATCAGGTCGGGTTGGGTCAACCGCAACCGCATCCTTTACAACGGCGAAGCCAAACTGATTACCTTTCCGCTGAAACGGGATCGATTCGATCTGCCGATCAACCAGCGTGAACTGTGCGACAACTTCGCCGACGAGGCTCAACGCCTGATAAGCCTGATCACCCAAAGTTATCGCAAGGCTCCGTACTTTGCTCAAGTCATGCCCTTACTGGAGCGATTGATAAACTTCCCTCAACAGAACCTGGCGCTTTACATCGAACATTCGATCAGGGAAATGTGCGCCTATCTGCACATTGATACGCCGATTTTTCGTAGCTCTGATTTGGACATCGGCCCCCCCATCGACAAACAGGATCGGGTGGTACGAATCGTGCGCAATCTTGCTTGCGAGCGTTATCTCAATCCCATTGGCGGGGCTGAGTTGTATGACCCTGAGTATTTTGCGCGACATGACCTGTCGCTGCAGTTCTTCAAAATCGACCCCATCGACTATCGGCAATACAGAGATCCCTTCGTAGCCAATCTGTCGATCATTGATGTACTGATGTTCAACTGTGTCGAGCAAGTTCAACAACTGCTGTCGTGCTACTCGCTCAGCAACAGCACCGCGCCTCATGGACATGAGGCCTTGGCCGCCACCGCCTGAACACCTGATGTTGTACTACCCAGTCAAACCCGGATTGCAGTGGAGTAAACATATGTCTTACACGGAAAGCCCCGCTCGCTGGTATCTAATCCAGACCAAGCCGCGTCAGGAAGCTCGCGCTGAAGAGCACCTGCAACGTCAGCAGTTCGAATGCTATCGCCCACTCAAAGCAGCGGCGCCGAAGAAGCGCAATCCACGGGCCGTCAGCGAGGAAGAGTTATTCCCCGGCTACCTGTTTATCCGCATGGATCAGGTGCACGACAACTGGTACCCGATCCGCTCAACGCGTGGGGTAGCGCGCATCGTCACCTTCGGTGGACATCCGGTGCCGGTGCAGGACGAACTGATTGAGCAAATTCGCCAACGACTGTTGTCCCCTGCCCCACAGCCGGAGTTTCAAGAGGGCGAGCACGTACTCATTAAGTCCGGCGGTTTCTGCGACATTGAAGCGATTTTCCTCACCGCGGACGGCGAAGAGCGTGCAGTGATCCTGCTCAATCTGCTGCAACGTGAACAAAAGGTCACGCTGCCCATCAGCAGCCTGGCGCGGATGGAAGTGCGAGTCTGAAAGGTCGCTTGCGCAGATCTTCGATTTTTTCTAATCGCCTGGAACTCACCATGACCCCTAAAACAACGCTGGTGACACTCACCTATGGTGATCGCTTGTCTTACCTGCAAACGCTGGTCGGTCGTTCCTTGGCCAGCCCCCAGATCGAACGGGTAATCATCGTCAGCAATGCGTCGGTGGCGCCACTCGAATCCCTGACTCGGGCCTGGCCCGGCCAGGTTCAAATCATTTACCTGCAGCACAACACCGGTTCGGCCAAAGGCTACTCCGTGGGTATCAAGGCTGCGCTGGATGCCGGTGCCGATTACATCTGGCTGATGGATGACGATAACGCACCGACCGTCAATGCCATCGCGACCTTGCACCAATGCCTGTATCAACGCGAGCGCATTGATGGCCGTGAGAAAGCCGCCGTATTGGGATTCCGCCCGACCCATCAGGCAGACTTCGCCGCCGGTGTCCCCAAGCGCTTCGCCATTCAGCGGCGCTCGAGCTTCTTCGGTTTCCATATCGCCCAGTTGCCCTACAAGATTTGGCGGCGCTTGCCTTGGGGCCATCCTCGGGCCAAGCAGTCGCAAATGCCCATGGTGCAATTACCGTTCGCGACCTATGGCGGCTTGCTCGCCCACCGCAGCCTGTATGAAAAAATAGGTCTGCCGCTGGACGCGTTGTTGCTGTATGCGGATGACAGTGAATACACCTGGCGTATCACCGCTGGCGGCGGCCGGATATTCCTGGTCCCCGACGCGCTCCTCGACGACCTGGAAGAGTCGTGGAACATCAAGGCAAAAACCAACAACATCTATGAAAGCTTCCTGCTGGGTGGTTCAGACCTGCGCGCCTATTACGGCGCGCGTAATCAGGCATGGTTCGACAAGAACATCTGGGCATCATCGTCATGGCTGTACAGTCTCAACCGCTGGGTGTTCTTTCGCCTGCTGCGGGTGATCGCCAAACGACGTGGCGCAGAACAACGCTTGAGCCTGATCGAAAAGGCCATTCACGACGGTGAGTCCGGCGTGCTAGGGCTACATCAGTCGTATCCACTATGAAAGTACTGTTCATCAACAGTCTTTATCCTCCACATATCGGCGGCGGCGCAGAGATCATCCTGCAGCGCACTGCGGAAGGCCTGCAAGCACGTGGCTGCAAGGTGGTGGTATTAGCCACTGCACCAGAGCCGGGGCTGAGGGAAGACTCGCTAAACCAGATCAAGGTTTATCGCGCGGGCCTGCGCAACCTCTATTGGCACCATACCGAGCAGCGCCCCGGGCAGTTGAGTCGACTACGCTGGCATATGCGCGACCGCTATAACAGCGACATGCGCGAGTATGTACGTGATGTCATCCGCGCAGAGCAGCCAGATGTGGTGGTCTGCCACAATCTGAGTGGTTGGTCGGTTTCAGCCTGGGACGAGATCCGCGCAGCTGACTTACCTATTGTCCAGGTATTGCATGACATGTACCTGCTCTGCCCCAGTAGCACGATGTTCAAAAACGGCAAAAACTGTGAGCGCCAGTGCTTCAGCTGCAAAGTGTTTCGCAAGGGCTATGACTCGCGCTCGGCCCAGGTCGATACCGTGGTTGGAGTAAGTCGTTTCATGCTCGACACCTTGCAAGGCCAAGGCTATTTCCAGGGTGCCAAGGCCTATGTCGTGCACAACAGCAGCCCATTCCCCGCGCCAACGGTAAAGCCTCGGCACGCCAATGCCCTGAACACTAAGGAACCGCTGCGTTTTGGCTACATGGGCACGCTGTCCGAGGCGAAGGGCGTGCACTGGCTGATCGACCAATTCCAACGCCTGCCGTTCGACGCCACATTACAGATTGCCGGACGCGGCCAGCGCAATGATGAAGCGCGGCTCAAGGCGTTGGTGACCTCGCCAAACATCAGTTTTGTCGGTTACCAAGTGCCGTCGGAGTTCTACAGCCAGATTGATGTGGCTGTAGTGCCATCCATCTGGAACGAGCCCTTCGGCATGGTCGCCGTTGAAGCGTGCGCCCATTCACTGCCGGTTATCGCCAGCCGTATGGGTGGGTTGCCCGAGCTCATTCAGGATCGGCTCAACGGCCTGCTATGTAACCCCGATGACCCGGACTCACTAGGTTTGGCCATGCTGCGCTTGCATCAGCAGCCGAAGCTGCTCAGCCGGCTTAGCGGCCAGGCACGTACGAGCGTCGCTTCGCTACTCAACTTGGACCTGATGCTCGACAGCTATCAAAGTATTTTCGCCCAGACCCTTCTGGACAAAATCGTACGGCATGAAGATCAACCCCTGTCCCATTCGGTATTGCCCGGCCCGTGACCCTGAGCAACCGCTCCGGACCGTTGTTTCTTCACTGAGACGAAACATGCTCACTCCTAATCTAACCACGTCACGCCAGCAACTGACGTTATTTCTCACGAGCCTGTTTCTCAGCATCGCAGCCATGGGTGATGAATCGTTCATCGTTGGCGTTGGTACTCACCTGCTCAATAAAAACGACTCATCGGCCAGCGCCATGAAATTGATCAGCGACGCTGGGATCGACTCGGTACGTGACGAAGCCTATTGGTCGACGGCTGAACCCCGGCGTGGCCAGTTACATATCGACCCGGCCTGGAAAGACTGGTTGAGCAAAGCGCACGAACATCGATTAGGACCGCTGTTGGTACTGGGTTATGGCAACCCGTTTTACGCCAACAATGCAAAACCCCGCGAGCCGCAAGTCAGGGCAGCCTTCGGCAACTATGCAAGTTTCGTCACTAGGAAGTTGAGGGGCCGCGTCGATTTTTTCGAAATATGGAATGAGTGGGACTCAGAGAACCCGGCCGATGCGGGTTCCTCAGCCGATTACATCGCCTTGATTAATGAAACTGTGCAGCGTATTCGAGAGCAAAACCATCCTGTAAAAATTCTGGCGGGCGCTATCACCAGCAGAGGAATCGACTTGGGATTCGCTGATCGTTTACTCGAAGCGGATGTGCTGTCCAAAGTGGATGGCCTGTCACTGCATCCGTCTGTGTATTGCCGGAATGTCGAGCGCCATACCCCGGAACACTGGATTGCCTGGCTGCGCGAGGTGGATGCAAATTTTAGGTCGATTGCGGGCAAACCAGTGCCTTTGTACCTGACTGAAATGGGCTGGCCCAGCAACGAAGGTAAGTGCGGCGTGGATGAAAAAACCCAAGCTGCGTACCTCGCCCGCAGCTTCTTTCTGGTGCGTACCGTGCCGGATATCAAGGGCATGTGGTGGTATGACCTCCTCAATGACGGCGAAGACCGCAGCGATCTGAAACAGAATTTCGGCCTGCTGGAGCAAGACATGACGATCAAGCCGGCCTACCTGACCCTCAAGGCAATCAGTCCAACGTTACGCGAATACAGTTATGAGCCGGAAAAAAGCCGAGTGGAAGGCTCGACTTACCTCCTGCGTTTCTCCAAAGGCCCGGAACAGATACTGGTGGCCTGGAGCGCAGGCGAGAACCCGCAGCAGATACACATAGATGCCAGCAGCGCGCAGCGTGGCAATGTACAGATCATTGACACCGGCGAGCCCGAAAAGGGCCGTTTCGACAGCGGTATTGCCTGGCAATGCGACGACAGTCGCTGCTCGGCACTGCTCCCTATAACCGGTTTTCCTAAAATCATCAGCCTGGGCATCAAACCTCCGCTCTTTAGCCCGGTAAATTGCGCGCCCTTACAGCCATGGCCGGCAACTGACCCTATTTTTACCCTTCAACCTTCCCCTCAGGTCGCCTCCGATGATTGTGATCAATGCTCGTTTTCTCACTCAGGAACTGCGCGGTGTGCAACGGTTCGCTGAGCAGACCTGTCTGGCGCTCAAGCAGATGCGAGACGACGTGGTCTTTGTTGCCCCTCATGGCATTAAAATGCACGAAAGCGCCAAGGCGCTAGAGGTGCAATGCATTGGCCGCAATAGCGGTCACCTCTGGGAACAACTGGACCTGCCGCTGTATCTGCGTCGCCAGGGCAACCCATTGCTAGTGTCACTGTGCAGCACTGCGCCGCTGATGTATGGCAACCAGATTGCCACCCACCACGACATCACTTACGTACGTCACCCGGAAAGCTACACCCGCGCATTTCGTACCCTGTATCGGGTGATGACCCCCATCCTGCTGATGCGGATCAAAGCGCTGTTGACCGTGAGCAATTTTTCGAAAGGGGAAATTTCACAGTTCTATAATTACCCCGAGAGCAAGATTTTCGTAGTACCCAATGCGGTCAGCGACGACTTTCAACCGGGGCCGCCACTCACCAACAAGCAGAACTACCTGCTGGCGGTGTCTTCACCCAGTGCGCACAAAAACTTCAGTCGCATGATCGAAGCATTCCTGACATTGCGTACTCAAGAGGATCTGCAATTGCACATTGTCGGTGCCGCGAGCGAAATCTTCTCTGACCCTAGCCTGCAACGTCTGGCCAGCAGCGATCCCCGCATCCACTTTCTCGGCAGGCTCAGCGACACCGAGCTGATAGCACAATATCAGGGCGCAACAGCTTTCGTATTCCCCTCACTGTATGAGGGCTTCGGCATCCCGCCGCTGGAAGCACAGGCCTGTGGTTGCCCGGTACTGGCAGCCAATGCCGCATCGATTCCCGAGGTGCTGCAAGCCAGCGCGCTGTACTTCGACCCCCTGGACGTCGGCCATATTGCCTCGGCCATGGAGCGCATTCTTACCGATATTTCATTACGTCAATCTCTGCGCCGTCGCGGCTTGAACAACGTGACACGGTTTTCCTGGGAGGACTCGGCCCGCCGCGTTTCCCAACGCATCGATGCCGTGCTCACGCAACCCAGCGCCCCAGAACTGCCCCGGCACACGGCGACGAAGCAGGCTGTTAACGAGAGCATTCCTGCGAAATCGTCTTCCAGCAAGTCTTGAAGCATTCCTATTGCTGCTATGGCTGGGTGCGATCAGTCATTCGCGGAATCTGTTGCGCCCATCAGTGTTGATGCTGTGTCGAACTGCCTTTTATCAAACTCGGTACGCGCCTTAACAATCGTCACACCAAGACGCAGCCTGCCCGAGTCTGAACCCGGGCGTGTGCACACATGAGAAAATCCAATGAAAATTGCTATCGTCCATGACTGGCTGGTGACCTACGCTGGCGCCGAGCGCGTGCTCGCTGCGCTGATAAAGGCCTGGCCGGAGGCTGATCTGTTCTCGGTGATCGATTTTCTCAGCGATCAGGATCGCGCCCATTTGGGTGGCAAGAAGGCTCAGACTACGTTCATCCAGAATCTGCCAAAAGCCAAAACCCATTATCAGAAATACTTGCCCTTGATGCCGCTGGCCATCGAGCAACTGGATCTGTCCGGTTATGACCTGATCATTTCCAGTAGCCATGCCGTGGCCAAAGGGGTGCTGAGCGGCCCCGATCAGTTGCACATCAGCTATGTCCATTCGCCGATCCGCTACGCCTGGGACTTGCAACACCAGTACCTGCACGAAGCCGGCCTGAACAAAGGCTTCAAAGGCAAGCTTGCGCGGATAGTTCTGCATTACATACGCATGTGGGATCAACGCACCGCCGCCGGGGTCGATGACTTTATCGCCAACTCGTATTTCATTGGCCGGCGCATCTCCAAAGCCTATCGCCGCGAATCGACAGTGATCTACCCACCGGTGGACACCTTGGGGTTCACCCTGCAAGAAACCAAACAGGAGTACTACCTGACGGCCTCGCGCATGGTGCCTTACAAGCGCATGCCGATGATCATCGAAGCTTTCGCGGCAATGCCGGACAAACGTCTGATCGTGATCGGCGATGGTCCGGAAATGGCAAAAGCACGCGCCATCCACGCGCCGAACGTGACCCTGCTGGGTTATCAACCGTTTGCCGTGTTGCTCGAACACATGCGCAACGCCAAGGCCTTTGTCTTTGCCGCCGAGGAAGACTTCGGCATCAGCCCGGTAGAAGCGCAAGCCTGTGGCACCCCTGTGATCGCCTATGCCAAGGGTGGCGTGCTTGAAACCATCTGTGGCCTCGACCATCCCATGCCGACCGGCGTGTTCTATCACCAGCAGACGGTATCCGCACTGGTGGCGGCCATCGGCGAATTCGAAAACGCCAAGCCCCGGATCAGCGCCCAGTCCTGTCGCACCAACGCCGAGCGTTTTTCCTGCGAGCGCTTCGAGCAAGAGATCAAAAACTTCGTCGAAGCACGCTTGAGCGCCGCGCACACCTCGCGCCATCCTCGGCCAGCGAGCGCAGCAGTATCTACTCCGCCAGTGGCCGTCGCCGATCACCACGCACGTGTAGTTCCGATCAAATCACTCTGAACGAGCACAGGTCATGAGCACACAATTTCGTGGCATTTTGCATGCTAACCAATCCCTGCTATCCGTCGCCCACCGCTTGCTTGATCTAACCGTCATCGTGCTCTGCGGCTATTGGCTGAACCGGGTCGAAGGCTCACCCATGGGCGCCGAGCCGTGGATCCTGATCATGCTTTCGGTGCTGGTCTTCCACTGGATCGGCGAGTATCACCAGCTCTATGGCTCTTGGCGCGGAGAACGCATTCTGCGTGAACTGACCAAAATCTTCAGTTATTGGTCGACGACGTTCGTCATCCTGCTGACGGTGAACTACCTGCTGTTTAACCACGTCAGTGTGCCGGACAACGGCCAAATGGCCTGGTTCGCGCTGGTGCTGGTGACGCTGTGCAGTTATCGACTATTGATCCGCAGCCTGTTGCACAACTTGCGGCGGCGAGGCTTTAACACTCGCCGCGTGGCTATTGTCGGTACGGGGCAATGTGGTGAACGCTTGGCCACCTCGATTTCCAGCGCCCCCTGGATGGGCATGGATCTGCTCGGTTTCTACGATGAGGAGCCTCAGCAGATGGACCTCACCGTCGTTGGCCGAAGAGTGCCGGTACTGGGCAATCTGGAGCAGTTGATCAACGATGCTCGTGAAGGTCGCGTTGACAAGATTTACATCACCCTTGCACTCGGTCAGCCACACCTGTGCGAGTTGGTCAAAGGCTTGAGCGACACCACCGCATCGGTGTACCTGATTCCGGATATGTTCATGTTCGAGCTGCTGCACGCACGCAGTGAGAGCATCAACGGCCTGGCCAGTATCAGCATTTTCGATTCCCCCATGGACGGCGCCTCGCGCGTGGTCAAACGCGTGGAAGACATCGTGCTGTCCAGCCTGATTCTGTTGATGATCGCCTTACCCCTGGTATTGATTGCAATCGCAATCAAGCTCACATCCCCCGGCCCCGTACTGTTTCGACAGCGTCGTTATGGACTGGATGGACGGCCAATCATGGTCTGGAAGTTTCGCAGCATGAGCGTGCAGGAAAACGGCGATAACGTCCGTCAGGCCACGCGCAATGACGCACGAATCACACCCCTCGGCGCTTTCCTGCGTCGCACCTCACTTGACGAGCTGCCGCAATTTTTCAACGTGTTGCGCGGTGACATGTCCATCGTCGGCCCACGGCCTCATGCGGTGGCGCACAACGAGCAATACCGCAAGCAAGTCAGCGGTTACATGCTGCGGCACAAGGTCAAACCGGGAATCACCGGCTGGGCGCAGATCAATGGCTGGCGTGGCGAAACGGACACGCTGGACAAGATGCAGAAACGCGTCGAATTCGACCTTGAATACATCGAACACTGGTCAATCTGGCTGGACATAAAAATCATTCTGTTGACCCTGTTCAAAGGCTTTCTCAACAAAAACGCATTTTAAATAAATCATCTATCTTTTGTATAACCAGGCTCGTTGAGGAGGCGAACCGGGGCGTGCACGACTGCAATAACGCGGTACCGGTGTTGGTAAGGGAAGCAATGAAATCACTGTGGTGCACCGTGCACCTTTCGGAAGGATAAAATATATGAAGCGAACCCTAGCTGTTGTGCTGCTTTCCAGCCTGATTTTGCAAGGCTGCGCATTTGCTCCCGGGCAGCATATGACGCCAGATGAAGTCGAAGACAATGGACCGGACGAACCTAAAGTCCACCTCGTGGCCATTACGCCCAAGAGCGTGCAGCAACAACATATCTCAACCAAAACCTCAGTGCTGCCGCCGGAGCTGGTGAACTACCGTACTCCCGAATACGTGGTCGGTGCAGGTGACACTTTATTGGTGACCGTCTTCGAACACCCCGAGTTGACAGCCCCGGGTTCCCTGGACCAGCTCGATGCCAACAGTCGGGAAGTGCTGAGCGACGGAACGGTGTTCTTTCCCTATGTCGGCAAGATCCAGGCCGCGGGCAAGACCGTCGCACAGATACGCGAACAGTTGAGGATGGGCTTGCTGCCGCAATACACCGAGGTCAAAGTCGACGTCAAAGTCTATCGTTACAACAGCCAGCGCATCGTGCTGTCAGGTGCGTTCAAGAATCCTGGAACGCAACCGATCACCAACATCCCGCTGAGTCTGGTGCAGGCCATCAGCGCTGCCGGGGTGGACCTGACCGACGCCAACCTGGCGGGGTTGACCCTCAGTCGTGACGGTAAGGAGTACGTGCTCGATATCGACGCACTCAACCGCAAAGGTTCGCAACTGAGCAAAATCCTCCTCAAGAATGGCGACTACCTGCACTTGAACAGCAACTCGCAGAACAAGATCTATGTGCTGGGTGAAGTCATGCGCCCGCAAGTGATCTCTTTCGGCACAACCAGCGTGACGCTGATGGAAGCCCTTGGCAATTCCGGTGGCCTCAGCCCGGACTCTGCCGACGGCAATGCGGTCTACGTGATTCGCGCTGCGGATAACGATGGCCAGGGCGCAACGGTCTACCACCTCAACGCAACAAAACCGACCTCCTATGTGCTGGCACGTCAATTTGAACTTGAGGCACAGGATGTGGTGTTCGTCGGTCCGGCCAATATCACCCGTTGGAACCGCTTCATCAGCAACTTGCTGCCATCGGCCAGCGTAGTCGCTACTGGCACCGCCTTCAAATAACTGAACCGCACTACAACCCTCCCCGCCTTCGCCGAATGCGGGGTTTTTTTTGCCTGCGATTTGGCGGCTGACGACTGTTGCGTAAGGGGGCAGCGAACACACCTTCCGAACCCGGTCGATAAGGACGATGGTGTCCGCGTATTTTGATCTGACCCCCTGAATATTGGACATCAACATTGAGGGGGTCATGAAAAAGTACACAGAACAGGCGAAATTGTCGGTTGTTGAAGATTACTGTTCGGGGTGCAGGTCACAGAGAGGTCGCGCAGCCCAAGCGCATGACGTTTGCCAAGCGCAGCAGCTGAATCCGCAGCAGGCCAGTTTGCTTGATGACCTGATCGATACCGAGACCACAGCACTTGAAGCAGAGCTTCAAGCGCTGTAATCCATCAGTGGCTGTACGAAATCGAAAGTGAAGTCCGAGACCTGGAACCGGATTTACGGCGCCGAATACGACAAGAAAAGCCGTACCGGTGATATATATGCTGCATGCCTGGATAGTCGCCCAGCGGGCAAGTGGAATCGACCAATTGCTGGCGCAATAAGTGGCGACCGGTTTCTCTGCTCAAGGCTTGATGCCCGTGCGCATACTAACAATGCGTGTGCGTGTGTGTGTGTGAAGCCTTCACTTGCAAGACCCATTGAGCCGACGTTTAACGCTGACCTAAAGTTTCCATCATATATTCGACAAAACAGCGCAATTTTGATGTCATCCGATGGTCCGCTGCGTAAAGCAGGTGGATGGGGCGGGCAGGCCCCTCGTAAGTGGGGAGTATTCGAACTAAGTGGCCCGATGCGAGGTCGGCCGCAAGGGCACGCTCGTAACCGATCAAGATGCCAAAGCCGTCGCACGCGGCTACGTGCAGTGCTTCCCAGTCATTGATCTGCAAGCGGCCGCGCACCGGCACCTCCGTAATCTGTCCATCCTGCTGAAAATGCCAATTCCGACTGAGGTCGGATACCCAAGGGGCGAAGCCCAGGCACTCGTGGTCGATGAGATCCGACGGCAGTTGTGGCGTACCGTGCGCAAGCAGGTACGCCGGAGATGCACACGCTACAAGACGATAGGTACGCAACGGCCGTGCAATAAGCGCGAGATTTTTTTGCAGCGGACCGAGACGCACGACAGCTTCATAGCCTTCTTCGACCGGATCGATTAGGCGATCTGATAATGTCAGCTCAACGTCAACATCTGGATAGCGATTAAGAAACTGCGTGACCACCGGCATCAACCCGTGGCGTCCAAAAGTAACAGGGGCATTGACGCGCAAACGACCTTGCGGCCTGGCATGCGAAGACTGCGCCAGCATGTCGGCGGCTTCCACTTCGGAAAGGACCGAATGGCATCGGTCCAGATAAAGCCGGCCAAATACCGTCAAGCTTTGCTTCCGGGTCGTCCGATTTAATAACCGAGTTTCCACCCGTTGTTCAAGCGCCTCGATATGTTTAGCCACCATCTGTGGCGACATATTGAGCTTTTCCGCTGCGGCAGCGAAGGACCCATAGCGAACCGTTTGGACAAACACCGTCATGCTTGTCAGTCGATCAAGCATTAACAACCACCCGTTGTTAAAAAAACAAATGTACACCCATTTATCGAGTATCTAACGGCAATTATCCTCATCGTGTGTCACTGGATTGGCAAAAATCCAGTGAAGGTACCCATCGTTCGAACGTCATCAGCGCGCTGGCCATTGAGTGGTGGGAGTCTTCATTCGGCTTACTTGCCGATGACTCATCCAAACGATTGCCATCTGCCCTGGCTAATGCGACATGAGTGTCAAACGCCCCTCCTCTGTCGTCGTGCCCACGATGAACCCTAGGCGGGGTCTTGTTGATTTGAATAGTCGAGATATCGCATGTTTTATGAACTCACAACACTAAGTTGTCCACCGCTCACAGAGGGCGCCGTCGCGACTGCCGCGTGCGCGTGGATGGCGCAAGGGCCTGGCCAATTACTCGGTGTCTGGCGCTCAGAGATTGGCGACCTTTTCCAAGTTAAACTCCTGCGCGGGTTTGACACTGCGGATGCTCTTGAAGACGAACGTCGCCGAGCGCTGATGGTGAAAGCGCCTTTCGGGATCACTGATCCCGCCATCCGATTGAACACGGAAAGCTATATGCGGTTTCCGTTCTTGGCGGATATTTCCCCCGCGGCGTTTGGAAATTTTTATGAATTCAGGACGTATTTTCTTAAGCCGGGAGGTCTCACACCTACGCTAGCCAGTTGGGAGGATGCTCTTGCGCCGACAAATGAATATACCTCTCATCTAGTGCTGAATATGTACGCGCTTGATGGGCCGCCGCGCATCACCCACATCTGGGGGTTTTCCAGTTTGGAAGAGCGCGGTGTGCTAAGAGCGCGTCATTATGCTGAAGGCCTTTGGCCGCCCAAGGGTGCACCTCAGCAAATTGCCAGAGCGACAACAATGATATGCATACCAGAACCTTACTCGCCTCTGCGCTGAAGGCGTGTGCAAGGCGTCCGATTAGCTGCATCAGCTAAGGCAGCTCGTCGGATCATATCTTCCAATAGTTCACATCTGCCCTGTCCTCAGGCTGGAAGGTGGCCTATCCGTTATAAGTCGGCTACGTCGAATATTGGACGCGGTCGATGTCCCAAGTCCCATATCCCCAGCTAGGTGAAGGTGTATTGGCTGGACGCTTAAACTGTTGCCACAGAAACAGCGAACCAACAGTTACGTGCCTATTGTGCAGTCATAACGACACACGGGCGCGTCATATATTTCTATAAAATCGTTTATTTTCAAAACGTTAGATAATTATTCGATGCTGGCATGCATGCTGCTTTGTACTGGGTAACAGACCGAAGCCATCACCATGGCGGGTGACATTGACCCAAGGAAATACAACATGTTGGTAGTTTCTCTCTCAGGCAGCCCTGCCCTGAAATCCCGCTCCGGCGTGGTCTTGGAACACGCGCGTCATTGGCTGCAAGCCCACGATGTGAACGTCCAGGCCCTGAAAATTCGAGACTTTGCGGCGGAAGACCTGCTCTACGCGCACTTCGACAGCCCGCAGGTCATCGACTTTATCGAAGCGGTCAAACAGGCCGATGGCCTGTTAATCGGTACACCTGTGTACAAGGCGTCATTTTCCGGCGCACTGAAAACCCTGCTCGATCTGCTGCCCGAGCGTTCGTTGCACGGCAAGGTTGTTCTGCCTCTGGCCACCGGTGGCAGCATCGCGCACATGCTAGCGGTGGACTACGCCCTGAAACCGGTGCTCTCGGCGCTCAAGTGCCAGGAAGTACTACACGGCATCTTCGCCATCGATACCCAGATCAGCTACAGCAACAACGAACAGGGTGGCGAACTCGACGATATCCTCACCGAGCGTCTGCATGAAGGATTGGAACATTTCCATCATGGATTACTGCGAAGGGTCCAGGCCCGGCACTCGCTGGCCGGCGGCCATTTGAAGCTGGCGCTGTGAACCCCCGTCAACCCTGACGATCAGGGTGAGCGACACCCTGCGCTGCATTCATCTCGCCGCGGTTGTCGAATTCATGGACGATCTGTTGCGAGTGGGTCAATTGGGCTTTTTTGGTCTGGTATTCATCAAACGACAACCCGCGACGGTTCAAGTCTTCAAGCGCCAGTTCGCGAGTCTCTTCGGCGGTGTAGGGACGCAGCTCAGGAGCGTGGCTGGCACATCCTGAGAGAACGGCAGCGGTGAGCAACAGGGCAAGGGTCAATAGGCGATTCATGGGCGTGTTCACAGGGCTCTTTTCGGAATGAGTCAAGGCTACTCGCCACCTAGGCCGAGTAGAAATCATCACGCTCGATAGTCGCTATCGATTCTCCTGTGTTCTCCACTCGTCCTCAGAAAGCCCGCCCACCCAAACATTCCTCTAGTGAAGTCGGGGCATTCCCGAGACTTGCTCCTGCGCACACCCAATCAACACCTCTCGCAAGGCCTGGGCCGCCGTCGACAATGTGTGATCAGCCAGCATCATCAAGCCGATGCGCCGTTCAATACGCGGCTCGATCAGCGCGATGCAATGCGCGCCCAGCTCGCGCATTTGCTGCACGCACAACGACGGTACCGCGCTGACCCCGAGCCCATTAGCGACCATACGGCCAATAGTCGCCAACTGATGACTTTCAAACGCGACCGACAGCTTGCCATGCTGCGCCTGCAGGGCTTGCTCCAGCAACAAACGCACGGCGGATGGCCGCTGCAGTGCGATGAAGTCTTCCTGCAACAGCTCACTCCAGGTCACTTCCTCGCGTTCGGCCAACGGCGAATCCATAGGCACCACGGCCACGAAACGGTCCATATAAAACGGGGTAAACAGCAGCGAATTGCTCGATTCCGGCTCAAAACCGATACCCAACTCCACCCGACGATGACGAACCATCTCAAGCACTTGCTCATTGATCACGTCATGCACCGCGACGTTGACCCGTGGGTAGCGATCACGAAACACCTTGAGTGCGCTCGGCAGCCAGTTACCGGCGAATGACGGCATCGCCGCGATCGATACTTTGCCCAACTGCAAGGTGAAGCGCTGGCGCAGCAACTCTTCGGTGTTGTCCCAATCCGCCAACAACTGACGCGCCAGCGGTAACAGGGTTTCGCCCTCCGGTGTGAGGCTGACGCTGCGCGTCGTGCGACTGAACAGCGGCCCGCCAAGGTCCTCTTCCAGACTTTTGATGGTCAGGCTCAACGCTGGCTGGGAAAGATGCAGGCGCTCCCCCGCCTGGGCGAAGCTCAGGCATTGCGACACGGCGAGAAAAGCCCTGAGCTGTTTGACGTTCATCTATTTAGTTTTCTTATCAATCCATCAGAAAAACAAAATTAACAAATCATTACAGGCAAGGGAAGATGCACTGAACGCTCTCCGACAGCCTGCTTGTCGGTCAACAACTACAAAAGGCGGATCATTATGGCTGGGCTCGACAAACGAGTGGCAACGTACGAAGAAGCGCTGGATGGGCTAACCGATAACATGACGGTCTTGTCCGGTGGTTTCGGTCTGTGTGGCATCCCTGAAAACCTGATCGCGGAAATAAAGCGCCGTGGCGTCAAAGGCCTTACGGTTGTTTCCAACAATTGCGGCGTCGACGGCTTTGGTCTCGGTGTGCTGCTCGAAGACCACCAGATCCGCAAAATGGTAGCGTCTTATGTTGGCGAGAACGCGCTGTTCGAACGCCAGCTGCTCAGCGGCGAGCTGGAAGTCGAACTGACCCCGCAAGGCACTCTGGCCGAAAAACTTCGCGCAGGCGGCGCCGGCATCCCCGCGTTTTACACCGCCACCGGCTACGGGACTCCCGTCGCTGAAGGCAAGGAAACCCGCGAGTTCAATGGACGTCACGTGATCCTTGAAGAAGCGATCACCGGCGATTTTGCTATCGTCAAAGGCTGGAAAGCCGACCATTTCGGCAACGTGGTGTACCGCAACACGGCGCAGAACTTTAACCCGGTCGTCGCCACCGCTGGCAGAGTCACCGTGGTCGAAGTCGAAGAAATCGTCGAGCCAGGCGAACTGCTGCCCAGCGAGATTCACACCCCGGGTATCTATGTTGATCGCGTGATCCTGGGCACCTTCGAGAAACGCATCGAACAGCGCACCGTCAAGAAGGCCTGAGGCCGTTCTTTCGCTGCACTCAAAGAGTCTTCTCGCCCAGAACACTCTCGTTCCGAACAATAAGAGAACCTGACCATGGCACTTTCCCGCGAACAAATGGCACAGCGCGTCGCACGCGAACTGAAAGATGGTTTTTACGTCAATCTCGGCATTGGCATTCCGACCCTGGTCGCCAACTACGTGCCCACCGATATCGACGTGATGCTGCAGTCGGAAAACGGCCTGCTCGGCATGGGTGAGTTTCCGACCGAAGAAACCATCGATGCCGACATGATCAACGCAGGCAAACAAACAGTGACCGCCCGCAAAGGCGCATCGATTTTCTCCTCGGCTGAATCCTTCGCCATGATCCGTGGCGGTCATGTGGACCTCACCGTGCTGGGTGCTTTCGAAGTTGACGTCGAGGGCAACATTGCCTCCTGGATGATCCCCGGCAAGCTGGTCAAAGGCATGGGTGGCGCGATGGACCTGGTGGCCGGTGCCGACAACATCATCGTCACCATGACCCACGCCTCCAAAGACGGTGAATCCAAACTGCTGGCGCGTTGCAGCCTGCCGCTGACCGGCGCCGGTTGCATCCGCAAAGTGCTGACCGACCTCGCTTACCTGGAAATCGCCGACGGCGCATTCATCCTGCGCGAACGCGCGCCGGGGGTCAGCATCGAAGAAATCATCGCCAAGACCGCTGGCAAACTGATCGTGCCGGACGATGTCGTGGAAATGAGTTTCTGATCCTTTTGTGGTGATAGCCAAGAGGTCACCAAACGACGCCTCCACGCTGTGCCATTCTGCCCCTTCAGTACTTGAAGGGGTTTGTTGTTTTGTAGCTTCACCGCTTTGCGCGTGCTCTAACAAAAACGGGCTACACCCTTAGCCCCTCAATAATAAATTCAAAAAAAGGTAGGACCCATGGCCGCCCATATCGAAGACAGCCGCTATGCCCGCTTTGCCCTGCGTTGCGCCAATTGGGCCGAACGCTGGTTCCCTGACTCCTGGGTATTTGCCGTGTTGGCCGTGGTTATCGTGGCCGTTGCGACCATGGCCATGGGCGCCAAACCGACTGAGGCCGCCACCGCGTTTGGAGACGGTTTCTGGAGTCTGATTCCATTCACCATGCAGATGGCTTTCGTGGTGATCGGTGGTTACGTGGTCGCCAGCTCACCACCTGCGGTACGCTTGATCGACCGCTTGGCGCGTATCCCGAAGAACGGGCGCTCGGCGGTGGCCTGGGTAGCGTTGATCTCCATGGTCGCCTCTTTGCTTAACTGGGGCTTGTCGCTGGTATTTGGCGGTCTGCTGGTTCGCGCGCTGGCGCGGCGCACCGATTTGCGCATGGACTACCGTGCCGCCGGCGCGGCTGCTTACCTGGGCCTGGGTGCGGTGTGGGCGTTAGGCCTTTCGTCTTCGGCCGCGCAACTGCAAGCCAACCCGGCCAGCCTGCCACCGTCGATTCTGGCGATTACCGGCATGATCCCCTTCACCCAAACCATCTTCCTTTGGCAGTCAGGCGTGATGTTGGCGATCCTGATCGTGGTCTCTCTGGTCATCGCCTACGCCACCGCGCCCGGCCCTTCCAGCGCCAAGGATGCAGCGGCCTGCGGTGTCGACCCGAGTTTCAGCCTGCCGGCAATGCCCAAGCGCTCACGTCCTGGCGAGTGGCTTGAGTACAGCCCGATACTGATCATCCTGTTAGTGCTGCTGGCTGCCGGCTGGTTGTTCCATGAGTTTTCGACCAAACCGGCGATCACCGCCATCTCCGGGCTGAACACTTATAACTTCCTGTTCATCATGACCGGTGCCCTACTGCACTGGCGCCCGCGCAGCTTCCTGGATGCGGTGTCTCGCGCGGTGCCAACCACCACCGGCGTATTGATCCAGTTCCCGCTCTACGGTTCGATTGCGGCACTGATGACCACGGTTAAAGGCAGCGATGCGCAGACCCTGGCCCATCACATTTCGACCTTCTTCACCCAGATCGCCTCGCACGATACTTACGCGTTGCTGATGGGTGTGTACTCGGCGGTGCTGGGCTTCTTTATTCCGTCAGGTGGTGGTAAGTGGATCATCGAAGCGCCTTACGTGATGCAAGTTGCCAATGACCTGAAATATCACCTGGGCTGGGCGGTGCAGATCTACAACGCAGCCGAAGCCCTGCCGAACCTGATCAACCCGTTCTACATGCTGCCGCTGCTGGGCGTTCTGGGCCTGAAGGCGCGTGACCTGATTGGCTTCTCATTTGTACAGTTGCTGGTCCATGCGCCTCTGGTGCTGTTCATGCTGTGGGCGTTGGGCACCACGCTGACGTATCTACCGCCGGTCATGCCATAAACCATTGGCCACTTCTTGCCGATGCAAGAGGTGGCCTTCTTAGCGGTTCCTCCACCATCGAGATAATCCTTCCGATTGAGTTAGCCAAGGTTTCCAGCGTGCTCTGGCATTTTTATTGATGACTCCCTACACCTGGCGGATGTCTCTACAATCAGGCCCTCTGATTTGAAGTGAACCCACATGGACATCGACCTGGCTCGAACCTTTGTAGAGATCGCGCGGTATGGCAGCCTTGTCGCTGCCGCCGAACGACTTCATGTTACGCAGACGGCCATTACGGCCCGCGTGCAGAAACTTGAGAGTCATCTCAACTGCACGCTGTTCATCCGCAACCGGGCCGGCGCTAAATTGACGGCTGATGGCGAAGCGTTCGTCGCGTATGCCAATCAACTGGTGCAGACCTGGGAAGCGGCGCGTCGGGACCTTCCTCTGCCTGAAGGCTACCGCAATGTGCTGCACATCGGGGGTGAAGTCAGTTTGTGCAACCCGCTGATGCTGAGCTGGGTGCAACAGCTACGTGAAAAAATCCCGACCCACGCCTTGCGCGCAGAGATAGGGGACGGCAAGCAACTGTTGCAACAACTTGAACTGGGTGTACTGGATGCCGCGCTGGTCTATCAGCCAACCTACTGGCCGGGCCTGCAAGTCGAGCAACTGCTGGAAGAGAAACTGATTCAGGTGCGCCTGACATCCAACCCGGAGCCCTACGTGTATGTCGACTGGGGCGATGACTTCCGCAAGCAACACGATGCGGCGCTTCCAGACCAGGCCAAAGCGGCGATCGGCTTCAACCTGGGGCCATTGGCGCTGCACTACATTCTTGAAAATGGCGGTGCCGGTTACTTCCGTACCCGGGTGGTCCAGAGTTATCTGGACAGCGGCGTATTCGAGCGCGTGCCAAAGGCGCCAGAGTTCACCTACCCCACCTATCTGGTCTATTCGCGTGATCGTGACTCGGCGGTATTGCAGTCGGCTTTCGAGCTGTTACGAAACATCGTCAAAGCAGACAGTGATTGGTCGCAACGCTGGGACCCAATCATCTAGTCATCCAAGGTGCATGATCAAATCCCGATGAAGCGCTGCAATCAGATCGGTCTGGGTCACGATGCCGACCAGCTCTCCCTTCTCGATGACGGGCAGGCAGTGCAGCCCCGATCCTGATAACAGCGGAATCAGTTCGACGACATGTGCATTACCGCTCACACACGTGACTGGGCGGGTCATCACGTGCTCCAGCACCCTTCCGCGGCGCAGGCCCAATCGGCCCAATACCCCCAATCGTCTGGTATTGCGCGAATGCCCAAGCAAATCAATCAAGCTGACAATGCCGACAAGGCGCCGCTCCTTATCCAGAACAGGTAACGTCTTGAGGTGTTGCGAGGTCAGCATATTCAGCGCCTGCTCGACCGGCGTGTCCGGGGTGGCACACTGTAAATCGCGCGACATGATCTGAGACGCCGTGATATCCCCCATGCTGCGCCGTAACGCATATTTTTCAGTGGCACGCACGATGTCTTCGAGCTCTTCACGTGTCACATCGACAAACTCACCGATGTCGGCCAACGCCAGATCCAGGTCTGCAGAGGTGATGCCGACGCGCTCCTCTGGGGCTGGATCGTCGGTAGCGCGTACAGCCGTCACAACGTGCAGTTTGGGATAACGTACTCCGGTGATGTTGTTGTAGAGCAAGGCCGCAACCAACAGGCAAATCGCATTGAGCATGACCGGGTAGAACACCTGAAGGCCCATCCCCGAGAGTTCGGTATCCGCCAATACCAGGCATAGGGCCAAGGCCGCCCCAGGGGGGTGCAAGCAACGCAACACACACATCGCGCCCAACGACAGGCCAACGGCCAAGGCGGCGCTTTCCAGCGAATAGCCGACATAATGGGTGACAATCAACGCCACCGCTGTTGAGGTCAGATAGCCGCCAATGACCGGCCAGGGTTGCGCCAGTGCCCCCGAAGACACGGCAAACAGGATAACGGCCGACGCCGCCACCGGCCCCATCAAATGCAATTCGACTGAACTGCCAAAGACTGCGCGACAGATCAGCGTGCTGACCAGCAACCCGAGAAAACTTCCGACACTCGCTCTCAACCATTCTTTGGGACGTGTGTTTAATGTCGCCGGCGTAAAACGAGCAAGCCAACCCATAAAGCGATAACGCTGCATAATCAAAACCAGAATTAAAAAGGCGCACCCAAACAAATGGATGAGCCTCGTATCAGGGCGACGATACTAAAAAAAATTCATCCCAGGACAGGGAAGCGCTTCACATCTCTTGTCGTCAATCAAGCCACGGCCACAATCGGTGATTGGACGTTGCGCTCGCCTGCTCGCACAGTGCGCCAGGTGTTGTAGGCCATCAGCAGCATCCCGCCAGCGAAGGTCGAGCCGCCGATAAGTCGCACAACGTAGCCTGGGTGACTGGCTTGTAGCGTTTCGACGAAGGAGTAAGTCAATGTCCCGTCATCGTTGATCGCACGCCACATCAACCCCTGAGTGATGCCATTGACCCACATCGACGCGATGTACAAAACGGTACCTATGGTCGCCAGCCAGAAGTGCACGTTGATCAGCCCCACGCTATGCATGTGTTCGCGGCCATACAGTTTGGGGATCATGTGGTACAGCGTCCCGATGCTGATCATGGCAACCCAGCCGAGCGCGCCAGCGTGTACGTGGCCAATGGTCCAGTCGGTGTAATGGGAAAGCGCATTGACGGTTTTGATCGCCATCATCGGCCCTTCAAAGGTCGACATGCCGTAGAACGCCAGGGACACGACAAGGAATCGCAAAATCGGGTCAGTACGCAACTTATGCCACGCCCCCGACAGGGTCATCATGCCGTTGATCATGCCGCCCCAGCTTGGCGCCAGCAGAATCATCGACATCGCCATGCCCAGCGACTGAGCCCAGTCGGGCAGTGCGGTGTAGTGCAAATGGTGCGGACCCGCCCAGATGTACAGAGTGATGATTGACCAGAAGTGCACGATGGATAACCGATAGGAGTAAATCGGCCGCGCGGCCTGTTTCGGCACGAAGTAATACATCATGCCCAAAAAGCCGACAGACAAAATAAAGCCCACAACGCTATGGCCATACCACCACTGGACCATTGCATCGGTCGCGCCGGAATAGACCGAATAGGACTTTAGCAAACTGACCGGAACCGAAAGGTGATTGATCACATGCACCATGCCTGTCACCACGATGAAGGCACCGTAAAACCAGTTACCGACATAAATATGTTTAACGGTGCGGCGGGCGATAGTGCCGAAAAATAAATAGGCATACGCCACCCAGACGACGGCCACCGCTATCGCAATTGGCCATTCCATTTCGGCGTATTCCTTGGACGTGGTATAGCCCAAGGGGTACGTGATCAGCAGGGCAACGATAATGGCTTGCCAGCCCCAGAATACAAAGTTGGCCAACCTGTCGGATATCAACCGAACCCGACTGGTGCGCTGAACCACATACAATGACGTTGCAAATAATGCACCGCCACCAAATGCAAAAATCACCAGATTAGTATGGACAGGCCGCAAGCGGCCAAACGTGGTCCATGGCATATTCAAGTTCAGCTCCGGCCAGACTAACTGTGCGGCCAGAATCACGCCCATCCCCATGCCAAGGATCCCCCAGAACAGGGTCATTAACGTGAAGCGGCGAACAACGTCGTAATTATAGGAAGCGTTGATATCGGGAGCGGTTACACGGGCCATAATTATTCCATTACAAGCACACTGAGTGACTCACACTGATCGCCGAAAAAAAGACACATGTGTGCCTTGAATCCAAGCGTCAGAACTCAATGAAGCAAGCACTCGAGACAGCGGGGATGGAGACAGTAAACCGTGAGCGCCCGCAGTGTGCCGATCAGCGGCACGCTGGGCAATGTCAAATTAATGATGTTTAACTTCACTTTTATTGAAGTGACTTGCATTACACCTGTTACTCACTTGAGGTGTGAGCCGGCATAACAGACGGGAGAACTTTGCGGCCCTTGCTTATCCAGTTCTTCTTCAAGCCACTCCCTCAGCACGATTGCATTGTTATGTTCCGTGTCCTTCGCCGAATAGATGAGTGTCAGCGTGCCTTGGCGGGCAGGTTCGAGAAGTCGCCACCAATGTTCCGGATGAGCCGTCAGTTCTTGGCGATACCCCGTACAAAAATCCGCGAAGCTCATCGCGCCGCTTTTGAACGCCTTTCTTAACGGGGTGGTCGGGCCCGTGTCAGGCAGCCACTCGTTGAGGACCAAGCGGTCTTTGCGCATGTTTCTTGGCCAAAGTCGGTCGACCAATACCCGATAACCATCTGCGGGGGACGCCGGGTCATAAGCGCGCTTGCATTGAATCATGGCCTTCTCCTTTTACCGACGGCTACGTAACAGGGTCACAACGTTAACGCTCGATTCAACTGCGCACTGGGGTCAGCACCGGTTGCCCGGAAAAGTACGCCAGCAGATTGTCCGCCACCAACTGAACAGTACCCTGCGAAGCTTCCGGAGAGAGTCCTGCGACATGAGGGGTGAGCACCACGTTGCTCAACGCCTTGAGCGCGTCCGGTACCTGCGGTTCATTATCGAAGACATCCAGTGCGGCGCCAGCGATACGATCATGTTCAAGCGCATCGATCAGGTCCGCCGTCGAGATGACGCTGGCACGCGCGATGTTGACGATAAAACCGTGAGGGCCCAGGGCATCCAGTACGTGTTTGTCGACCAACTGCAGAGTTTCTGCCCCACCCGGGGTCGCGACGATAAAGAAGTCCGAGGTGCTCGCCAGTTCGACCGGGCTTGCGCAATAAGCGTAAGGCACATCACTGCGGGGCTGGCGATTGTGATAACTCACGGACATATCAAAACCCAGAACGGCACGTTTGGCGATCGCCATGCCCACCGCGCCCAGCCCAAGAATACCGAGGCGTTTGCCAGCCAGCGAAGGACGCATGACTTTACGCCACTCGCCGCGCCGTACCGATGCATCGGCACGCGGGATATCACGCACCAGCGACAGCAACAGCGCCAAGGCGTGATCGGCGACCGAGGGTGCATTGACCCCGGCCCCGTTTGTCACCGTAATATTCCGAGCCTTGGCGGCCTCAAGGTCGACATGCTCATAGCCGGCGCCGATCACGCAGATGATTTCCAGATGAGGTAGCGCGGCGATCTCATCGGCATAAAAACCCAGCGGACCGCGGGTTAATACGGCATTGATCTGCGCACCATGCGTCTCGATGGCTTTTGCCCGCTCGGCCGGACTCGGCGCGAGAATCAGGTTAAAACCACTGTTTTCGAGTATCGGCAAATAGTCGTTAATGGTTTCAACCAGCACTAGAACAGTCGTCATACGTTCCTCCATCCCCAAGTCCACTGTCAGACCACACTCAATCAGTCTGAGGACTATGCCGTCTATCAGGCCTGCCCGTCACGTGGCAAACGGCGGTCGCTCCCGCGAAATGATACAAGGGCATGAGGCATGTAAACTTGCCCACCCGTAAACCCCGTATGGATCCCCATAATGGCGACTCGTTTGACCTTGATCTGCCATGCCCGGACACTCGCACAGAAGCTCGCGCGTTTTCCGCTGGACGAGCCTGTCGAACTGGATTGGCAGGCTGCAGGGCATTCGCTGGCCGACCGCTTCAAGCCCTCCGTGCATTTACTCAGCGCACCCGAGATCCGCGCCCGGCAAACCGCTCACCTGTTCGGGTCGCAGATGGATATCGTCCCTGAGTTGCGCGATTGCGATTTTGGACTCTGGCAAGGCAAACGCATCAAAGACCTCCAGGCGCATGAGCCCGAAGCACTCCAGGCCTGGAGTGCAGACAGCGCTTCAACTGCGCACGGCGGCGAATCGGTGGCCGAGGTCTGCGCCCGCGTCGGCGCATGGCTCGACACCCTGCGCATGCAGGGACACTTCGTCGCGATCACCCACCCCTTCGTCATCCGCGCCGCCATCCTGCATGCCCTGCAGTGCCCAACGGCAGCCTTCAACTCGATAGACATCGAGCCATTATCCGCGACTGAGTTGCGGTTCAACGGGCGGTGGCGGTTACGGATGCAGGAAGGGCTTTTGTGAGGATTCTAGAGCGGGCGCAAAAAGGCACCCGAGACGCCCTTATGCACATGATGTCAGGTCAAAAAAACCAGATGATTCGATGAGTGTCAGATCTGGTTCCGGGGGACTGAGCGAAGGAACTGTTTGCCGTCTTCGTCATAGATGAAATAAACACGCTTCTGTGACCACACGTACTTGTCATGCATCGAGTACAGCCCGACATCCACTGTCTCCAAGTTCTGATCAACGTCTATTTCGTAGAGCAGTTCGGTATCAGTGAAGCTACGGATACAGCTCGAAAAGAATACGCCAGGCTCTCGCTTCGCTATGTTGAGTTCCAAAAAAGTCTTTACCGTCATCTCCATGCCTGGATGATTCCTCACTAAAAATTGGCGCCATTTTAACCGTGACCAGTCGGTTCCTGGAATACCTGAAACGGGCCGAATCGTTGCAAAAGTGACCGACGGCTCACTCACCATTTCGTCATCGACGACTTGCTACAGTGCAGCAACGACAGCTTGATTGCTCTCGCTGATGGTTGCTGTTAATGCTTGAGACTTGGGAGGCCTCGATTTATCGGGGCCTGCATGGCGATCAAGACGGGCGTGAATGATCCGTGCAGAAAAGGAAAATCAAACATGTTGAAAGGTATTCCACGAGCGGTCGGGCTCATGACACTGTTGGCGAGCGCGCTGCTGATGAGTGAGTCCACGCTCGCGATTGAACCGCCGAGCAAGACACTCGCCGCCAAAATCGGGGTGCCCTGGCCTGCCGTCATTGCGCACCGGGGCGCGTCGTTTGATGCGCCAGAGGAAACCATTCCCGCTTATATGCTGGCTCGAGAGCTGGGGGCTGATTATCTGGAAATGGATATTCAGCGCACCAAGGACGGAGTTCTGATCGCCCTGCATGACGATACCCTCCGACGCACTACCAACATCGCGCAGGTCTACCCGGACCGGATCACGCAACCTGTGAGCAGCTTCACGCTGGCGGAGCTCAAACAGCTGGACGCTGGTTCCTGGTTCAATACCGCCTTCCCCGCCAGAGCCCGCAGCAGTTATGTCGGTTTAAAAATTCTGACCCTGGACGAAGTCATCGATATCGCCGAGGGCGGTGAGAACAAACCGGGGCTGTATATCGAGACCAAGGTTCCCGCCCAGTTTCCCGGCATAGAAGAAGACCTTAAAAATGTCCTGGCCAAACGCGGCTGGCTCGATCAACGACCCGAAGCCGCCCAGGGCCGGGTGAATGTCGCGCACATGCCTGGTCGCGTGGTCTTGCAGACCTTCGAAAAACCAAGCCTCGAACTGCTGCAAAAAAGCATGCCACAGGTGCCAAAAGTGCTGTTGTTGTGGTTAGGGGATGGCTATATCCAGGCCAGTTCGGACGCCACGTTCAAGACCTCTGGCGCCAAAGACAAGGCCAGCTTTTATGCCGGACAGGACGTGAAGTCCGAAGCGGAGTTCGCCGGGTGGATTGAGTGGGCCAAAGCTCACGGAGCAATCGGCATTGGGCCTTCATCAGCGCTCAAAGACGGTGGCGATCAAAGTTATGTGGACTTGGTCAAGCCATGGATGAACCGTATGGCCCATGACAAAGGCCTGATAATCCATCCCTACACCGTCGATGACGAGGTGGATTTCAAAGCACTCAGCGCCCGCGGAGTCGACGGTTTCTTCACCAACCGCGCGGCACAACTGCTGACGTTCTATGGCCGTCCGTCTTCAGAAAGCCTCGACACCCTTCTTCGTCGAAGCGGGTATTGAGCGCATTTCACCCGTGCTGAAGGCAAGGCTCCGTTATCGGCTCAAGGCAAGCGCTAACGAGTCCTTGCTGAACAGCATGTTTACTGCGACCCCGCACTCAAGCGGGATCACGCACGACCTGATGAAATGCCCCGTCAATCAAACAACCGACCCGGTCACGCCCCGTGCTTTTAGCCCCATACAGCGCCTTGTCGGAGTCACTTAGCCAACTGGTCGCATCCAGATGGGCAGGGCTGTAGGCGGCCAGTCCAATGCTAAGGCTGACCCTCATCGCCGGTTCCCGTTCGTAACGGATGGAGCCGAAGGTATCGCGCAGGCGGTCCATAATCTCGGCCGCGACCACGATCGGGGTATCAGGCAAGATCACGCAAAACTCATCGCCGCCATACCGCCCTGCCAGATCCGAGGCCCTCAGGTTTTGTTTGAGTACCGTGCTCAATTGCCGGAGCACATGGTCCCCCACCACATGGCCATAGGTATCGTTGATCACTTTGAAGTGATCGATGTCGATCAGGGCGATGGTGCCACTCTGCTGCGTATTGCTGCAGGACTGGAACTCAAGGTCCAGATGATCCTTCCACGAGCCATGGTTCAACAGGCCCGACAAGCTGTCGGTACGACTGAGGGTCAGCAATTCGCGCTTGTGGTTTTTCAGCAGATGAGTCTGTTTGTACGCAACCCAGCCAAGCGCCAACGGGTAGATAGCGAGCAAAGGTACACAGGCATACATCTGGAAAACTGTGGTTTCGGGCGTAAATACCGGGGAAAAAATCAGCAGGGAGACCGCAATACCCAACGCTTGTGCCAGCCAGCCTCCCAGCAGAAAACGCGGCCCCGCGATGGCCATATTGTTCATGGACATCATTGAAAGAGCGATGACGCTGGGCAGCAGGTTGAATTGCATGGCCCCCACCCAGAGGCCGCCTAGACATGAATCAATCAGTAGATTGCGCTGCTCAGCCTGGAATGGAACCGTCGATACGCGAGCCCATTGAAAGGCCAGATGCGGCCAGACAAATCCGGTAAGGACCATCAGCCCCCATACCCAGCCAGACTTGTGCAGTGGGTAGACGACGGCGGCAACGCAGAAAAACCCGAGGATCATTCCCAGCGTGCGCGACTTGTACAGCCGCTTCGTGAGTGAAAGTCCTTTTCCTCCGGGGTCTTGCATGGGGTCGAGGCTCCTCTGCCCTACCGCTCGATAAGGGCGGGGAATGAGACAGGATGGCTGTTCGGGCAATCGATCCACAGGCAATCACACATCCATGGCATCCACTTCTGTTGAGGGTGCGAACCGACGAGTAGCGTCATTCAGCTAACCTCCTGGCTCACGATCTGAAGCTTATCAGAGAGCTATCAAATAGCCATCACCCTCTTGTCCGGATACAGAACGCATCGGGACGGGATTAAACATCCAGCTGAACGTGCGGCCCCATATTTTCATATGGTTGGTGATAGTAGAAGTATTCGCGATCAGCACTATTAGCGTTTTCCGGCGTGCTCGCCAAAAAGGTCAGGCACCATGCCCCCGCGCGATTATAAAAAAACAAACCCTGTCATTGTTCAGTTTCAACGACGTGCTGCACCAAGAGATGATGAAGCTGTTCGGTCTGGGCCGCGCCCAACTCATGGTCTTTGGCGTGTTTCAACTGCCATACCGGTCAACTTTGTGCAGCGAGGCAAAGAGCAAACCCTCTCACTGACACTCTGGTGTAAGCTCCCGTGCTATCTGGCTAACGCTTCGAGAGGCTTATGCGCTCCACTTTCAGACGTTCCATCCTGCCCACGCTTCGTGGTTTTGCCTTGGCAGCCGATGCAATCACGATGTTGCCCCACGCCACCGACTACCGACGCTGCCTGCTGGAGAAAATCGCTGCTGCGACTCAGCGAATCTATGTGGTTACCCTGTACCTGCAACAGGATGAAGCCGGTCAGGAAATCCTCGACGCCTTGTACGCCGCCAAAGCAGCGCGGCCGACACTGGATGTCGTGGTGTTGGTGGATTGGTTTCGCGCACAACGAGGGTTGATCGGTGCCGGCAAGCAGCCCGGTAACTCCGCGTGGTATCAGGCGCAGAACCTGGAGCATGACGTTGAAGTGCCGGTGTATGGAGTGCCTGTGCAGACCCGCGAACTGTTCGGGGTGCTGCACCTCAAGGGAATCGTGATCGATGACTGCGTGATCTACAGTGGCGCCAGCATCAATAACGTCTACCTGCACAAGTTCGACAAGTACCGCCTTGATCGCTATCACCTGTTGCAGAACAAGGCACTGGCCGACTCGATGCAACACTTGGTGCGCAACGATGTACTCACATCCAAAGCCGTGCACCGCCTGGACCTGCCCGCGCCTCCCACCTCTCGCAGTTTGCGGGGTGAAATCCGAGCCTTCAGGAGCCATCTCAAACGCACGTCATACGACACATCGGACGGCAGCGATGAAACCGGTGGCCTGCGTGTCATTCCCCTGCTGGGTGTGGGCAACAAGAACCCGCTGAGTCGCACTATTTGCGAGTTGATCGCGGCCAGTCAGACACAACTGACGCTGTGCACGCCGTATTTCAATCTGCCGGTGACCGTGACGCGGGAAATCAATCGCGCCCTCAAGCGCGGCGTGACCATCGATATCATCATCGGCGACAAGACCGCCAATGACTTTTTCATCCCGGCCGACGAGCCCTTTAAAGTCATTGCCGCACTGCCTTATCTCTACGAAATCAGCTTGCGCCGCTTCGCACAAAAGCATCAGCAGGCCATCGCCAAGGACCAGTTGAATCTGCACCTGTGGAAAGACGGCGACAACACATTCCACCTGAAAGGACTCTGGGCCGACCAGCGCTACACCTTACTGACGGGCAACAACCTCAATCCGCGAGCCTTCCAGCTGGACCTGGAAAATGCTCTGCTGATCGACGATCCAAAGTCCGAGTGGACTGCACGCCGTGATGTGGAAGTCACTCAACTGATGCGTAATACCTTGCGGGTCGGCAAGTACGACGAACTGGACACGCTGAGCGAATACCCGGTCGCCGTGCGCACGTTTCTGCGTCGGGTCAGCCGGGTTCGCATAGAGCGTTTGTTGTACCGCATCCTCTAATTGCAACGTTCGATGATCGCGTAGCGCGCCCACGACAGGGCTCAGTGACCGAGCAGGGCCGAATCGGCTTCACTCGAGGGCGCTTCGAAGCGACTGGCCCACTCACCCAACTGGCTCAAGCGGATATCCAGTTCGTTGAGCAGTCGCGCGGTCGTCTCGCGAACTTCCCGACCATTAAACAAGCCTGGCTCTTTGGTGTAGAGCTTATAACGCTGATTGATCTCGGCCGGACCCAGGACCTTCCACATCGCTTTGGCATTATGGTTGACCAGTGCCACCAGCATCCCGTTGGGGCTGTCGTCAGCGTTGCAGAAGATCAGCGAAACAACCTGTCCCTTGCGCATGGGGATGTTGCTGTCAAACAGATAGATCGGCTTTTCGACCCCGTCCGGCAGTCGGATCCAGAACTCATGGGCCGTGTTGGTTGTGGCGTTGACGAAGGAGTGGCTGGACACATTCATGCTCACCGAGCCGGTGCCTTGCCAAAGAAACCCGCCACCTGTGCTACTGAGCGAATGGCTGGCAGACATCCTCACCTCAGAACGCTTGTCAGACGCCAGTACTTCACCCGTGATGCACATGAAGTTCAGCGAGCGACCGTAATGGTTGAATTTCTCGTCGATGAACGCCAGCGACCGCGGGGTAAGGGTCATCAAGTACATGGTCCTTACGTACTCGGCGTGGGCCACCTTGTCGTTTCGGGCTTTCTCTTGCAGAACCGCACGCTGAACCTTGGCTTCTTCGAGCGCTTTGATCGCCTGCGCCTTAATGATCGGAGATTTTTCTTGGGCATAAGCGCTGGCTTTCGCAGACGCCTGCTTGATCACGGGAGCGGCCTTGTCAGCCATTTCAACAGCGACCTTCTTGCCTTTCTCCATCAACTCGGATGTGCGAGCGAGCAGATCAGGAGAGGCCTCATTGATCTTGTTCTTGATTTTGTCCAGGAAACTGCTCACGTACGTACCCTCTCTTTCCATTGAATGGACCGATGGTATGGCAAATGGCCTGCAGCGAATAGCAGCGATCCGAACAGAAACCGCTGGCTGGCAAGACATACCAATGTGCCTACCAGCCAGCAAGGCATTTCCTGACCGTTCAAGACAGAAGCTAACTCTTCAAGGCATCGTAAGCTTCGAGTGCGTGCAGAGAGAAGATGCTCGCGGACCACGTCACCCGCTGGCTTGTCGCTACGCAGGGCGATAAATGCCGCCTGACGTAAACGACACTTGAGTTTGATCCAGTCCGGGCTGCGTTTGGACACGTAAGGGCTGCCAGAGCCTTGGCTTGCAGTGGTAATCGCTCAGTCCAGTCGTTGCCGTTGCGGCGGAGCAGGCGCACCTGTCCAGCGCTGAAATGGGTCAGGATCCGGTAGCCGTCGAATTTGATTTCATACAGCCATTCGCCACTCGGCGGTCTATCGACCAGCGTTGCCAACTGAGGCGCCAGCGTGTCAGGAACGTGGAAGGACGTTTTGGCTTTTTTGGTTGTATCCACAGTGCGTGTCTCACCCACAGTCGCGCCACTGATCACGCTCTTCGGTAGCGCCTCGACGAGGTCGTACTCCTCTGCAGGTCGCGCGCTTCGTGCTTTTGCACCACAAAACTCAATGACTTGGCCCCGCGCGAGGTCTGCTTTCGATCAGCAAGCTCCGACGGCTCGGAAGTGATGTCGAAATTGCGTTTGCGAGCGTACTCACTCAATGGCTTGGCCATGATCGATTACCTTGCGCTGGATCGGAGCAGGTGGAGATTTGCTTAAAGAGACCTCAAGAGGCTTTGCTGGTTTTCTTTCGGGCAGGTGCCCGTCCTTTGGCCGGGCTTTTGCTGCTCAGGCTGCGCTTGAGCAACTCGGTGAGGTCAATGACATCGGCGCTTTTGCGCTCCAGTTCGCCGACACTGGTTTCGACATCCTCGATTTTTCCTTCGCGGCCCTTGGTCTCGACCAGTTGCATGATCTTTTCTTCGAAGGTGTCACGGTACTCATCGGGCTGCCAATCGACGCTCATGTCCTTGACGATATTTTCCGGGGTCATTTCCTTGCCGGTGACCTTGTTGATCCGCTTGTAACCGACCGGTTCCATACTGCGCTTCAACGCGACCGGGATATGCACCAGCCCGAAACCGATCGCACCCTTCCAGATTGCTCGTGCCATCACCTGACTCCCTGCGCTGTCGTGTTATAGAAATGGCAGGAGCGTCGAGACAAAGTTTCGGGGAGGCGACGAGTGAAGGCTGCGATGAGGCCGACCAAGGCAGGAGCCTTGGTCGATTGGCAATCACTGATCGGTCTTGTCAAGCGTCCGCAGTTTGGCCGGCAAAGCCCAAAGCAGCAGCCCGGCGGCAATCAGGCTGGCGATGCCGATCACGTACAGCGCTGGGGTGGTGCTGCCGGTCAGGTCTTTGATTCGGCCGACCATGATCGGGCTGACGATACCGCCGAACTGCCCGAGGGTATTGATTACCGCAATACCGCCGGCTGCACCTGCGCCAGCACCGGCCAGCAGTTTTGGTGGCAGGGCCCAGAAGGCAGGGATTGAGGCGACGATGCCTGCACCCAGCAAACTCAGGGAGATGATAAGAAACAACGTGTGCTCGGCGAATATCCCGGCGCTAAAGAAACCGATCGCTCCCAGCACCACCAAACCGGCCACGTATTTGCGCCGTTCGCCGCTGGCATCGGACATCCGCCCAACTACCACCATGCTGATGGCGCCACAGATATACGGGATAGCCGTAAGCAAACCGATGATCACCGGGCTTTCAGTGCCAGCGCTGCGAATCAACTGCGGGGCCCAGAAGTTGAGGCCATAGGACGCCACTTGAATCAAGAAGTAAATCAGCCCGAGCATCAAGAAGCCTGGCAGCTTCAATGCCGCCAGCAAGGAGCCGCCGCCTTTGTGGGGTTCGTGGTGGGCGACGCGGCTGGCCAAATAGGTCTTTTCCTGGCCCGTCAGCCAATGCGCATCGGCGATCTTGTCCTTGAGGACAACCAACACCAACAGGCCCAGCAGCACACAGGGTAAACCGCCCAGCAGGAACAGCCAGTGCCAGCCGCGCATGTTCATCACGCCATCAAGATGACCGAGGACCAGGCCCGAGAGCGGCGCGCCAATCAGACCGGCGAAGGCCGAGGCCAGGAACAGCATCGAGGTGATCCGCCCGCGATAGTGCTGTGGGAACCACAACGTCAGGTAATACAGCACGCCCGGCGCGAAGCCCGCTTCCATCGCGCCAATGATGAAGCGCAAACCGTAGAACTGCCATTCAGTATTGACGAAGACCATCAGCGCCGTCGCCACACCCCAGGACATCATGATCCGGGCGATCCAGCGCCGTGCGCCGACCTTGTACAGCATCATGTTGCTGGGCACTTCGAACAGCACGTAACCGACCACGAACAGCCCCGCGCCGAGACCATAAGCGGTGTCGCTCAGGCTCAGGTCAGTCTGTAGCTGGAATTTGGCGAAGCTGATGTTGATGCGGTCGAAGAAGGCGAACAGGTAGCAGACCATGATCAATGGCATCAGGCGCCAGGCGACTTTACTGATCAGGGCCTTTTCCGCGCTCACGATCTCGGCAGGACTGCTGTCCGCGTTCAGAACAGAGATTGTCATTTCATTTTCTCCAGACGGACTTCCCGTGGGTGTCCGATTGTTTTTGTTGTCTGGTCCGGGGGCGTGTGCCCCCTTGGTCACGCTAAGGGGTGAAACAGGATCAAACGGGCATATTCTCCGGCGCGGAATGCAGGTCGCAGTTGCGACCGGCCTTGGCTACCTGACCGGGCATTTCATGACCCAACAGCGCAGGCAGACGGCGAGACATCTCCAGCAAATGAGGCAGATCGGTACCGGTGTGAATACCCATTTCCTCGCACAGGTTCACCAGGTCTTCGGTGCAGATGTTGCCGGAGGCGCCAGGGGCGAACGGACAACCTCCCAGCCCCCCAAGGGAGGCATCGAAGCGCCGTGCGCCAGCCTCGTATGCAGCCAACACATTGCTCAGGCCCAGACCTCGGGTGTTGTGGAAGTGCAGCGTCAGCATTGACGCCGGAACCTGCGTCAATACGCGTTGTACCAGACGATAGACCTGACGTGGATTGGCCATGCCTGTTGTGTCGGCCAGGGTGATGCCCTGCATGCCCAACTCCAGATAAGCATCGACGATCTGCATCACCCGGTCTTCGCTGGTCACGCCTTCGAAGGGGCAACCGAAGGCGGTGGCAATGGAGGCATTCAGGCCCAGCGACGTGCCGCGAGCCAGTGCCACCACATCGGCAAATGCCGTAAGCGATTGCTCGCAGCGCATGCGCATGTTTGCCAGGTTATGGGTCTGGCTGGCGGACATCACCAGGTTCAGCTCATCGGCACCCGCGCTGAGGGCGCGCTGCGCACCTTTGAGGTTGGGCACCAGCGCAACGTAGGTCACGCCAGGCTGACGCTGGATGCCCAGAAACACCGCTTCACCGTCGCGTAACGCTGGGATGGCTTTGGGGGAGACGAAGGAGCCTGCTTCGATACGGGAAAACCCGGCCAGTGACAATTGATCGATCAAGGCGATCTTGTCGGCAGTTTCTACCCACTTGGGCTCGATTTGCAGGCCGTCTCGCGGCGCGACCTCCTGGACGATCAGGCTGTCGGAATAGTCAGTAATCATTGGACCACTCCATCGTGTTTGAGTCGGGCGATATCCTGCTCGGTCATGCCCAGTTCGCTGAGTACGCTGGAGGTGTGCTGGCCCAGGCTTGGCCCCTGCCAATTGATTGAGCCCGGTGTCTCGGAAAGTTTGGGCACGATGCCCGGCATCTTCACCGCAGCCCCGCCCGGCAACTCGGCGTCGAGAATCATGTCGCGTGCCTGATAGTGCGGATCGGCAACGATGTCAGCCACTGAGTAGATGCGCCCGGCCGGCACCTCAGCCGTTTCCAGGGCCTGCAACACGGTGTCGATGGGCTGGCTCAAGGTCCAGGTGCTGATCGCTTCATCGAGCATCGCGCTCTGCAGCGCCCGACCATCGTTATGCGTCAATTCGGGGTTTTCGCCCAAGTCGGGGCGGCCGATGACCTGCATCAGTCGCTTGTAAATCGGGTCGCTATTGCCCGCAATCACCACGTAGGCGCCGTCGGCAGTCGGGTAGGTGTTGGAAGGTGCGATGCCTGGCAAGGCGCCGCCGCTGCGCTCACGTATATGGCCTTGCATGGCGTATTCCGGTACCAGACTTTCCATGACGTTGAACACGCTTTCGACCAGCGACACATCGACAACCTGACCTTCGCCCTGCCCGGTCTTCACCCGCAGCAACGACATCAGTGCGCCCATCACCGCGTGCATCGATGCCAGCGAATCACCCAGGCTGACGCCGACCCGCGCTGGCGGTGAACCAGGCGTGCCGGTGGTGTAACGAATACCTCCCATGGCTTCGCCGATGGCGCCAAAACCGGGACGGTCACGATAGGGACCGGTCTGGCCGTAGCCTGAGATGCGCACCAGGGTCAGCTTGGGGTTCAGCGCATGCAAAACGTCCCAGCCCAGACCCAGTTTTTCCAGGGCGCCGGGGCGCAAGTTCTCGATCAGCACGTCGGTGCTTTCAGCGAGCTGCTTGACGATGGCGATGCCTTCGGGAGATTTGAGATTCAGTGCAAGGGATTTTTTGTTGCGTGATTGGAGGTACCACCACAGGGAGGTGCCCTCGTGGAGTTTTCGCCATTTACGAAGAGGATCGCCCTGCCCCATCGATTCGATCTTGATCACTTCAGCGCCGAACTCCGCCATCAGACGCGCCGCGAAG